>Ga0208244_101269_pt1 | contig 14702 bp, 16 predicted proteins | sample SubbioCR12Aug_5A_FD_184828 | JGI IMG/M metagenome (GOLD analysis project Ga0208244, IMG submission 184828) | Serpentinite rock and fluid subsurface biosphere microbial communities from McLaughlin Reserve, California, USA - CR12Aug_5A (SPAdes) | ecosystem: Environmental > Terrestrial > Deep... | reverse complement strand
AAGCTTCATCTCGGTCGCTCCTTTCGTTCAAGTGGTCTGACTACTATCGCCACTTTGGCACATCGATGCCGTTTCAGATTGGGGCGACCATCCCATTAGCGCTGGCGCTGCCAGGATTCAGTCGTCCCGGCCGATACGATACACCGCCAGGCTGCCGAGGAAGTTGTGTTCTTCGGTGACGGTGTTGCCGCGTTCGTCGAGCACCTGGCGGTCGCGGATGACGATGCCCATCGCGTTGCAGAGTCCCTCGAAATCGAGCATGGTGAAGAAGCGTACGTTGGGCGTGTCGTACCACTGGTAGGGCAGGTCTTCGGATACCGGCATGCGGCCGTTCAGCACGGCCATGCGGTTCTTCCAGTAGGCGAAGTTGGGGAAGGAGATGACCGCTTCGTGGCCGACGCGCAGCATTTCGGCCAGGATCTGCTGGGTGTGGCGCACGGTTTGCAGCGTGCGCGAGAGGACGACATGGTCGAAGGCGTTGTCCTCGAAGCCGGCCAGCCCCGCTTCCAGGTTGCTCTGGATGACGTTGACGCCGTTTTCGATGGCGGCCAGCACATGCCCCGGATCGCGTTCGATGCCCCAGCCGCGCAAGCCCCGCGCCGCCAACAACTGCAACAGTTCGCCCGCGCCGCAGCCGAGGTCGAGCACGCTTTCGCCGGGCTTCATCCAGCCGGCAATGACAGCGAAGTCGGGGCGCTTGAGGGCGTGGGTCATATTTCCGCGTTCCGCAAATAGGCCGCCAACACAGCGTGGTAGTAGTGGTCATCCATCAGAAAAGCGTCGTGGCCGTGCGGACTGGTGATTTCGCTGTAGCTGACGGCGTGTTTGTTCTTGACCAGGGCATTGACGATCTCGCGGCTGCGGGCCGGTGAAAAGCGCCAGTCGGTGGTGAAGGCGACGACGAGAAACTTCGCGCGTGCGCCGGCCAGCGCGGCGGCCAAGTCCCCGCCATGCGCTTCGGCCGGGTCGAAGTAGTCGAGCGCCTTGGTCATCAGCAGATAAGTATTGGCGTCAAACCAGCCGGCGAACTTGTCGCCCTGGTAGCGCAGATAGGACTCGATCTCGAACTCGACGCCGAAGCCGTAGCTGCCTGCGCTGGGACGCCGCTTGCGGCCGAATTTCTCGGCCATCTGGTCGTCCGACAAATAGGTGATGTGGCCGAGCATGCGCGCCAGGCGCAGGCCGCGCGTCGGGCGCGCGTTGTAGCGATAGAAATTGCCGCCGTGAAACTCCGGGTCGGTGATGATGGCCTGGCGGGCGACGTCGTTGAAGGCGATGTTCTCGGCGGTGAGCCAGGGCGCGGCGGCGATCACCAGGGCGTGGCGGACGCGCTCGGGCAGATCAATCGCCCATTGCAGCGCCTGCATGCCGCCCAGACTGCCGCCGACCACGGCCGCCCAACTTTCGATGCCCAGGGCATCGGCCAGTTTCGCCTGGGCGCGCACCCAGTCGCTGACGGTGACCACCGGAAAGTCCGCTCCCCAGGGTTCGCCCGTGGCCGGATTGAGGGAAGAGGGGCCGGTCGAGCCGTGGCAACCGCCCAGGTTGTTCACGCCGACGACGAAAAAGCGGTTGGTGTCGAGCGGTTTGCCGGGGCCGATCAGGTTGTCCCACCAGCCGATATTTTTCGGATCATCGGCGTAATAGCCAGCCACATGGTGATGGCCGGACAGTGCGTGACAGATCAGGACGGCGTTGGAACGCGCCGCATTAAGCGTGCCGTAGGTTTCGTAGGCCAGTTCCCACGTCGGCAGGGTGACGCCGGCTGCCAGGGTGATCGGTTCGGCACAGACGAAACGCCTTGCCGTGACGGGGCCGATGCTGCGCTCGGACATGCGCGTTAAAACAGGACGCGCCGCGCGCCGTCGAAGCGCCGCTTCCAGTAGCGGTCACCCAGATTTTCGATCCGCACGCGGCCGCCGGCGCGCGGGGAATGGACGAACTGGCCGTCGCCCAGGTAAATGCCGACATGCGAGAAGGCGCGGCGCATGGTGTTGAAGAACACCAGGTCGCCGGGTTGCAGCTCACTTTTGTCGATACGATCGGCAACCTGACTGATGGCGTGCGCACTGCGGGGCAGCGACAGGCCAAGGCTGGCGCCGAACACATGGCGCACATAGCCGGAGCAGTCGAAACCGGTTTCCGGCGAACTGCCGCCGCGCTGGTAGCGGATGCCCAGCAGTTCGAGCGCCTGGTCGAGGGTTTGTTGCACACCATCGACGGCGCGCGACATCATCGAGTGCGGCAACTCGCTTAGAGACAGACTGGCTTGCAGTGGAACCTGGGCTAGCGGCGCTTCATCGGCGTGCGCGGAAACGGCAAATCCGGCGCAAGCGATCAGCAGAACAGACAGTATTTTTCGCATGGGGGCGAACTTTACCACGGTAAAAGTCGGCGCTGGCGAGACGGCATTAACGTGAAACAACCAGCAGCGTTTGCGCCGGGCCGCCCCAAGCAAGCGCGGCACGCGGCGCCAGCCGCAACCCGCACCCAAGCCAAAAGATGCGGCCCGTAACAAATGAGCGGAAGCGAGCCGTTAAGAACCCCCGCGAGGGGGTGAAGGGGGCGGGCGTTTCCAGCTAAAGGTTCTCCACCATTTCGCGGATGCGTTCCGGATCGTCGAGGCGCAGGATGCGGGCTACTTTGGCGGAGAGTTGCTCGGTGTCGGCCATCACCACCTGTTGTTTCACTTCGAGCAATTGTGTCGGGTGCATCGAAAATTGCCGCAGGCCCATGCCGAGCAGCAGCCGCGTCAGTTTCGGGTCGCCGCCCATCTCGCCGCAGACGGCCACGGGGATCTCGGCCTTTTGCGCGGCCTGGATGACATGCGACAACAGCCGCAGGATGGCCGGATGCAGGGGATCATACAAATGGGCGACCGCCTCGTCGGTGCGGTCGATCGCCAGGGTGTATTGAATCAGGTCGTTGGTGCCGATCGAGAGAAACTGCAGGCGGCGGACGAAGGCGCCCAGCGCCAGCGCGGCGGCGGGAATTTCGATCATGCCGCCGACGGCGATTTTCTCGTTGAACTTGCAGCGGCGTTCGCGCAACTGTTGCTTGGCCTGCTCGATCATCGCCAGGGTTTGATCGATTTCGGTGGCGTGCGCCAGCATCGGGATGAGGATCTGCACATGGCCATGGTGCGAAGCGCGCAGGATTGCCCGCAACTGGGCAAGAAAGAGTTGCGGTTCGGCCAGGCAATAGCGGATGGCGCGCAGGCCCAGCGCCGGATTGGGTGACTGGCGCTCGGCGCCGTGCAGGGCGCGCGCCGTCTTGTCGGCGCCGAGGTCGAGCGTGCGGATGGTCAGCGGCTTGCCGACCAGCGCCTTCGCCACCAGGCGATAGGCCTCGAACTGCTCGTCCTCGGTGGGCAGGCTGTCGCGGTTCATGAAGAGGAACTCGGTGCGGAACAGGCCGACGCCGTCGGCGCCCGCTTCCTTGACCTGCACAATGTCCTGTGGCAACTCGATGTTGGCTTGCAAGGAGACGTCGACATTGTCGAGCGTGGCGGAACGCGCGGTCTTCAGACGCTTCAACTTCGAGCGCTCGAGTTCCAGTTCGCGCTTTTTGAGCTGGTATTCCTCCAGCACCCGCTCGCCAGGGTCGACAATCAACACGCCGCGGGTGCCATCGACAATGATCAGGTCGCCTTCGCGAACCAGCGGCCGCGCATGGTGCAGGCCGACCACGGCGGGAATGGCGAGGCTCCGGGCGACAATCGCGGTATGCGAGGTGGCGCCGCCCAGGTCGGTGACGAAGCCGGCGATCTTCAGGTTCTTGAACTGGATGGTGTCAGCCGGCGACAGGTCGTGGGCGACGATGACCAGTTCGCTGTAGCTGCCCGTTTTTGCCAGTCGGCGCGGCTTGTCGAGGAGGACGCGCAAGACCCGTTCGACCACCTGCACGATGTCATGCTTGCGCTCGCGGAGGTAGCTGTCGTCGATTTCCTCGAACTGCGCGACCAGCAGTTCCATCTGCTGCACCAGCGCCCACTCGGCGTTGCAGCGGCGGTCGGCGATCAGTTGCTTGGGCGCCTCGGCCAGGAGCGGATCGTCGAGGAACATCGCATGCACATTGACCAGCGCCGCGAGCTCGGAGGGCGCGCCGGGTGTCACCGCTTCCGCGTGCAGGACGCCCAGTTCACCCCGCACCGTCGCCAGCGCCGCCGCGAAACGCTCGACCTCGCGCGGAACGTCACGTTCGCGCACCGTGTAGCGGGCGACTTCGAGCGTGGCATGCGAAACCAGATGAGCATGGCCGATGGCGATGCCCTGTGATACGGCGAGGCCATGCAGGGAAAAGCTCACTCATCTTCTCCGAAACGGTCGGCAATCAGCGTCAGGATCGAGCCAAGCGCTTCTTCGGCCTGTTCGCCGGTGGTATCCACGACCACGCTGCTGCCCTTGCCGGCTGCCAGCATCATCACCCCCATGATGCTCTTGGCGTTGATGCGGCGGCCATTTCTTTCCATCCAGACTTCGCAGGGAAAGCGGCCGGCCAGTTCGGTCAGCTTGGCGGAAGCACGGGCATGCAGGCCCAGTTTGTTGATGATTGCGGTTTCGGCTCTCGGCATGTCATGCCTCCGCCGGGCCGCCCCAAGGTGGCATGCGCCCCCCGGTGGGGGGCAGCGAGCCGGTTTTGCGAGCGTGGGGGGCCATTATTAGTGTTTCAGCATGTTGAGCACGCCATCGCGGCCGCCGCCGGTGGCGCGGGTCAGCAGCGTGTCCATGCCTTTGTCACGGTTGTTGATGGCCCGCAGCAGCATCGGCAGGTTGACGCCGGCCAGGCCTTCGATACGTCCCGCGTCCAGCAGCTTGGCGGCGAGGTTCGACGGGGTGGCGCCATAGATGTCTGTCAGGAGCAGCACGCCCGCGCCGGTGTCGACCATTTTGATCATTTGTTGCGCCAGCGGCAGCAGGTTGGCGGGGTCGTCGCCCGCCGCCACGCCTAGTTGCAGCAACTGGACAGGACGCTTGTTCATGACATGGCAGGCGCACTGGATCAGCGCTTCGCCGAGGGTGCCATGGGTGATGAGGAGCAGACCAATCATAGTGCTGAATTATGGCACGATGCTTACCGGGAGGTCGGTTGGCTCGAAGGCCAGGCGCGGCCGCAGTGCGGCCGTGACGGCGATTTTGCCCGTCGCATCGACGCGCAAAACCTGGTTGGCGCTTAAGTTTCGCGCCAGGCGCGGCCAGTCATCCCCGGCGACGAAAAGCGGTTTTGACAGCACATCGGAATAAAGGCCGGCGGCGGCGGCGGCGGGCGGGATCAACACCGTCAGCGCCTGCGTGCCGACGGCGGGCACGCCCGTGCGCGGGTCGATCAGGTGGCTGTAACGGCGGCCGGCCACTTCGAAATAGCGCTGATAATCGCCCGAGGTGCCGATGGCCTCACCATCGTGGAGCTCCAAAGTCGCCAGCGGCGCGCCGCCGGCCTCCGCGCTGCGCGGGTGCTGGATGCCGACACGCCAGGGTTTATCCCCCTTCTTGCCCAGGGCCAGCACATTGCCGCCGATGTTGATCAACGCATTCTGGATGCCGCGCGTCTTGAGGATGGCCGCCGCCCGGTCGAGCGCCACGCCCTTGAGGTAGCCGCCGAAATCGAGTGCCACGGCGCGGTTTTTCGAGCTGACCCGATTGCCTTCGAGCGTCAGATCGGTGATTGAGGGTTTTGCCGCAACAAGGGTTGCCAGAGCAACAGCGTCGGGCAGCGCCGGCTTGAACTCGTCGCCGTGAAAGCCCCACAGCGCCACCAGGCGGCCGATGCCGGGGTCGAACAAATGTTCGCTTTGCACGGTTAGCGCCTGCGCGGTGATGATCAGCTCGGCCAGTTCCGCCGACACTGCATGCGGCCGGCCGGCGGCGATGGCTTCATTGAGGGCGGTCAGTTCGGAAGGCTGCCAGGCGTGATAGCTGCGATGCAGCCGGTCGAACTCGCGCAGCACCTCGTCGGTCGCGTTCTGTGCCGCCACGCCGCGCGCGCCCCAGACCAGCACCTCGACGCGGGTGCCGAAGACGTAGGATTCCTGCGTCACCGGCGCCGGTTGGCCGCAGGCGGCAAGCAGCAGCGCCAGTAATGTGGCAGCAAAAAACCTCATGGAGAAGGCGCGCTTTGCTCCAGTTCCCTGGCCGCCGCCAGCAGGGCCAGTCGCGCCACCACGCCATACGCATAAAAACGATTTGGCGGCGCATCGGGTGCCTGCGTATTGTCGGGCAGGGTACAGCCCGTTTCGAAGGCGAGCGGCTTGAACTGCATGCCCGGCGCGTTGAGATTCTCGTCGATGCCGCGCTCGGTATTGACGCGATAAAAACCGCCGACGACATAGCGGTCGATCATGTAGACCACCGGCTCGGCGACCGCGTCATCGACCCGCTCGCAGGTCGGCACGCCTTCCTGGAGGATGACCTCCTGCACGCGCAGGCCTTCCTTGCCCACCGCCATCTTGTTGCGCTGGCGCCGGTTGAGGCTTTTCACCTCGCTGGCGTCCCGCACCGTCATGATGCCCATGCCATAGGTGCCGGCATCGGCCTTGACGATGACGAACGGCGGGTCGGTGATGCCGTATTCCTGGTATTTGGCGCGGATGCGGTAGAGCAGCGTGTCAACATTGGCGGCCAGGCATTCCTCGCCAGTGCGATCCTGAAAATTGATGGTGCCGCAGACTTCGAAATCCGGGTTGAGCAGCCAGGGGTCGAGTCCCAGCAATTCGGCAAATTCGCGGGCCACCTGCTGGTAGGCGGTGAAGTGCCGTGACTTGCGGCGCACATGCCAGCCGGCATGGAGCGGCGGGAGGATGAACTGCTCGCGCAGATTTTCCAAAATGGGCGGCACGCCCGCGGACAGGTCGTTATTGAGCAAAACGGCGCAGGGGTCGAAGTTTTCCAGACCCAGCCGGCGGCCCTGGCCGTCCGCGCCCGCCGTGCCGAAACGCAGCAGCGGTTCCAGCGTCAACGTCTGACCGTTGGGCAAATTCAGCGTCGTCGGCGCGGTGATTTCCGGCAGCAGCGAGCCGATGCGCACATTGAGGCCGGTGTGGCGCAGCAGCGTGGCCAGCCGGGCCACATTGGCCAGATAGAACTGGTTGCGCGTGTGGCTCTCCGGAATGATCAGGAGGTTTTTCGCCTCGGGGCAGACCTTTTCGACCGCCACCATCGCCGCCTGCACACACAACGGCAAAAAGGCCGGGTTGAGGTTGTTGAAGCCGCCGGGAAATAGGTTGGTATCAACCGGCGCCAGCTTGTAGCCGCTGTTGCGCAGATCGACCGAGCAGTAAAACGGCGGCGAATGATCCAGCCACTGGCCGCGCAGCCAGTGTTCGATGGTGGTTTCGGCATCGAGGAAACGCTTTTCCAGCGCCAGCAGCGGCCCGGAGAGGGCGGTGGTGAGATGGGGAACCATGATGGGCTTTCGGAGTTCAATAATGCGCCGGGCAATGTTACACCACGCGTTTCGTTATGCACTGCGGATGCCGGACACCGCTCCTGTTATACAATCGGCCTAATCCCATGACAAATAGCACGCCATGACCCCGCTGATTTATGAACTGACAGTCCATCCCGATGGCACGGCAGCGCCGGGTCGCGGCGTGCTGGCCGCAGTGGTGCCGGCCGCGGCCGAAGGGGTCCCGGTGGTGCTGCTGAGCTGCGATCCGCGCCATGATCTGGGCCGCCCCATCAACGCCCTGGCGCCCGCCGTGATTGGCTGGCTGTACAAGAAGCTGGGCGTCGCGGCCGCCGGCATTCGCTGGGCGGTGATCGATAACCACGGGCGCTTCAGCGAGGCCGTGCCGGATTTTGCAAAAGTCGGCGCTGGTGGGACGGCGTCAGCCGGTACCGCCACGTTGACGGGGACGACGTCAGCCGGTGCCACCGCGTTGATGGGGACGGCGCCAGCGGTCGAGTTCAGGTATTTCACCGGCGGCGTCGGCAGCCCCGCCTTTTTCCACGCGGTCGGCGCCGCCGGCGAAGCCGCCATCGAACTGCTCGCGGCGGTGATCGAGCGGCCGAGCCAGGAAACGGCCGCGCTGTCGGCGCAGAGCTTTCTCGATGCCGTCGCAGCGCATGGTCGCTTGCCCACGCCCGGAATGATTTTCCGGCGGGTCGAGGCGGCTGCTCAAACGGGCGATCTCCGCGCCATCGCCAGCGCCATTCAGACTGATCCGGCCACGTCGGCTTCGCTGATCAATTCGGCCAACGCCGCGCGCTTCGCCGCCGCCGGCATCACCGCCTCGGTGCCGCAAGCCGTCACCCGGCTGGGCACCAGCTTTGTGCGGCGCATCGTCTTTGTCGCCGAGATGATGGCGCGCTATCAGAAGGGCGCCTGCCCGGCCTTCAATTATCGCGGCTACTGGCTGAACGCCGTTGCCACCGGCGCGGCGATGAGCGCGCTGCTGCCCGAGTACAAGATTTCCGAGCGACTGGCGGATGATGCGTTCTCGACCGGGCTGATGTCCGGCATCGGCTGGCTGGTGGTGGCCGAGACCTTTCCCGATTTGATGACACGCTATCTTGAACGTTGCCGGGACGCCGATCCGGTCACCAAGGCGCGTGCGCAGCGTGAAATTTTCCCCAGCGAGATCTACCGGGTCTCCGACCGCTATTTGCAGCGTTTCGCCTTCCCCGACGTGGTGCGCGCCACCATCGCCGGCAAGAGCGACATCGACCGCGCCTGGTACGACGCGCTGGCCCGCGCCCTGCGCGCGGCGCAGGGGCTGGCGCCGTTTGACTGTCTGGCCATTCCGACCACTGTCCCCGTGCCCGACCCCTGCCGCGAAGCTTGGCAGCGCTGGCAGAGCTTTCTCGCCGCGCCGCGCTGACCGGGTCTGTTTTTTGTTCGCGGGTTTTCTGGCGACCCCTTAAAATGCGGGCCCCGTCCATCCCACGCATTCATGATTCTCCTGCGCAAACTCACTTTCGCCCGCGGCGGTCGTCCGCTGGTCAGTGACGCCTCGTTGCAGCTTCACCCGGGCTGGAAGATCGGTCTGACGGGCGCCAATGGCTGCGGCAAGTCGTCGTTTTTCTCCTTGCTGCGCAACGAACTGCATGCCGAGGCGGGCGATCTCGAAATTCCACCCGCCTGGCGGGTGGGTCATGTGGCGCAAGATACGCCGGCCTTGCCCCAGCCCGCGCTGGAGTTCGTGCTGGACGGCGATACCGAGTTGCGGACGATCGAGAACGAACTGGCGCGGGCGGAAACTGCTCACGACGGCCATCGGATCGGCGAGCTGCACATGCGCTTGCAGGATATCGAGGGCTATTCTGCCAAGGCGCGCGCCGCCGAAGTGCTCGCCGGGCTGGGCTTTGCCGAAGCCGACCATGGCCGCGCCGTCGCCGAGTTTTCCGGCGGCTGGCGCGTGCGCCTCAACCTGGCGCGCGCGCTGGTGGCGCGGGCCGACCTGTTGCTGCTGGACGAGCCGACCAACCACCTCGATCTCGACGCCGTGCTCTGGCTGGAGGGCTGGCTCAAAAGTTTTCCCGGCACGCTGGTGATGATTTCGCATGACCGGGATTTTCTCGATGCGGTGGTGGGCCAGGTCCTGCATATCGAGGCCGGGCAGATGAAGCTCTACACCGGCAATTACTCGACCTTCGAGCGCACGCGCGCCGAGCGGCTGGCCTTGCAGCAGGCGATGTATGTCAAACAGCAGCGCGAGGCCGCCCACCTGCACACCTACATCGAGCGCTTTCGCGCCAAGGCCACCAAGGCGCGACAGGCGCAAAGTCGACTGAAAGCATTGGCGCGCATGGAGCTGATCAGCGCGGCGCATGTCGATACGCCGTTTGAATTTCGCTTTCGCGAGCCCGAAGGCTTCTCCGACCCGCTGCTGACGCTCGAAGACGTCAGCGTCGGTTATGGCGACACGGCGCTGCTCGAACAAATCCGCCTCACCCTGCGGCCGGGCAGCCGCATCGGTTTGCTGGGCCGGAACGGCGCGGGCAAATCGACCCTCGTGAAGCTATTGGCGGCTGAAAAGTCGGCGCTGGCTGGACGGCGTCTTGAAGGCCGCCACCTGAAAATCGGTTACTTCGCCCAGCACCAGATGGAGTTGCTGCGGCCCGACGAGTCGCCGCTCAAGCATCTCGTCCGCCAGGAACCCCTCACCCGCGAGCAGGAACTGCGCGACTACCTCGGCGGCTTCGACTTTCGCGGCCAGATGACCGATACAGCCTGTCGTAACTTTTCCGGCGGCGAGAAGGCGCGTCTTGCGCTGGCGCTGATGATCCGCACGCGGCCGAATCTGCTGCTGCTCGACGAGCCGACCAACCACCTCGACCTCGAAATGCGCGAGGCGCTGACGCTCGCCCTCCAGGAAACCGAAGCCGCGATGGTGCTGGTCTCGCATGACCGCCACCTGCTGCGCACCACCGTCGACGAACTCTGGCTGGTCGCCGAGGGCCGGGTAGCGCCCTTCGACGGCGACCTCGACGACTATGCGGCGTGGTTGGCGACGCGGCGCGGGCAGATGCGCGGCGCACCGGTCGATCCGGACAAGGCCGCCAGGAGCGCGTCCCGCGTGGCCGATGCGCTCCGCGACAAGGCGGCGCTGGCCGTCTTGAAAACCGAGCGGCGCAACTTGCAGAAGGAGGCCGACAAACTCGAAAAGCAGCTTGCCGACTGGCAGGCCGAGCGGGCGGCGCTGGATGAAAAACTTGCCGATCCCGCGCTGTACGCCGCCCCCGACCGCGTGCTGATCGAGAATCTCAACCAACGCCAGGCCGAACTGATCGACGCCATCGAGACCGCCGAAACGCGCTGGCTCGAAGTGCATGAGGCGCTGGAAGCGCCATGAACCATCAGACCATCTCCACCAGACGAAAACGCTTGCGTCCCGGCAGGCGGTAGGTCTGAAAATCGGCGCGATCAATGGTCCACACAGTAGTGACGCCGGTCGCCATGGCGGCCAGCACCAGGGAGGCATCGGCCAGATCCATGGGCCGGTCGGCATAGCGCTCCATCCAGTCGGTGGCGGCGAGCAGTTCTGCGCGCCCCAGCGGTAGCACCTCCAGACCCAACTGTCCGCACCAGCGGAGTAACGCGACCGTGGCCTCGACCGAAGGCGCCAAATGGGAAACTTCTGTCAGCACCGCCCAGGTGGTGATCATTTGGCCGCGAAAATCACGCAGCCACAGCGTGCAAGCCGCGTGGTGAGGATCGCGCCGGTCGGCCAGCGCCACCAGCGGGCCCGTATCGACGAGCAGTTTCACCGCTTGTGCTTGGCGCGGATGGCGGCCTTGACGCGCTCCTTGTAGTTACCGCCCTCGCCCGTGCCTGCAAAACAGCCGATAAACCCGGTCTCGACGGCAAGATCATAGGGCGTCTTGGCCGAGGCTGGCTGACTGAAACGCTGTTCCAGCAGATCGATGATGACAGCGGATTTGCTCTGCCGCGTCTCGACGCAGTAGCTGGCCAGTGCTTGCTCGACGCGCAACGGAAGGCGGACGGTGGTGGACATGGGGATGATCCTCGTGAACGGTGTATTAACGATAATACAGGCCCTCTGTAAAAGCAAGGTCCAAATGCATCTGTCCCGCACAGTAGAATCACGCTTTTTCCAGGAGTAGAAGCGTGCAGCTGGTTTGTCTCGACCTCGAAGGGGTGCTCGTCCCCGAAATCTGGATCGAATTTGCCGAGCGGACCGGCATTCCCGAGTTGCGCCGCACCACGCGGGACGAGCCGGATTACGACGTGCTGATGAAATACCGGCTTGACCTGCTCAAACAGCACCAGCTCGGCCTCCCCGACATCCAGAAAGTCATCGCCGCCATGGGGCCGATGACGGGCGCCAGGGAATTCCTCGATGCGCTGCGCCGTGACTTCCAGGTCATCATCCTGTCCGACACCTACTACGAATTCGCCATGCCGCTGATGGCGCAACTGGGCATGCCGGCACTCTTCTGCCACAAACTAGAAGCGGATAGCGCCGGTTTTCTGGTCAATTACCACCTGCGCATGCCGAATCAAAAGATGGAATCGGTGCGGCGCTTCAAGGAGCTGAACTTCAAGGTCATCGCCGCCGGCGACTCCTACAACGATACCGCGATGCTGGCCGAAGCCCACGCCGGCATCCTGTTTCACCCGCCGCAAAATGTCATCGACGAGTTCCCGCAATTTCCGGTGACGCTGAACTACGCCGAGCTGCGTAGCGAGATAGACAAGGCGTCGAACAGAATCTAATGCACCGCGACCGTTTCTACACCCTCGCCGCCTCCTGTCCCGACCGCACCGGCATCATTGCGCGCGTCACCGGTTTCATTGCCGAGCACCACGGCTGGATTCTCGAGTCGAGCTTCCACGCCGATGACGATGTGGGTCGATACTTCATGCGCATTGAAGTCAAAGCCGATTCGCTGCCCTTCATGCTTGCCGAATTGCACACCCGCTTCGCGCCGATCGCGGCGGAGCTGGCGATGGACTGGCAGATCAGCGACAGCGCGGTGAAGAAGCGCGTCGTCGTGCTGGTCAGCAAGCAGGAGCACTGCCTTTACGATCTGCTGGCGCGCTGGCAGTCGCGGGAACTCAACATCGAGATACCCTGCGTGATCTCGAACCACGCCGATTTTCGCGGCTTCGTCGAATGGCACGGCATTCCCTTCCACCATGTGCCGGTGACTGCCGACAACAGGCCGACAGCCCATGCCGAGGTGGCGCGGTTATTCGAGGAATATAGCGGCGACACCCTGGTGCTGGCGCGCTACATGCAGATTCTTCCGCCTGAACTGTGCGCCGCGCACCCCGGCAAGATCCTCAACATCCACCACAGTTTCCTGCCGAGTTTCGTCGGCGCGAAGCCCTACCACCAGGCGTACACGCGCGGCGTCAAGTTGATCGGCGCCACTTGCCATTACGTCACCGCCGAGCTGGATCAGGGGCCGATCATCGAGCAGGATGTGATCCGCATCGATCACGCCGACTCGCCCGACGACATGGTCCGTTATGGCAAGGACATCGAAAAGACCGTGCTGGCGCGCGGCCTGCGTTACCACCTCGAAGACCGCGTGCTGGTGCATGGCAACAAGACGGTGGTGTTCCGCTGATGGATGGAGAGAAACTCAAACAGCGCCTGGCGCGCGAAGCGCGCGAATATCTCGCCGATTTCCGCGAGCTGCGCGAAGACTTGCGGAGCCGCGAAGGCTGGATCGCGCTGGCGCTGGTCATCGTGGCGCTCTTGATGGCCGCCGCCTGGGTGCTCGTCAGCCTGGGCTTCAATCCGCCCAATGATTACGTCATTGCCACGCTGCGCCGCTTCGGCATGCACACCTGCCGGCCGATCAGCAACTTCAGCGGCGTGATTCTCTTCGTCAACCTGGTGCTGCTGGTGTTCATGACGGTCATCACGCTGGGCAACATCATCAGCCTGCTCGCCCGCGCCAAGCGCGGCTGGCCGCGCGAGCCGCGCGACCTGATCATCTCGGCCTCATTGATGCTGGCCGTTGGCATCAGCGGCATCATTTACATGCGCTGGGTTTGCTAGGGCGAGCGTAGCGGCAGCAAAAGTGAGAACGTCGTGCCGGCACCTTCACTGCTGCTGACCGTGATCTTGCCGCCCAAAATGTGCGTCACGGCGGTATGGCTGATGTGCAGGCCCAGCCCGGAGCCGCCCTGGCCCAGGCGGGTCGTGTAGAAGGGGTCAAAAATCCGCGTCCGCCGGTCGGCGGGAATGCCGCAGCCATCATCCTGCACTGTCAGTTGCACGCTATCGGGCGCGGCGGCCGTGGCTGCGATGGTGATGACGCCATGGTCGCGCCCCGCGAAACCATGGAGCACGGCATTGTTGATGAGGTTGGTCAGTATCTGACCGAGCGCGCCGGGATAACTGTCCAGTACCAGGCCGGCCGGCACGGCTTCTTCGATCCGGTAGGGCGTGCGCTTCAGGCTGGGCTGCATCATCACGACGATTTCGTCGACGACCTCGGCAAGGTCGAACTTGCGACGTTGCGCGCTGGTCTGATCCACGGCCACCTGCTTGAAGCTGCCGAGCAATTCGGCCGCGCGGTTGAGGTTGCGGATGGCGATGTCGCCGGTGGCGCCCACCTGCTCGATAAACGTCTCGAAATCGGCGCGGCGCAGGCCGTCGGCGCGGGCGGCATTGAACTCGGCCAGGCGTCCGGCCAGTGTCGACACGGCCAGCAGGCCGTTGCCGATCGGCGTGTTGAGTTCGTGGGCGACCCCGGCCACCAGGTTGCCCAGGGCCGCGAGTTTTTCCGACTGGACGAGATACCCTTGCGCCGCCTTGAGGTTTTGCACCGTGGCATCGAGTTCCTCGTTGGCCTGCGACAGTGCCTCGGTGCGTTCGGCCACACGCTCTTCCAGCCCGGCATTGATGTCGCGGATAGCGTCTTCACGCAGCTGGATGGCCTCGGTCATGCGCTTCAGGTCATCCGTCAGCTCGTTCAGTTCGATGACGGCGCCCGGCCTGGGCCAAGGCTGCGTGTAGTTTCCCACGGCGATCCGGTGGCTGTTCTCGATCAGCGCATTGATCCTATTTTCCTCAGTTGAACCTGTAAAAACTGCTGCAAACTCAATGCTGGAGCGGGATAACGGCTGAAGAGGAGGGTCACCCAATGGGTGAGCGGGATTTTGAGCAGAAGACGCTGGTAAAGGCGGTCGATGGTGCGTTGCAGGCACAGGAGCGGGCGGCGGAAGAACTCCGCTTGGCGACCCCCGGCGGGCGGTTTCAGGTTCGCTGGGACGAAGGCGGA
>Ga0208244_101268_pt1 | contig 14716 bp, 15 predicted proteins | sample SubbioCR12Aug_5A_FD_184828 | JGI IMG/M metagenome (GOLD analysis project Ga0208244, IMG submission 184828) | Serpentinite rock and fluid subsurface biosphere microbial communities from McLaughlin Reserve, California, USA - CR12Aug_5A (SPAdes) | ecosystem: Environmental > Terrestrial > Deep... | reverse complement strand
GCAGTCTGATCCTTGAGGTTATCGAGCGACGACAGTGGAAGTAGAGAAGTTAAGAATCAAGGCGCCTGCACCCGGTAAAACCGGGTGTCAGGATGATTTTGCTTGACGGGCGGGGGAAGTCCCTAGAAATGAGTAAGAGACTGCTTGCGTGATTAGACCAGGTGATTTTTCCTGTCGAAATAAATAACAGAATCAGATTGGGTTTTGATCAAGTAGCGCTTTATTCTTCCCTGTAGCTGGACAGTTCTAGCCAGACAGTCGTCCGGTCGATTTCCGGCATGCTTTTGCTCAGTAATTCGAGGAATTCGAACGAATTCAGTTGGTCGATCGACGGTTTGGCGCTGGCGATCTTCAGATAAGGATCGGCGCCTTTGCGCAGGAACAACGCTACAAGGTCCGGTTCGTTGTAGAGGATGGCAGCGTTCAGGGGCGACATGCCCATTTCGTCCGCCTCGTCAATCCTGCAGCCTGCAGTGATGGCGGTGTTGATGATGTCCAGCACCTCATCATTGTCGAGCGCAGGCCGGTTGTAGGCGCCGGTCATGAGGACGATGGTCGGCGTCACAAATCCGCCGTCGCTTATATAGCAGCCGGTGTCATCCGTCAGCTGCAGACCGGGCATGATCTCGTTGGCTGAGCTTTTGGATTCCTTGTCTGCTGAGGCTTGGGGCCAGTTGGCGATTGGGAAGTAGGCCTCCAACCCAGGTTGCTGCGGGGTCATATCATCCGGCGTCCAGTAGCAGCTCAGTCTGCTGTAATTGTCGAGGTCGAGCCGGTGCAGGCAGGTTGCGCTATGGCCGGGCCAGCGGAAGCGCACCACTTCCGCCTCGCCGATCTTGGCATGCTCTACTGCCCCGGTTCCGCTGATGGTGTGCGTGCCTATGGTCCGGGTGAGTTCCAGCATGCCTTCATTGAGCGTGATCTGTGCGCTGCCTGCATAGGCCGGACCACCGTCCGGCATCTGACCGATGATGGCATAGTGGCCGGGTAACATGGTGTGCAGCATGGAAGGTGCACTGTCCATGGCGGACGCATTGTGCGCTGTCAGAAGGGCGCATAGCAAAGCTGCAGAAGCTGTCAGTCTGACCATAAATCTCTTTCTGAATACGGGCTGCCTGCGTGATTTTTCGCAGGTGCGGTTCTTAAACAGACAGGGAAATCATTACACCATCCGCAACAGAGTTCAATGGTAATCAGCTTGCGGCCTCCAAGCGGAATCCATCATTTCACAGTCTGGAAATTGCCGGACCGGCCCAATTGGCATAATATCGAGGGTAGGTTTCGGTCGGCAAAAGAAAAAGACCTTCAGAGCCTAAGCCATGAAGGTCTTGATATTTGGTGGGAGATCGGGGGGTCGAACCCCGGACAAACGGATTAAGAGTCCGCTGCTCTACCAACTGAGCTAATCTCCCTAAGGGGCGCAATTATCAGGTGAAAGCCCTCGAGTGTCAACCCGGAAACATGCATTTTTTCCAGTTTTGAAAGCCAAGTCTTGAAAGCATAGCAGAATGACAACCCACACTATTTCCACCCAGCCCTTCAGTGACCAGAAACCCGGTACTTCAGGTCTGCGCAAGCGGGTCAGCGTTTTTCAGCAGCCGCATTATCTGGAAAATTTCGTCCAGAGCATTTTCGATACGATAGCGGCCCCTGCGGGTTCAAGGCTCGTCCTGGGAGGCGATGGCCGCTATTACAACCGGCAGGCGATCCAGATCATTCTGAAGATGGCGGCGGCCAACGGTTTTGGCCGTGTGCTGGTGGGGCAGGGCGGCATACTTTCAACGCCGGCCGCTTCCTGCGTCATCCGCAAATACCAGACCTTCGGCGGCATCATTCTTTCCGCCAGCCACAATCCAGGCGGGCCGGACGGCGATTTTGGCATCAAGTACAACACCGGCAACGGCGGCCCGGCGCCGGAGAAGATCACCGATGCCATCTTTGCCAACAGCAAGCAGATCAGCAGTTACAAGATCAAGGAGGCGCCAGACCTTCCGCTTGATGTGATCGGCACCTTTGAGTTGGGCGGCATGCTGGTCGAAGTCATCGACAGCGTCGCTGATTACGCCGAACTGATGGCATCCATCTTCGATTTTCCAGCGATTCGCCTGCTGCTCAATAGTGGTTTTCGCATGAAGTTCGACGCCATGCACGCGGTGACCGGCCCCTATGCGCGGGAGATACTGGTCAACCGCCTCAATGCGCCGGATGACAGTCTGATGAATGCAGAGCCGCTGGAGGATTTCGGCCAAGGCCACCCTGACCCCAACCTGACTTACGCGCATGAACTGGTGGAGATACTCTACGGTGACAATGCGCCGGATTTCGGCGCCGCATCCGACGGTGACGGCGATCGCAACATGATACTGGGCGATCATTTCTTCGTGACGCCATCCGATAGTCTGGCCGTGCTGGCAGCCAATGCCAGCCTGGTGCCCGGTTACGCCAAGGGCATCGCCGGCATCGCGCGCTCGATGCCGACCAGTGCGGCAGCCGACCGGGTGGCCGAGGAACTCGGCATCCCCTGTTACGAAACGCCGACCGGCTGGAAATTCTTCGGCAACCTGATGGATGCCGGCAAGGTGACATTGTGTGGCGAGGAAAGCTTTGGCACCGGTTCCGACCACGTGCGCGAAAAGGACGGCCTGTGGGCGGTGCTGTTCTGGCTCAATATTCTGGCCATCAAGCGCCAGTCGGTGGAAACTCTGCTCAAGCGGCACTGGGCGCGTTTTGGCCGCAACGTCTATTCGCGTCACGATTACGAAGATCTGCCGACCGAAGCGGCCAACGGCATTGTGCAGCATCTGCGCGCAAGTTTTGCCAGCCTGCCCAGCAAGGAATTCGGCCCTTACAAGGTCAAGGGTTGCGACGATTTCAGTTATACCGACCCCATAGATGGCAGCGTCAGCATCGCCCAAGGCATCCGCATCCTGTTCACGGACGGATCGCGCATCGTTTTCCGCCTGTCCGGCACCGGCACCGAAGGTGCCACGCTACGCATCTATCTGGAGGCTTTTGAGCCGGACTTGGCTAAACATGATCTCGACGCGCAGGACGCGCTGGCGGAGATGATCCGTATCGCTTTGCAGTTGTCGGAATTGAAGGAAAGAACCGGGCGCGATACGCCGACCGTGATAACCTGAACGGAGTCGTTGTGTAGCAACTGATACGGCCAGCCATGCTGGCCGTTTTTTGGCAGACTTTAGGGAGCCTCAAAAAACCGTAGCGAGCGACTTGAGTGCAACCGCAAGGGTCATATCCGTCAAGTGCCCGCTCCTGCGTCGCGACCTTGACGCCACAACCGCAAGGGTCATATCCGTCAAGTGCCCGCTCCTGCGTCGCGACCTTGACGCCACAACCGCAAGGGTCATATCCGTCAAGTGCCCGCTCCTGCGTCGCGACCTTGACGCCACAAGGCGCACGGAACGGAGAACCCGAGACATATCATATAGATAGGCGAGGGGGCGAGTACCGCGTAACGCAGCAATCGAGGCGCGTAGCAGGTTTTCGAGGTTCCCTTTAGTGTTCGATCTGCTTGATGGTCATGGTGCCCTGGTACAGGCGCACGTCCATGCGGCCGAGAAAGGACATGCCGAGCAGCACGTCGCCGCCGAGGCCCGGGGCGATCATGGCAGAAACATCCTTCGCTTCCACCCCGCCTATTTTGATTGAATCCAGCCGTGTCATATAGCCGATGCTGTCGCCAGCGGCGGTTTGCGTGCGTATCGCCGTGCGGCTCTGCAGGCCGAGCTTGTCGGCCACTTGCTGCGAAATGGCGACTCCGGTAGCGCCAGTGTCTACCATGACGTTGACCTTGACACCGTTGATCAGCGCTTCGGCGCGGTAGTGGCCGTCCAGCCCGCGCTGCAGAACCACGGTGCGATCCTCACCGAGCAGATGCAGCTTGTTGGGGTTGAGCGCGCTGTCGGCCAGATAGAACAGGAGGCCGGCCAGCGCGATCCAGACCACGGCCAGTGTGATTTTGCCGGTGCTCATGGCGTGTCGAGATGCATGGTCAGAACGGCAGCACGGCAGCAGGTGCCGCCGCCAGGATGATGGAACGGAATTGTGCCTGGATGCGTTGCTGCGCTTCCAAGTTGTCCGCCTCGAAACGCAGCACGATCACTGGCGTGGTATTGGATGGGCGCATGAGGCCGAAGCCGTCGGCATATTCGACGCGCAGGCCGTCGATAGTGATGACCTCGCTTGCGCCTTCGAATTTTGCCGTTTTCTGCAGCGCGGCGATCAGTTTGTGCGGCTCGCCTTCCTGCATCTGGATATGCTGTTCCGGGGTGCTGACACTGTCCGGCAGGCCGTTGAGCGTGGCCGAGGCATTCTCGACCTGACTGAGGATTTCCAGCAGGCGGGCGCCGGCATAGAGGCCATCGTCGAAGCCGTACCAGCGTTTCTGGCCATTGCGGCTGTCGTTGAAGAACACATGGCCGCTCATCTCGCCAGCCAGTGCCGCTCCGGTTTCCCTGATCTTGGCCTTGACCAGCGAATGGCCGGTTTTCCAGATTACCGGCTGTCCGCCGCGGGCCTGAATCCAGGGCGCCAGATGGCGGGTGGATTTGACATCGTAGATGATGGTGGCTGCCGGGTTCTGCTTCAGCACTTCGGCGGCGAACAGCAACAACTGGCGGTCCGGGTAGATGATGTTGCCATCCTTGGTGACGACGCCGAGGCGGTCGCCATCGCCGTCAAAGGCCAGGCCGAGTTCGGCGTTGCCGTTCTTCAGCGCGGTGATCAGGTCGGCGAGGTTTTCCGGCACCGAAGGATCCGGATGATGGTTGGGAAAATGACCGTCGACCTCGCAGTACAGCTCCTCGACTTCGCAGCCGAGGGCTTCGTAAAGTTTCTTTGCATAGGCGCCGGCGGCCCCGTTGCCGCAGTCGACGGCAATCTTCATCTGCCGTTTTAGCTGGACGTCGGCTTTGATTTTTGCAATGTACTCCGCCGCAATCTCGTAACTGCTCTCACTGCCCTGGCCTTCGAACAGCTGGTTGTCGAGGATGCGCTGGCGCAGACCCTGAATTGCTTCGCCGGAAAGCGTCTCGCCTGCCAGCACCATTTTCAGGCCGTTGTAATCCGGCGGGTTGTGGCTGCCGGTGACCATGACGCCACAGTTGGTGCCCAGATGGTAGGCAGCGAAATAGACCATGGGGGTTGCCACCATGCCGAGGTCGATGACATGGATGCCGGTTTTGCGGATGCCGCGCGAAAGCGCAGCGGCGAGTTCCGGGCCGGAGAGCCGGCCGTCGTAGCCGATGCAGATTTGCGTCTGCTGACGCGCGGTGGCTTCCGAGCCCAGTGCCTGGCCGATGGCCTCGACGATCTCGGGGGTGAGGGTCTTGCCGACGATGCCGCGGATGTCGTAGGCCTTGAATATTTCCTGCGGGGTATGCATAAATGTTGCCTTAACTATTTTTTTCAGTCGATAGAAAACGTAATAATCGCTCAGCCAGCCAATCATGGGAACCTGTACCGGCAAAACCGGCATGACCGCCATGCCGGGGGAAATCCAGGCTGACCTGGCTTGAAACTTCGCCCTGTGTCGGCAGATACTGCTCCGGCAGAAACGGATCGTTGCGCGCATTGATCAGCAGAGTCGGCAGCTGAATCTCGCGCAGATACGGCCGGCAGCTGGATCGCTGCCAGTAGTCGTCCGCACCGAGAAAGCCATGCAGCGGCGCGGTAAACAGGTTGTCGTAATCCCACAGGTTGTCGGCCTGTTGTATGCGACTATAGTCGAAATCCAGGCGGTGTTTGCGGATCAGGGCCAGCGCCTTGGGTTGCAGGGTTTTCAGAAAGATTCTGCTGTAGAGGCGGTTGAAACCTTGTCCCAGCACCTTGCCGGTAACGGGGAGGTCGAGCGAGGTGGAGATGGCCGCCGCCCGGTTGATGATGTTGCCGGCCCGTGTCTGCTGCTCGCCCAGCCATTTCAGCAATACATTGCCGCCCAGCGAAACGCCGACGGCGTAAATTTCGCCATGTTCCTGCCGGCGGAAGCGCTTCAGTATCCAGTCGATCTCGGCCGAATCCCCGCAGTGATAGCTGCGGGGCAGCAGGTTGGGTTTGCCGCCGCAGCCGCGGAAGTGCACCACTACGCCGCGCCAGCCATTTCTGTCCACAGCGGCCATGATACGTTTGGCGTAGTGCGAATGCGAGCTGCCTTCCAGGCCATGAAACAGCACGGCCAGCGGCTGGTCGGGTTTGGCCGTTTTTTCCTGTTTCAGCCAGTCCAGTTCGATGAAGTCATCGTCCGGCGTCTGCCAGATCTCGCGCCTGTAGCTGACTGCAGGCACGGGCATCCAGCTGGCGGGATAAATGGTCTGTGCGTGTCGGCCCTGCAACCACCAGGGTGAGCGGTAACTGTCCTGCACTTAAACCTTATTCGGCTTCATCCATCCAGGCCAGCTGTATCGCTTCCAGAATCTTCTCGCCGCATTTGTTCGGGTCGTCTTCAAAGCCTTCCAGTTGCTGTACCCATCCGAACAGGTCGGTGAAGCGTATGGTCTTGGGGTCGATCTCCGGATATTTGTCGTACAGCGCTTCTGCGATGCGCTGGCTGTCAGTCCATTTCATTTTGCATCCTTTGTGTCGTTTAAAGTTTGGCTCTCACGTATTGCAGCGGCCATTCCACATCCGCGCGCAACTCGCGGGCGGCGCGCAGCGGCCAGTAGGGGTCGCGCAGCAGTTCGCGCGCCAGCAGCACGGCGTCCGCCTGTCCGGTGGCGAGGATATGTTCGGCTTGGCTCGGCGCCGTGATCATGCCGACCGCGCCGGTGGCGATGCCCGCCTGCTGGCGGATGGCGCTGGCGAACGGTGTCTGGTAACCGGGGCCGGCCGGAATCTTGGCATCCAGAATCATGCCGCCGCTGGAACAGTCGATCAGGTCGACGCCGATCTCCTTCATCCATTTTGCCAGTTGTACCGACTGCGCGATGTCCCAGCCGCCTTCCACCCAGTCGGTGGCGGAGATGCGCACGAACATGGGTTTGTCCTGCGGCCAGAAATCACGCATGGCGCGTGCCAGGCGCAATGGCAGACGGCAACGGTTTTCCAGGCTACCGCCATACTCGTCATTACGTTGATTGGATAGCGGCGACAGGAAAGAATTCAACAGATAGCCGTGCGCACAGTGCAGTTCCAGCACTTCGAAGCCGGCTTCCAGCGCACGGCTTGTAGAGGCCATGAACTGTTCAAAAATGATGTCGATCTCGGCCAGGGTCAGTGCATGCGGTGTCGCATGTTGCGGGGTCACGGCGATGGCGGAAGGGGCAACTGTCTGCCAGCCGCCTTGGCCTGGCGTCAGGTAGTGGCTGCCGTTCCATGGAGTATCGCAGGAAGCCTTGCGGCCGGCATGAGCGATCTGGATGCCGGCGATGGAGCCCTGCTGTTTGATGAAATCGACGATGGGTTTCAGCGCATCACGCTGTTCGTCCGACCACAAGCCCAGGCATAAAGGCGTGATGCGACCTTCCGGGCAGACGCCGGTTGCTTCGACGATCACCAGCGAAGCGCCACCGACGGCGCGGCTGCCGTAGTTGACCAGATGCCAGTCGTTAGGCATGCCGTCGATGGCAGAGTACTGGCACATGGGCGAGACGAAGATACGGTTTTTGAATGTGGTTTCGCGGATTTTGAGCGGACTGAATAACTTGGACATGGCATCAATCAGTAGAAATTTTGTCGATTGATTATAGCGCGGCTTGCAGCAGGCTGACGGGGCAAAAAAGAGCCCTGTCAGAGATCCTTGCATATCCCTGACAGGGAGTCGGAGGAGAGTGTTGGGAGATAAGCACTTTCAGTACATCTTTTGCAAACTCCGTGCCAGATAACTTTATGTAATGGAATCATGTATATATAGAAATTCCGGCAGGGTTGCGGTGGTTGTCAACAACCAGTTGGCTGTCTATAACCACCAGTTTTCGCTGCTGTTGCTGATGCGAATTCGAGCTAGGATGGCTGCGCCCAGACTCCTTAACATGATAAAATCAAACCCATTTTTCAAGCCTTTGGATAATTACCGATGTTTAGCAAAGCAAAAACCCTGAGCGTTGTCGATCCTGAACTCTGGCAACACGTCGAAAACGAGCGTCATCGTCAGGATGACCATATCGAGCTGATCGCGTCTGAAAATTACACCAGCCCTGCGGTGATGGAAGCCCAGGGCTCGCAGCTGACCAATAAATATGCGGAAGGTTATCCGGGCAAGCGTTTCTATGGTGGCTGTGAATATGTCGACCGGATCGAGCAGATCGCCATCGACCGCGTCAAGCGCCTGTTCGGTGCCGAATACGCCAACGTGCAGCCGCACTCAGGCTCGCAGGCCAATCAAGCCGTCTATTTCTCTATCCTGAAGCCGGGCGATACCGTCATGGGCATGAACCTCGGTCACGGCGGTCACCTGACCCACGGTTCTCCGGCCAACCTGTCCGGCAAGCTGTTCAACATCGTTGCTTACGGTCTCGACCAGAACCAAGAGATCGACTACGACGAAATGGAGCGTATCGCCATCGAGTCCAAGCCCAAGCTGCTGATCGGCGGTGCCAGTGCCTACGCCCTGCGTTTCGACTGGGAGCGCATGGCGCAGATCGCCAAGCGCGTTGGCGCCTATTTCATGGTCGACATGGCGCACTATTCCGGCCTGATCGCTGCCGGTGTCTATCCGAATCCGGTGCCGCATGCCGACTTCGTCACCTCCACTACGCACAAGACCTTGCGCGGTCCTCGTGGCGGTATCATTCTGGCCAAGGCCGAATATGAGAAGTCACTGAACTCCAACGTGTTCCCAAGCCTGCAGGGCGGCCCGCTGATGCATGTCATCGCCGGCAAGGCAGTGGCCTTCCTCGAAGCCTTCCAGCCTGAATTCAAGGTTTATCAGGAACAGGTGCTGAAGAATGCGAAAGTGATGGCAGAGACCCTGGCTTCCCGCGGCGTGCGCATCATCTCCGGCCGTACCGAATCGCATGTGTTCCTCGTTGACCTGCGCCCCAAGGGGCTGACCGGCAAGGCGGCCGATGCGCTGCTGGGTCAGGCGCACATCACCGTCAACAAGAACTCGATCCCCAACGATCCGGAAAGTCCGTTTGTTACTTCCGGTATCCGTATCGGTTCACCTGCCATCACCACGCGCGGTTTCAGGGAAGAAGAAGCGAAGCAGGTCGCCAATCTGATTGCCGACATTCTGGATAATCCGGAAGACGAAGATGTCATTGCCGCCACCCGGGACAAGGTACAGGCATTGACCTCACGTTTCCCGGTTTACGGCCACTAGGTCTACCGGAGCGGCATGGGCTGTCCTGCCTGCGGTCTTGAGCACGGCCTGCCAGCAGCAGATACACCGCTGGCGGATGTGCCTAATCTTGGCAAGGTCAGCGCAGGCTGGCTGCAACAGGTCGGCCTGCATACCTTTGCCGATCTGCAGGCGATGGGCGCGGTGCGTGCCTGGCTGCTGCTTGAGGCACACGGTATCAAGCCCAGTTTGAATCTGTTCTATGCGATGGAAGCTGCACTGCATGGTAGCCACTGGCTGGAGGTCAAGCGCCAGCGCAAGACTGAATTACTGACGCAACTGGAAGCAAGCAGGGAGCAGGGTCTGATATGAAATGTCCATTTTGCGGTGCCGACGATACTCAGGTCATAGACTCGCGGGTCAATGAAGAGGGCAATTCCATCCGCCGCCGCAGACGTTGCGCCGCTTGCGACAAACGTTTCACTACCTACGAGACGGCCGAGCTGCATCTGCCGCAGGTGGTCAAGCAGAACGGCAGCCGCGAGGAGTTCAGTCGCGACAAGCTGCGTCTTTCCTTCACCCGTGCGCTACACAAGCGACCGGTGCCGACTGAATATGTCGACCGTGCCATTGAGCACATCGTGCAGAAGATACTGGGACAGGGCGAGCGCGAGATCATGGCGCGCAGTCTGGGCGAGATCGTCATGCAGGAACTGCGGCTGATGGACAAGGTGGCCTATATCCGCTTCGCTTCGGTCTATCGCAGCTTCCAGGATGTTGACGATTTCCATGACGTGATCCGTGACCTCGACAAGCGCGAGCAGGAAAACCACAAGGAAGCGCCGCAACGGCGCACCACCGACAAGGCCGAGGCCGACTGAGCCTAGTCTGATTCCCGGCGGCCATCATGAAAGCGATCAAAATCCTCAGCCTGATCTCCTTCGTTCTGGTCTTCATCATTTCCGTCATGTTCTTCGGCTGGTGGGCGATGAAAGACTATTTCGTCTTCGGCGACAACCGCTTCGATCAGGTGCAATGGATCACTGCCCAGCCAAGTGCCGACATACCCTGTTATCGCGGCGACATGGCCTTCGACCTCAAGCAGCGCGTCCTGCTGCGCGGCATGCCCCGCAATATCGCCACCATTCTGCTGGGAAGGCCTACCTGGGAAGATCACGGTCAGATCGAATACGAACTTGGCTATTGCCTTTGGCGCGAACATGGCCTCAGACTATATTTCGACGAAAACGACAGATTGATACGCAGCCGCATAGTTCAACACTAGCCCGGCTGTTGTCACATATGTCATCGGGCAGGCAGCTGAATGAGCAACGCACAAACCAGATCATTGATCTGCACCGCCAACTAAACCGAGACAAGAGATGCTGAACGAACACGATTATCACTACATGGAAGAAGCGCTGGCGCTGGCCGCACAGGGTTTGTATACCTGCATGCCCAACCCGCGCGTCGGCTGCGTCATCGTCAAGGATAGCGTCATCGTCGGTCGCGGCGCGCATCTACGCACCGGCGAGCCGCATGCCGAAGTGCATGCATTGCGCGAAGCAGGTGAGCAGGCCAGAGGCGCCGATGTCTATGTGACGCTGGAACCCTGCAGCCATCACGGCCGCACGCCGCCCTGTGCGGAGGCGCTGATCGCAGCAGGCGTCAAACGCGTGTTTGTCGCCATGCAGGACCCTAACACCAAGGTTGCCGGCAGCGGGCTTGAGAAGTTGCGGCAGCATGGTATCGAAGTGACCTCCGGACTGTTCGAGCACGAGGCGCAGGAGCTGAACCCCGGTTTTATCTCGCGCATGACGCGCGGTCTGCCGTTCGTGCGCTGCAAGGTCGCCGCCAGCCTCGACGGCCGTACCGCGCTGGCCAATGGCGTCAGTCAGTGGATCACCGGCGAAGAGGCGCGTGCCGATGTACAGCACTGGCGTGCGCGTTCCAGCGCCATCCTCACCGGCATCGGCACCGTGCTCTACGACAACCCGCAGATGAACGTGCGGCGGCCGGACCTGGCGCAGATCAAATCCGGCAGGCAACCATCGCGCGTCGTCGTCGACAGCCGTCTGCACATCGCGCCCGATGCCAGAATACTGGAAGGGGGCAATGCGCTGGTGGCTTACGCAATGGGCGCTGAGGACAAGGTGCAGGCCCTGCAGGACGTTGGCGCCAGGCTGGTTTGCCTGCCGGATGCAAGTGGCAGGGTCGACCTGAAGAAGCTGATGCAGCATCTCGCCTCGTTGGAGATCAACGAGGTGCTGGTGGAGGCCGGCGAGGGCATGAATGGCGCGCTGCAGCAGGCCGACCTGATCGACGAATACCTGTTCTATTTTGCGCCGGTGCTGATGGGCAGCGCAGCGCGCGGCATGTTCGGCCTGCCATCCATGACCGGGATGGCGCAACGCGTAGAGCTTGAAATTCTGGGCATGGACAAGCTGGGCGCGGATATCCGCGTGCGGGCAAAACGCAGACGCTAAGCCATGCTGATCGATACCCATTGCCATCTGGATGCGTCCGAGTTCGATGCCGACCGTTCGGACGTCATCGCCGGTGCGATAGGGGCCGGTGTTGGAATGATGGTGGTGCCGGCCGTGCATCGCGACAACTTTGCGCTGGTGCAGCGCCTGCCGCAACAGCATGCCGAGTGCGCCTGTGCGCTGGGTATACACCCCATGTATGTCGAACGCTCTACGCCTGACGATCTGCAGGCATTGAAGCCAATGCTGGATGATCCGCATGTCGTTGCAGTCGGCGAGATCGGCCTCGATTTCTTCGTCGAAGGCTACAACCGCGAAATGCAGGAGTTCTATTTTGTCGAACAGCTCAAGCTGGCGAAAGCCTTCGATCTGCCTGTAATCTTGCACGTGCGGCGCTCGATCGACACTGTGCTTAAATATCTGCGTATCCATAAACCCCGTGGTGGCATCGCGCATGCCTTCAACGGCAGCGAGCAGCAGGCGCAGGAGTTCATCAAGCTGGGTTTCAAGCTGGGTTTCGGTGGCGCCATGACTTATCCGCGTGCGACAAAACTGCGTCATCTGGCCGGACATCTGCCGCTGGATGCCATCGTGCTGGAGACCGATTCGCCTGACATGGCACCTGAATGGATGGGTCATGGAGCGCGTAATAGCCCCGAACAATTGCCGCGAATTACACAGGTTCTGGCAGACCTGCGTCGGGTCGATATTGCTGAAATCATTGATATCACAGGCCGGAACGCCCTGCAGACGCTGCCTAAACTGGTCCATTTATGCACATGAGCTCACAAGTCACATTAAGTCGTGTTAAAAAATGTTAATAATCCAATAACATACGTTAAGTAATTGATTTATATAAATAAAAATACAAGATTAAAAAATAGGCGATGGCAAAAAATCGTTATGGAATGGTAGCTTACATTTTGATGCAACATCAATCCACAAAGTTATCCACAGTTTCTGTGGATTCCCATTTGAGTGATGGGGTCACTGCCGCAGGGGTATTCGTGGCAGCAAATTTCAATCGCGAACGCAAGATCAGACGCAAGGTAAAAACAGCATGAAAGTCGCAGGGGAGCATTATCGAACCATCTGGCCGGAAACCGGCGGACAGTCGAACGGCAGTCAAACGGTCGCCATCATCGACCAGACGCAGTTGCCGCACCATTTTCAAACCCTGCGCGTGGATAGTGTGGCGCTCATGGTCAGCGCCATCAGAACCATGCAGGTGCGCGGTGCGCCGTTGATCGGTGCCGCAGCCGCTTACGGCATGGCGCTGGCGGCCAATGCAGACGCAGGCGAACCGGCGCTCAAGCAGGCCGCACATGAACTGCTGGCCAGCCGGCCGACTGCGGTCAATCTGGCCTGGGCGGTGGAGCGCATGTTGCAGGTGTTGCTTGCATTGCCCGAGACAGAGCGCCGAACTGCGGCATGGAAAGAAGCTGCCGCCATCTGTGATGAGGATGTGGCCATCAACCAAGCCATCGGCCAGCATGGGCTTGCCATGCTGCGGCCGATGGCAGAAGTGCGGCAGCGTCCGCTCAATATCCTGACACACTGCAACGCCGGCTGGCTGGCGACCGTGGATTGGGGCACCGCGCTGTCGCCCATCTACGCCGCGCACGATGCCGGCATCCCGCTGCATGTCTGGGTCGACGAAACCCGCCCGCGCAACCAGGGCGCCAGCCTCACGGCCTGGGAACTGCAGCAGCACGGCGTGCCGCACACCGTCATCAGCGATAACGCCGGTGGCCACCTGATGCAGCATGGCCGAGTCGATTGCGTCATCGTCGGCGCCGACAGGGTGACGGCCAGCGGCGATGTCTGCAACAAGATCGGCACTTATTTGAAGGCTCTGGCGGCATTTGATAACCATGTGCCGTTCTATGCCGCAGTGCCTTCACCGACCATAGACTGGAGCATGAGCGACGGCCTGCGCGAGATCCCGATCGAGGAACGCGATGCCGGTGAAGTCGCATACATGACCGGTATGGCGGCTGATGGCAGCGTGCAGACCGTGCGGGTGATCCCGGCCGGCAGTACCGCCGCCAACCCGGCTTTCGATGTCACCCCTGCCAGACTGGTCACCGGCATCATCACCGAGCGCGGCATTTGCGCACCGGATCAGTTGCAAACCATGTTCAAGGAGTCGAGCTCATGAAACCAGAAGCCATGAAACCAGCACGCGAACAGCTGCTCGCCACCATGCAACGGCTATTGCAATGCGGCCTCAACCGCGGCACCTCGGGCAACGCCAGCGTGCGCGTGGCGGGTGGCCTGTTGATTACGCCGTCCGGCATGGACGTGGAAGACATGCTGGCGAGCGACATGGTGTTCATGAACATGGAAGGCGAGTGGGAAGGCGAATCGGGACGTGAGCGCAAACCCTCCAGCGAATGGCATTTCCATCTTAACATCCTCAAGCAGCGGCCGGAGATCAACGCCGTCATCCACACCCACTCCATGTCCGCCACCACGCTCGCCTGCCTGCGCAAGGATGTGCCGCCCTTCCATTACATGATCGCCTTCACCGGCGGCAACACCATCCGCTGCGCGCCCTATGCCCTGTTCGGCACGCCAGCGCTGTCAGAGGCTGCGTTAAATGCATTGGAAGGCCACCGCGCCTGCCTGCTCGCCAACCACGGCATGATCGCCCTAGGCGAGGATTTGAAACAGGCATTCGATGTGGCGGTGGAAGTCGAGGCGCTGTGCGAGCAGTATCTGCGTGCCTTGCAGGTGGGCGAGCCGACCTTGCTGAGCCCGCAGGAAATGGCCGAAGTGTTCGAGCAGTTCAGGGGGTATGGGAAGTGGGCGGGGTGAGTGGTGAAATTGGGGCACTGTTTAGTATAAAAATGGATTATTGGACTGTTTCACTAGTGTCCGGTTAAGAATCGAATAGATTCAATTGGTTGCATGCTTCGGTGTAGTCTGGACTGTAGCCGATGCCCTGCAAGGCTTGCTGGATGGGCATCTTCTCGAACAAGGTGACTGACAG
>Ga0208244_101267_pt1 | contig 14720 bp, 17 predicted proteins | sample SubbioCR12Aug_5A_FD_184828 | JGI IMG/M metagenome (GOLD analysis project Ga0208244, IMG submission 184828) | Serpentinite rock and fluid subsurface biosphere microbial communities from McLaughlin Reserve, California, USA - CR12Aug_5A (SPAdes) | ecosystem: Environmental > Terrestrial > Deep... | reverse complement strand
TCGTAGAGCCTTGAGAGCACAAAAATCAAGAATCCATGTATCTAGGGTTTTGGCGATTCAACGCCCGAAAACCCGCGCCGTTACAGGGGGGCGGTCTGAAATGTGCCTCGAAAGTGTCAAAGTCGGGTCTCGTAATAGACGCGAATTCCCGCCAGATCCTCCGCCTCGTTTCCGCTCAACTGCAACCATTTCTCGATGCCGACCTCGCGGCGCGAATAATCGATGAAGGCCAGGCCCAGCGGCACGCCTGCCGCCACGGCGAGGCGATAGAAGCCGGATTTCCAGTGGTCGCTCTTCGCGCGCGTGCCTTCCGGCGCGATAGCCAAATACAGGCGCTTGCTCTTGTTGAAGGTTTCGATCAGGCCGTCGACGAAACCTGCACTCTGGCGCCGGTTGACCGGGATGCCGCCCAAGCGGCGGAACAGGCCGCCCAAGGGCGGACGGAACAGCGTGTCTTTGCCCACCCAGTGGGCCGGAAGGGCGATGGCGAAGCGCGTCAGGATGCCGACGATGAAATCCCAGTTGGACGTATGCGGGTAAACAATCACCACCGCCTTCGGCGTGCTTGGCTGGATGAATAGCACGCGCCAGCCGAAGAGTCTCAGCAGGGCGCCGCTCAGCCGGCCGAAAGGACCGGGGCGCATGATAGTATCCGACATCAAGAAATCGTCCTTTTCGATATGCGGCGCAGTCCTGCGCTGCTTCCGATTCTACTGAATTGTCCATGAACGAAGGCGAAGCGCGCGACATTTCCCGTCACGGCCAGGTATTCACCCCGGCGGCCGTTGTCGACGCCCTGCTGGCGCTGCGCCGCAACCGCGGGCGCGTGCTGGAGCCGGCCTGCGGCGATGGCGCCTTCTCCTCGCGCCTGCCTGGCAGCGTCGCCATCGAGCTGGATGCGCTGCATTGTCCGGCGGGCGGGCTCAACATGGACTTCTTCGCCTACCCGGAAAAGGAACGGTTCGACACCATCGTCGGCAATCCGCCCTATGTCAAGGCGCGCGACATCCAGCCCGGCACGCGGCAGCACTTGCATTCGCGCCTGCTCAACGGCCACAGCAATCTTTACCTTCATTTCATCGAGAAGTGCGTGCGCCATCTCGGGCCGGGCGGGGAGCTGATCTTCATCACGCCGCGCGATTTCCTCAAGGCCACCGGCAGCGCGCGCCTGAACACATGGCTGTACGATCAGGGCACGCTGACGGACTTCCAGGAACTGGGCGACGCGCGCATTTTCGATGGCGTGGTGCCCAATTGCGCCATCTGGCGCTTCGAGAAAGGCAACATGACGCGGCGCCTGCGCGACGGGCGGCGCATGGTGCTGTCCGGCGGGCAGATCCTGCTCGCCCGCGGCATCTACAGCGTGCCGCTGGCCGGCGTGTTTGCGGTGAAGGTCGGCGCGGTGTCCGGCGCCGATGAAATTTTCGCCAACGACGTACTGGGCAATGCCGACTTCGTCTGCTCGAAGACGGCACAGACGGGCGAGCTGCGCCGCATGATCTTCCGCGATCGCGAGGGGCCGCTGCCCTTCCTGGAACCCTTCAAGGCGCGCCTGCTGGGGCGGCGGGTGACGAAGTTCGACGAGTCAAACTGGTGGAAGTGGGGACGGCGCCATTTCGTCTCGGACGCGCCGCGCCTCTACGTCAATCAGAAGACGCGCAATCCGCGTCCCTTTTTCCTCAACGATTGCCGCAACTACGACGGCTCGGTCCTGGCCCTGTTTCCCCATCGCCGCGACGCGGATCTCGAACGACTGTGCGACCTGCTCAACGACGTCGACTGGGCCGAGCTGGGCTTCGTCTGCGACGGCCGCTTCCTCTTCGCCCAGCGCAGCCTGGCGCAGGCGCTGCTGCCCGAGGATTTTGCGCCCTGCACGGCGCCACCTCTGTTATAAACGCGCCATGGTGCCACGACTGACTACCGCCCTCACCGGCCCGCTGCTCGACCTCGAGCGGACCTTCCTCGACCGCGCTACGGAAATCGAGCAATGGTTCCGCGCCCAGTGGCAGGAGCTCACGCCGCCGTTCTACTGTTCGGTCGATCTGCGCAACGCCGGCTTCAAGCTGGCGCCGGTGGATACCAACCTGTTCCCGGGCGGCTTCAACAACCTCAACCCGGCCTTCCTGCCGCTGTGCGTGCAGGCGGCGATGACGGCCATCGAGAAAATCTGCCCCGATGCGAAGAACCTGCTGCTCATCCCGGAGAACCATACGCGCAACCAGTTCTACCTGATGAACGTGGCGACCCTGGCGACGATCCTCAACCGCACCGGCCTCAATGTGCGCATCGGCACACTCATACCGGACATCCAGGCGCCGACGCCGCTGGCGCTGCCGGACGGACAGACGCTGCTGCTCGAGCCCCTCAAGCGCCTCAACGGCCGCCTCGGCCTGGAGGACTTCGATCCCTGCGCCATCCTGCTCAACAACGACCTCTCCGCTGGCGTGCCGGAGATCCTGAAAGACCTGCACGAGCAGACCGTCCTGCCGCCGCTGCATGCCGGCTGGCACGTGCGGCGCAAGTCGCGCCACTTCGCCGCCTACGACCGCGTGGTGGGCGACTTCGCCCAGGCCATGGGCATCGATCCCTGGCTCATCAACCCCGATTTCGCGGTGTGCGGAACGGTTAACTTCCAGGAACGCCAGGGCGAGGAGTGCCTCGCCTCCAACGTCGATGCCGTGCTGACCCGCGTCAAGGCGAAATATGCGCAGTACGGCGTGAAGGAACAGCCCTTCGTCATCGTCAAGGCCGATGCCGGCACCTACGGCATGGGCATCATGACGGTGCGCGATGCATCGGAAGTGCGCGGCCTCAACCGCAAGCAGCGCAACAAGATGGCGGTGGGCAAGGAGGGCCTGCAGGTGACCGAGGTCATCATCCAGGAGGGCGTGCACACCCACGAGACCATCGATAACCATACCGCCGAGCCGGTGGTGTACATGATCGACCGCTATGTCGTGGGCGGCTTCTATCGCGTCAATACCGAGCGCGGCCGCGACGAGAACCTCAACGCGCCGGGCATGCGCTTCGAGCCGCTGGCCTTCGACTACGGCTGCAGCCTGCCCGATCCCGGCGGCGCGCCCGACGATGCGCCCAACCGCTTCTTCGCCTACGGGGTGGTGGCGCGCCTGGCCCTGTGGGCCGCTGCCGTCGAGCTGGAATTGACGGCTCCGGCGATGGAAATCGCCTGAGAGGCCCCATGCGTTTTGCGTTCATCCTCGATCCGCTCGACCACATCAAGGCCTACAAAGACTCGAGCGTCGCCATGATGCGCGAAGCGCAGCGGCGCGGCCATGAGGTGTGGGCGATCATGCGTGCGGCGCTCGCCTGGCGCGGCGGCGCCGTGCATGCGGCGGTTGCGCGCCTGACCGCGCGTGACGACGACCACGACTGGTTCACGGCACAGGCGCCGCTTGACTTGCCACTGGCCGGCTTCGATGCCGTGCTGATGCGGCAGGACCCGCCCTTCGACATGGAATACGTTGCCGCCACCTGGCTGCTGGAGCGGGCGCAGGCCTCCGGTGTTCGCGTCTTCAACCATCCGCGCGCCGTGCGCGACACGTCCGAAAAGCTGGCCATCCTGGAGTTTCCGCAGCTCATCCCGGAAACCAGGGTGGCGCGTGAGCCGGAGCTGCTGCAGGCCTTCATAGAGGCGGAAGGCGACGTCATCCTGAAACCCCTCGACGGCATGGGCGGCAGCCAGATCTTCCGCGTGCGGCGCGACGACCCCAACCGCAACGTCATCGTCGAGACGCTCTCCGGTTACGGCACGCGCACCATCATGGCGCAGCGTTTCCTGCCGGCCATCGCGCAGGGCGACAAGCGCATCCTGCTGATCGGCGGCGAGGTTGTGCCCTTCGCGCTGGCGCGCATCCCCAAGCCGGGCGAAACGCGCGGCAATCTCGCCGTCGGCGGCAGCGGTGTGGCGCAGCCGCTCGGCGCCAGCGACCGCGCCATTGCCGAACACCTCGCGCCGATCCTCCACGCGCGCGGCATTCTGCTGGCGGGCATCGACGTCATTGGCGACCGCCTGACGGAAATCAACGTCACCAGCCCGACCTGTTTCGTCGAGATCACGCAGCAGACCGGCTTCAGCGTGGCCGGCATGTTCCTCGACGCGCTGGAACGGGCATGCGCCTGATGGCGTTTTGGGTTTCGGGTTTCGGGTTTCGGGTTTTCGGCGTACGCGGGCTCATCAACTCGAAACCCGAAACCCGAAACCCGAAACGTCTTGCGCTCCTTCTTGCGTTCGCATTGAGCCTGGTCGGTTGTGCTCGTGAAAACCTCCACCAGCGCGAAGCCTATGTCTTCGGCACCCGCGTCGAGCTGTCGGTCTGGGGCGAGTCCGCCGATGCGGCGAAGCTGGCCCTGGCCGCCGTGCTCGCCGAGTTCGACCGCCTGCACCATGCGCTGCACGCCTGGCAGCCTTCGGAACTGACGGCGCTGAATGCCGCCATCGCCCGCGGCGAGAAAGACATCGCCGTATCGCCGGAGCTGACTTTCATCCTGGCCGATGCCGCTGGCATCGCGGCGCGCTCCGACCAGCTGTTCAATCCCGCCATCGGCATCCTCGTGGGCTTGTGGGGGTTCCACTCCGATGAATTCAAGCCGGCGCTGCCAGATGCGGCAGCGCTCGAGGCGGCGCTGAGGGCGCAGCCGCGCATGAGCGATCTCGCCATTGGCAACGGTCGCGTGTCGAGCGCGAACCGCGCCGTGCAGCTCGATCTCGGCGGCTATGCCAAGGGCTACGCCCTCGACCGCGCCGCCGCCATCCTGCGCGGACAGGGCGTCGGGAACGCGCTGATCAACATCGGCGGCAATGTCATGGCGCTGGGCGCCAAGGGCAGCCAGCCCTGGCGCGTCGGCATCCAGCATCCGCGCGCCGCCGTGCCGCTGGCCACGCTGGAGCTGCATGACGGCGAGGCCGTCGGCACCTCTGGCGACTACCAGCGCTATTTCGAGCTGGAGGGCCGGCGCTATTGCCACCTGCTCGACCCGCGCAGCGGCCGCCCGGCCGAGGGCACGCAGGCGGTGACCGTGCTGGTCACGCCGCGCGAGGGCGCACCCCAAGGGCACTTCCTTCGGGGCGCCGGCGTCCTGTCGGACGCCGCCAGCAAGCCCCTCTTCATCGCGGGCGGCGAGGAGTGGCGCGGCCTGGCGCAGCGCCTCGGCGTGGCGCATGCGCTGCGCATCGACGGCGACGGCGTGATGCACGTCACGTCAGCGTTTCTCGGCCGCCTGACAATGCTGGCATCGGACGTGAAGATCGTGAGCCAGCCGTGAGTGATGAATACGTTGATCGCATGGAGCGCCGGCGCGTCGGCCTGGATGCGCTGCGCCCGACCCTCCTCCTCGCCGTCCTGGCGGGGCTGACTTTCGTCTTCCTCTTCTGACCGTTGCCGGCGCGCCGCTTCGGTTACAATCGAAGCGAAAGTCGGCGCGCAAACATGATCGGTCTCTTTCTCATTACCCACGGTAGCCTGGGCGAATCGCTCGTCCAGTGCGCCTGCCATGTGCTGAACAAGCGTCCGCTGCAGATCGTGCAGCTCGGCGTCTCCAGCCAGGACGATCCGCTGGACGTATTCCCCCTGGCGCGCGACATGATGAAGCTGGTCGATACGGGAGAGGGCGTGCTGCTGCTCACGGACATCTTCGGCGCCACGCCGAGCAATGTCGCCCTGAAACTGCTGCAGCCGGGCCGCGTCGAGGGCGTGGCCGGGGTGAGCCTGCCGATGCTGCTGCGCGCCCTGACCTATCGCGGGAAGGACATGGAAACGCTGGTGATCAAGACCGTCTCGGGCGGCCGCGATGGCGTGATGCAGATGAAGGGCGCACGCGATGCCCAGGGCTGAGGCCGAGATCACCAACAAGCTCGGCTTGCACGCGCGCGCCTCGGCGAAGCTCACGCAGACGGCGACAGCCTATGCCAGCGAGGTCTGGCTCGAGCGCAACGGCCGCCGCGTCAACGCCAAGAGCATCATGGGGGTCATGATGCTGGCCGCCGGCAAGGGAGCGAAGGTGATCGTCGACACGGAAGGGGCGGATGCGGATGCCGCCCTGCAGGCCATCCTGAAACTGATCTCGGACAAGTTCGGAGAAGGGGAGTGAGCTTTACCCTGCACGGCCTGGCCGTTTCCAACGGCATTGCCATCGGCCATGCCCACCTGGTGTCGCACGCGACGCTCGAGGTCGAGCACTATGTCCTGCCTGCCCGTTTCGTCGACGAGGAGATCACGCGCTTCGAGCAGGCCGTCGCCGAAGTGCAGGCCGAACTGGATGGCCTGATGGCCGGCGCCGGTCCGGGCGCGCCGGCCGAACTAACGGCATTCATCGACCTGCATCACATGCTGCTGGCCGATCCCATGCTGATCGATGCGACGCGGCTGCTCATCCGCGAGCGGCGCTGCAACGCGGAGTGGGCGCTGGTGCAGCAACTGGAACAGGTCGTCGAGCAGTTCGAGCAAATCGAGGACGAATACCTGCGCGAGCGCAAGTCCGACATCGTGCAGGTGGTCGAGCGGCTGCTGAAGGTTCTCATGGACCATCCGGGGCATCCGCCGAAACACGCGCAGGGCGAACACTTCATCGTCGTCGCCCACGACCTGTCGCCGGCGGACACCCTGCAGTTCAAGCAGCTGAAGATCGGCGGCTTTGTCACCGATCTCGGCGGCGCTACTTCGCATACCTCCATCGTCGCGCGCAGCCTGGGCATTCCCGCGGTGGTCGGATTGCACCATGCACGCGATCTCATCCGCGAGGACGACATGCTCATCGTCGACGGCACGCTGGGCGTGCTGATCGTCGATCCCGATGCGCGCGTGCTGGAAGAGTATCGCCTGCGCCGCAGCGCGCTGGAACTGGAGCGCGCCAAGCTCAAGCGCCTGAAGAAATCGCGCGCCACCACGCTCGATGGCGTGGACATCGAGTTGTGCGCCAACATCGAACTGCCGAGCGACATTCCGCAGGTCAAGGCGGTCGATGCGGCCGGCATCGGGTTGTTCCGCACGGAATTCCTGTTCCTCAACCGCGACGGCGTCCCCGGCGAGGAGGAACAGTTCGCCGCCTACCGCAAGGTGGCCGAGGCCATGAGCGGCCGCCCGGTCGTCATCCGCACTCTCGATCTGGGCGCAGACAAGAACCTGCGCGGGGTCGAGCGCACCGAGGCCAACCCCGCCCTCGGACGGCGCGCCATCCGTTATTGCCTGGCCGAGCCGCAGTTGTTCCTTACCCAATTGCGCGCCCTGCTGCGCGCCTCCAGCTACGGCCGGGTCAAGGTGCTCGTGCCGATGCTCTCGCACGCGCACGAGATCGAGCAGACGCTGGCATTGATTGCCCAGGCCAAGGAGCAGTTGCGCCGCAGCGGCCAGCCATTCGACGAGGGCATCGAGGTCGGCGGCATGATCGAGATTCCTGCCGCCGCACTGGCGCTGGGCGTGTTTCTGCGGAAGATGGATTTCCTGTCGATCGGCACCAACGATCTCATCCAGTACACCCTGGCGATCGACCGCACCGACGAGGCGGTGGCCCACCTGTATGACCCGCTGCATCCGGCGGTGCTGCGATTGATCGCCCACACCATTCGCGCCGGAGAGCATGCTGGCCTGCCGGTGGCGGTCTGCGGCGAGATGGCCGGCGACCCGAAGCTGACACGACTGCTGCTCGGCATGGGGCTGCGCCAGTTCTCCATGCATCCGGCGCAGATTCTCGAGGTCAAGCAGGAGGTGATGCGCAGCAATCTCGCCGATCTGTGCCGCAAGGTGGCGCGGCTGATCGGCACGGACGATCCGGTGAAGCTGCGTCAGCAGCTGGAACGGCTGAATGCCATAAAGGCAAAGGCCGGCACTGGCGCCACTACAGCCGGGGCGGGCGCTGGCGCGAATTGACATTCGCTGGCCGCCAAGGTAACTTTGCCCCACAGCGCCGATTTGACCGTCATCAGCTTGCGGGCGCTTAATAAATACGGCTAAAGCGAGGGCACACCCAGTCCCGCTTCGCAGCATCGAGCCGACTGGGTTTTTTATTGCATGAACGAGACAACACACAGCGTCGGCCTGGTACAGCCTCAGCGTGCCCATTTCGACACCCCGATCGCCCTGGCGGGGGGTGTGCGGTTGCCTGCCTACGATCTGGTATTCGAAACCTACGGCGAGCTGAACGCGGCGCGCTCGAATGCCGTCCTGGTCTGCCATGCCCTGTCGGGCAACCATCATCTTGCCGGTTGCTACGCCGACGCGCCGAAGAACATCGGCTGGTGGGACAACCTGATCGGACCCGGCAAACCGCTGGATACGCGCAAGTTCTTTGTCGTCGGGGTGAACAACCTGGGCGGATGCTACGGCTCGACCGGGCCCATGTCTGCCAATCCGGCCACCGGCAGGCCCTGGGGCGCCGATTTCCCGGTGGTGACCGTTGAGGACTGGGTGGATACTCAAGCGCGCCTGGCGGACCATCTCGGCATTGAATCCTGGGCGGCCGTGCTGGGCGGCAGCCTGGGCGGCATGCAGGCCATGCAATGGACGCTGGCGTACCCGGAGCGCATCCGCCACGCCCTGATCATTGCGGCCGCGCCCAAGCTGACGGCACAGAACATCGCCTTCAACGAAGTGGCGCGCCAGGCCATCCTGACCGATCCGGATTTTCACGGCGGGCATTACTACGAGCATGACGTGGTGCCGGCGCGCGGCCTGCGGCTGGCGCGCATGCTCGGCCACATCACCTATCTGTCGGACGACCAGATGGCCGAGAAATTCGGCCGCAAGCTGCGCCGCGAGGCCCTGCAGTACAGCTACGAAGTGGACTTCGAGATCGAGTCCTATCTGCGCTACCAGGGCGACAAGTTCGCCGGCTTCTTCGATGCCAACACCTATCTCATCACCACCAAGGCGCTCGATTACTTCGATCCGGCGGGCGCCTTCGGCGGCGATCTGCAAGCCGCCCTGGCCCGTGCCAAGGCCAAGTTCCTTGTCGTTTCCTTCTCGACCGACTGGCGCTTCGCGCCGGAGCGTTCGCGCGAGATCGTCTTTGGCCTGGTGCACAACGGCCTCGGCGTGAGCTATGCCGAAATAGAGAGCAGCGCCGGCCACGACTCTTTCCTGCTCGATGACCCGCACTACCACGCCGTGCTGCGGGCCTACTTTGAAGGAATCCAGGCATGACCAACGTCCTGGGCCGCTTCGACTTCAACATCATGGCCGACTGGATCCGGTCGGGCGAGAAGGTGCTCGATCTCGGTTGCGGCGACGGCAGCCTGCTGCGCTATCTGAAGGATGAGAAGGGTGTGCTCGGCTACGGTGCGGACAACGATCCGGACAATGTGCTCGCTTGCATCCGCAATGGCGTGAACGTGATCCAAATCGACCTGGAGGCCGGGTTGTCGGGCTTCGAGGACGGCTTCTTCGACCATGTCGTCATGTCGCTGTCTCTGCAGACGGTGCGCCACACGGAACAGATGCTGGCGGAGATGCTGCGCGTGGGGCGGGAGGCGGTGGTGAGTTTCCCGAATTTCGGCCACCGCAGCCATCGCGAGTCCATCGCCGCGGGCCGCATGCCGGTGTCGAAAAGCCTGCCCTATCAGTGGTACAACACGCCCAATGTGCGTTTCTTCACCCTGGCCGATTTCGAGGCGCTGTGTGCCGAGCACGGCATTGTCATCCGCGAGCGCCTGGCCTTCGATGGCGAGCGCGTCGTGACCGAGGACCCAAACCTGAACGCCAGCATTGCCGCCTACCGGCTTGGCCGGGCGGGCGCCAGTTGAACTCGCTGCCCCAGCGCGGGCCCCTCCTGCGCTCGAAGTTCTTCTGGGTCGCGGTGCTGTACTTTGCCGAAGGCTTCCCGCTCGGCGTGTTCTACGAGATCTTTCCGGTCTACTTCCGCCAACAGGGCGTCGACCTGCGCAGCATCGGCGCCCTCTCCCTGCTTGGCTTGGCCTGGACACTGAAGTTCCTCTGGGCGCCGGCAGTGGATCGTTACCGCCATCACCGGCGCTGGATGGCCGCCGCCGACCTGGCCATGGGCGCCGTGATGATCGCCTTTGCCGCCTCCGCCGGACTGCCGCACTGGGTCTGGGCAGCCATCGGTATATTCGCCATTCTTTCGGCCACCAACGACATTGCCATCGATGGCTACACCATCGAACTGTTGCGTCGCGACGAGATGGGGCGCGGCAACGGCCTGCGCATCGGCTTCTACCGTGCCGGCATGATCACGTCGGGCGCGGTGCTGATGGCTTCCGATCAGCTTGGCTGGTCGGGCGCCTTTCTTTGCGCGGCGGGAATTTTCGCCGTTTGCGCGGTGGCCAGCTTGCTGGCGCCGCGCGAACAGATCCGCGAGCGCCCGGCGTCGGCGGGATTCGTGCAGGAATTCAAGGGATTCCTGGCGCAGCCGCGCGGCGCCGCGGCGCTTGTCACGATTTTTTTGGGCGCGTTGTGGTTGACGGATGGCGCCCTGCGCCTTTCCGGCCGCTGGACGTGGTTGTGGCCGGCCATCGCCGCCGCCGCCGCGGCGCTCTATGGTGTTTTGCGTCTGATCGGAAAGCGGCGCGAGCCGAAACCGGCCGGCGAAGCGCCGGCCGGCGCCCTCTTCGGCGCCCTCTCCGACATGATGCAGCGGCCGGGCATCCTGCCGGTGCTCGGCTTCATCCTGATCTTCAAGCTGGCCGATGCCTCGATGGGCTTCATGGTGAAGCCGTTCTGGGTGGATGCCGGCTTCACGGCTACGGAAATCGGCCTGGTATCGGTGAATATCGGCCTGGTGTTGTCGATTGCCGGCGGATTGGCCGGCGGCTGGTATGCCGATCGCGCCGGCATCTTCAAGGCCCTGTGGGTGCTGGGTCTTGCGCAGGCTGTCTCCAACCTCGGCTATGCACTGGCGGCCTGGGTCATCCCGCTCGCCGGCGTACCCCTGCCGGAGCACCGGGCCCTGATCTACGCCGCCAGCGCGCTGGAATCCTTCACCGGCGGGCTCGGCACGGCGGCTTTCCTTGCCTTTCTCATGGCCATCGTGCGGCGCGAGCACAGCGCCGCCGAGTATGCATTGCTCTCCTCGGTCTTTGCGGCTTCGCGTTCGGTGGCGGGCTGGGCTGGCGGGCTCGGTGCGCATGCCATGGGCTATGCGCCGTATTTCCTGCTGACATTCTTCCTGGCTTTCCCGGCCTATTTTTTGCTGCCCTGGGTGCGGAAAATGCTGGATGCGCAGGACCGACGTGAGACGACAGAAGCAGGTAATCAGTGACCACGCTGACCGCGCCGCCGGTCCAGCCACCAGGCCAGCAGCGGCAGGATCAGCATGGAACCGGGCAGGGCCAGCGTGAAGAGATAGGGCGAGAGGTTCGACAGCGCGCGCATGGTTCCGATCAATTCGCGGCGCTCGGCGGCCGTCCATTTGAGGCCGTTGCGCTGCTTCATCAGCAGCGGCATCAGCCCCCTTACCTTCAGCACCTCCTGCAGCACGAAGATGCGTTCGCGCTGTTGCGCATCGAGGACATTGCGGACCAGGGTGGAGTGCGGCTGCCGGGGAAGCGCGACGGGATGGGCGCTGTGCTGCCCGTCCTCGTTCAGGGGATCCCGGGTCATTGCTTCAGCGGGGGCGCCAGGAATGAATCGACGGCGCCGCGCAAGCGGCGCAGACCCTGCCACAGGAAGAAACCCCGTTTGGCCCAGCGGAACAAAACGCGCGGACGTGCTACCAGCAGGACGACTCCCGCGCCGACGAGCACTTCCGGGTTGGCCTTCGCCCAACCGACCGCCGCACGTGCCTTGTCGGCGACACCAAAGGCGGGTGAAACGGATTGAATGGCATGCAGGATGCGGACGCGCTGCGCCGCCGCCTGCAGATGGAGCCGCTGTTTCTTCAGTGCGAGTTCAACGATTCGGGGATTCATTGTCCGGCCGGATCATGTCGCGATCCTGCTCAAGCTCGGAAATGCTGGCCGTGAAGAGGCGTGAGCTCTGCCGGTTGGTGCGTGCGGCGATCAGCGCCGCAACGATGCCGGCGACCAGGAACAGGACTGAGAATATGCCCAACGCCAGCAGGCGATGGCTGTCCCACAGCAGCACCGTGAGGAACAGCGCCAGCAACATGACGCCGAAGCCGAGGAAGAAGAACGCCACCGCGGCATAGCCGAGGAACGTGCCGAGACGCAGCTTTTCTTCCGCGACTTCTGTGGCGAAGAGTTCCAGGCGCGTCTGCAGGATGCCGATCGCGTCTGCGGCGTAGCTGCGCAGGCGCGCACCCACGCCGCTGCCCGAACCGCCAGGGGCGTGCTGCATGTCAGTGGCGCCCGGCCGTCCGAAGCCACTGACGCGCCCCCCTGGGGGGCAGCGAGCAACGCGAGCGTGGGGGCTGTTTCATCCCAGGCGGGGTTCAGCGGCGGCCGATGAGCAGGCCGATGACCAGGCCGATGCCGGCGGCGATGCCGATCGAGCGCCACGGGTTGTCGTGCACGTAGTCGTCGGTCGCGCGCGCGACCAGCCGGGTTTTTTCCGCGACGGCGGTCTGCGCCTCGGTCAGGCTGTGGCGGGCGCGGTGCAGGTTGTCCTGCAGCTTGGCGCGCAGGTCGGCCATCTTTTCGCCGGCCTGGCCGGCGGTGGCCTTGAGCAGTTCCTCGGCGTCGGCGACGACAACCTTGAAGTCGGCGACGAGCTTTTCCTTGTTTACTTCAGTCATTTCTGTCATGGCGTTACTCCGGATGAGGGGAAATATTCGGTTTTAAGGCTACCGGCTTTCGCGACCCATGGCAAATATGCCATTCAATCGCATGCATAATCATAGTCGATGATGAGGGGCGCGTGGTCGGAGAACCATGCATCCTTGTAAACGGAGGCCCGGCGCGCTGTCGCGGCCAGACCGGGCGTGGCAATCTGATAATCGATGCGCCAGCCAACGTTCTTCGCCCGGGCCTGGCCGCGATTGGACCACCAGGTATAGGCGCCGCCTTCGGCGTCGGGGTGCAGAAGACGGTAAGCATCGACGAAGCCGACCCGATCGAAAACATCCCCTATCCAGGCTCGCTCCTCGGGCAGAAAGCCGGAGTTTTTTTGATTACCCTTCCAGTTCTTCAGGTCGATCTCCCGGTGAGCGATGTTCCAGTCACCACACAGCAGGACCTCGCGGCCTGAACGTCGCATCTGCTCGAGATGCGGCCGGAATTGGGCGAGGAAGCGGAATTTCGCCTCCTGTCGCTCGGGGGAGGAGGAGCCGGACGGAAGGTAGATCGAGATGACCGACAGCTTGCCGAACACGGCCTCGATGTAACGCCCCTCGGTATCGAACTCAGGGACGCCGAAACCCTCGATGACCTGCTCGGGCAGGCGCCGGCTGTACAGGCCGACGCCGCTGTAGCCCTTTTTTCCCGCATAGTGGAAATGGCCGAAGAACCCCTCCGGCCTGAGAATGTGGCATTGCATGTCGCCAGACTGGGCCTTGAGTTCCTGCAAGCAGACGATGTCGGCGTCCTGTTTTTGCAGCCAGGCGAAGAAGCCCTTGCGGTCGGCCGAGCGGATGCCGTTCAGGTTCAGGGTTATGATACGCAGCATTTCGAGGGGTCCGGGCGGGAATGATGGATTGTAGCGGCGAGTTCATTGCATTTGCGGTCGAGACGGGGGTTTTGCGTTTCGGCGAATTCAAGACCAAGGCGGGTCGGCAGAGCCCGTACTTCTTCAATGCCGGCCTGTTCAACGATGGCGCTTCGCTCGGCCGGCTGAGTTCATTCTACGCACGCGCCATTGTCGACTCGAGGCTGCCCTGCGACATGCTGTTCGGGCCGGCCTACAAGGGCATTCCGCTGGTGGCGGGCACAGCCATCGCGCTGGCGCAAAATGGGCGCAATCTGCCCTATTGCTTCAACCGCAAGGAAGCCAAGGATCACGGAGAGGGGGGCACGCTGATCGGCGCACCCCCGGCGGGACGGGTGCTGATCGTCGACGATGTGATTTCCGCCGGCACCTCCGTACGCGAGTCGGTGGAACTGATCCGCGCCGCCGGCGCCACGCCTTGCGGCGTGGTCATCGCGCTTGACCGCATGGAACGCGGACAGGGTGCGCTGTCCGCCGTGCAAGAGGTGCAGCAGACGTATGCCATGCCTGTTGTGGCGGTGGCGACGCTGGATGACCTGCTGGCATATCTTGGCGGGCGGCCGGAACTGGCGCAGAATTTGCAAGCAGTCACGCTATACCGACAACAATACGGGATAAAACAATGATGCTGAGGCAAGTGCCGGTAGTTGGGTCTGCAATACTCGGCGCGGTCATTTTGCTTGCCGCTGCCGCGATGCTGCCGGTGCCTGCGATGGCGCAGGGGCGCATGACGTATTGCTGCGATGACAATGACGGCAAGCAGGTCTGCTCCGACGTGTTGCCGAAACAGTGCTATGGCCGTGCCTATCGCGAGATCAACCCGCAGGGCGTGACTGTCAGGCGCACCGATGCGCCGATGACTGCAGAGCAGCGGGCGGTGAAGGAGGCGGAGGCGAAGCGGGCCAAGGAAGAGGAAATCAAGCGTCTGGATGAGGATCGCAAGAACCGCGCCCTGCTCGCCACCTACGCCAGCGAGAAGGATATCGACAATGTGCGGAATCGCGCCGTGGCCGATATCCAGAGAACCATCAAGGCGGCACAGGACAAACAGGCCGAACTGGCCGAGCTGAAGGAAAAACTCGACGCCGAGGCGGAGTTCTACAGGAAAAAACCCATGCCGCATCAATTGCAGGCGCAGATTCGCGACAA
>Ga0208244_101266_pt1 | contig 14722 bp, 13 predicted proteins | sample SubbioCR12Aug_5A_FD_184828 | JGI IMG/M metagenome (GOLD analysis project Ga0208244, IMG submission 184828) | Serpentinite rock and fluid subsurface biosphere microbial communities from McLaughlin Reserve, California, USA - CR12Aug_5A (SPAdes) | ecosystem: Environmental > Terrestrial > Deep... | reverse complement strand
CTGGTCGGGCGCATTTGCATAAATAAGGATTTCCAATGCTGGTTGTGGCAAGCGACATTCACCTGTCTGACCACACGACAGGTGTCGTCATTTCCGAAAAATCTTTCTCGCTTTTTACCCGACGGTTGCGCGAACTGGCTTACCAGGCCTCCTGGCGGAGCGGCGGGCGTTATGAACCGCTGCGGGAAATCGATTTCCTCCTGTTGGGCGATATTCTCGACCCACTCCAGTCGACCCGCTGGCTCGAGAAAGAACCCGGACAGGATGGATACGTGCGTCCCTGGCACGACCCCCAATCGGCAGTCTTTATTGCCAAAGTGCGGGAAATTACCCGCGCCATTCTCGAAAAAAATCCCCACGCCATCAGCGTACTCAAAAAAATATCGCAAGGCGAAGGAATCTACCTGCCGCCAGCCAATCGGCGCGGAAAGCCCGACCAATACACCTTGCAGCGCGTCACGCCAAAGGTGCGCATCTTTTACATGGTCGGCAATCACGACTGGTTCTACCACCTGCCCGGCCCGGAGTACGACGCCATCCGCGCTGAAATCATTCAGGCCATCGGCCTGAGCAACCCGCCTGGGCCTTTCCCGCACGGACCTGAAGACGCCGCCGGGGAATTGGGCGAATCGCTGGCGCGCTACCGGCTGGTTGCCCGCCACGGCGACCAGTACGATTCGATGAGTTACAACCCCGAACTCGGACGCACCGCAGCCACCCTGGGCGATATTTACTCCAGCGAAGTCATTTACCGTTTTCCCTTTGAAGTCGCCCGCCGCTTGGGAGATGAACTGCCCGACCGCCTGGTGCAGGGCATCCAGTGCATGGCCAATGTGCGCCCGCTGATTGCCACCCCGCTCTGGTTATTCGAGCAAGTCCGCCGTCATGGGTCAAATCCGGCCCAGGTTTCGCAGGTCAAAAGAATCTGGGACCAGGTTGTCGGGGATTTTCTCGACCTCGACATCCTGCGCAACCGCCAGTTTGCCAACCCGAATTCCCGCAACATACTCAAACTTGTTTTCGGCATCTCGAAAAAAATCCCGCTGGAAACCCTGGCTACTTTAAGCCGTTTGTCGCGCAATTACATCCCCAATGAGCACGTTTCGCTGGCCCGTTATGCGAGCCAGGAAATTGCCATTCGCAGCGGCAAAGCGGATTTTGTCGCCTTTGGGCACACCCACAGCCACGAGGTTGTCCCGCTCGGCGAGGCGTCCAAAAACGCAGACGAAGGCCCGCTGTATATCAACACCGGCTCCTGGGCCACCTTCCTGGATTACTCGCGGAAGCCGTCAACCCCAACCGATGGCAAGACCATGCCGGTAAACCTTTTGACCTGCCTTGCGCTTTACCATAACGGTGAGCGCCAGGGCAGGCGGTTTGAAAACTGGTGGGCAAATTTTGCTTAAGACGTGGAAATTTTTGCGCGGTAGCTGCGAACCTGCTTACCACTCTTTGCGCAGCATGAACAACGGTACAAGAATTATCAGGAAAATCAAAAAACCGAGCAGCACGATGCCGTCACTGCCACCAGCTTCAGATGTCAGATAGGGGTCGATGGGTTCTTCCAAATCATCCCCAGGCTCAGGGGCATCGGTCTGGAATCCAGGCGCGGCAACCTGAAAGCCCAGGCCGCCTAAAACCAGGACGCTCAAAAGCAATAAAATGAGAGGAATTCGGAGTTTTTGGGCCATCGTTACAGATTTCACCAATTTGGGTGATGAAGTTTCACCCTAGTATAACATGCCACTAAGCAGACCTTTCTTATCATTTTATAACTTTGAAAGTATAATTTTCATAAGAGGGTTCATCCCACATACAAGATGAAAGAGGTGAACGATGCGCAATACAATGCGTTTTTTTGTTGCCACTCTGGCAGTTTTCGCCTTGTTTCTCAGTGTCGCAGCAGTGACTGCCAGCAGTCTTCCCCAAGCCGGGGATGATGTTACAGCAGGCGCACAACTGTACGACAAGTGGTATGCCCAATTGGGTGTCGACGCTCCGCCTGGCAACCATCCGCTTTGGGAGCGGCAAAGCACCAACACCCGCTCAGGCCCTGATACCTGGCGCTGCGCCGAATGTCACGGCTGGGATTACCAGGGCGCGGCCGGCGCTTACGGAACCGGCTCATCGCACTATACCGGCTTCCCCGGCGTCTATGTGCTGGCAGGCCGGTTAAGTGAGCAGGAAATCATCGACCACCTGAACGGCAAGCTCGACCCGCTGCACGATTTTTCAGGCCATATGGACGAGCAAAGCCTGCGTCAGTTGGCTGCCTTCCTGAAAAACGGCCTGGTGGATGACAGCGCCTTCATCAACCCGGTTTCGCTCAAAGCCATTGGCGGCGACACGGCAAACGGCAAACGCCTGTACGAAACCGTCTGCGCCGCCTGTCATGGAACGGACGGGCAAACCCTTGTCCTGCGCAGCGAGGGCATCGACGAGGGGTTGGGCGATGTCGCCAACCGCGACCCGTACCGCTTTCTGCACCGCTCGCGCTTTGGCGTCGCCGGAACCGTGATGCCGATTGGCCGCGACCTGGACTGGAGCGTTGCCGACAGCCACAACGTGCTGGCCTATGTCCAAACCCTGCCCCGGCGCACTGAGCAGGCTGTCCCCGCAGGGGCGGGAGCAGGCTCCGAGCCAGCCCCGCAGGTGGGCGGCCCCCCGTCTGATATTTTTGGCGGCATTGCCACCGGCCTGGGCGTCTTTTTCGGCATGTTCGGCATGAGCCTGCTGTTCATTCTCGGGTTTGTCGCCTTCGTCGGCGCGATTGTGTTTATTTTGAGAAAGCAAAAATAGTGGCTAAGACACTGCTATTGTCATTTCGAATCGCGTAGCGGTGACATCGTGCCCGTAGGGTAGAAATCTTGTGCATGAGGTAAGATTTCTCGCTATCGCTCGAAATGACAATCATTGTTACAGGAAAGCTTGTCAATCAGGTATTTTGTTTTGTAAAACCCCTCTTTAGGAGAGAGCATGGAGCGAATTTTTGATATTCTGAAAAAGCCGGCCGTATATTATTCACTGCTGATTGCAGTGCTGGCAGTCGTAGGCGGCGCGGCCTGGGCCGTGTACCAAACCCAAATACCCCCCGAACAGCCAATCGATTTTCCCCATAACATTCATGTTGGCTTGCAAATCCAATGCCTGTACTGCCACCCCGGCGCGTGGAAACAGGCCTCAGCCGGTTTGCCCACCCAGGACAAATGCTGGGCCTGCCACCAACAACTGACCAAATATTGGGACCCTGAAAATCCCGTTCCACTCAACCAGTGGCCGCCCGAACTGCAAAAACTGGCCGCTTACGTTGCAAACGACGAACCCATCCCCTGGGTACCGGTGGCCATTGTGCCGGACTTCGTTCATTTCAACCATCGTCCACACATTGCGGCGGGCGTGGCCTGCCAGGACTGCCACGGCGACATGAGTTCGGTGACTGTGGCCGAAAATCCGCAACTCATGAACATGGGCTGGTGCATCACCTGTCACCAGCAAAAAACGGTTGACGACCCCGTCAAGCGCGAAAAACTGCTTTCGTGCGAGACCTGTCACTACTAGACCGGGCTGAAAGGATAAACGGAACCCATGAGTGAAAATATTTCCCGGCGAGACTTTATCAAGCTGGCAGGCGTCACAGCAGCGACTGCCGCAGTCCTGACCGGCTGCGGTCCGGCTTCGCGCTACGTCGTCCGCGAGCCGTACACCAAAATGCCGGAATACACCTACAACGGCCAGAGCACTTACTACGCCACCACCTGCCGCGAATGTTCGGCAGGCTGCGGGCTGGTCGTGCGCACCATGCAAGGCCGCGCCATCAAAGTCGAGGGCAACAAGTACCACCCCGCCAACCTGGGCAAGACCTGCGCCCGGGGACAGGCCGCCCTGCACGGACTGTACAACCCCGACCGAAACCCAAACCCGGTTAATAAAAATGGGGAGGAAATGGATTGGGACGCCGCCATTGGCGTGGTCGCCGAGACCCTGGGCAAATACCAGCCCGATGAAATTGTCTTCCTGACCGGCCTGGCGCCCGACCACCTGTTCGACCTTTTCGGCGAGGTAGCCAAGACCTTTGGCGCTCCCGCTCCTCTGCGCTATGGCGCTCTCGGCATGTTCGAGGCCCGCGCCACCCTGGGCGAGGCCGCTCGCGCGCTCTTCGGCCAGCCGAACAACCTGTTCTTCGATCTGGCCGGGGCCGAGGTGACCTTTTCCTTCGGGGCGAACTTCCTCGAAACCTGGGTTTCCCCGGTTGCCTACACACGCGGATTTGCGAAAATGCGCCAGGGAACGCCCGGCAAACGCGGCTATCTCGTCCACTTCGAACCGCGTCTTTCGCAGACCGCCGTCAAAGCCGACGAGTGGTTCGCCATCAAACCCGGCAGCGAGGGCCTGCTGGCGCTTGCACTCGGCAAACTGGCCGCTGAACACCAGGGCAAGGTCGTTGCCGCCTACGAAGGCGTGGACGTAGAGGCCGCCGCCGAGGCCGCCGGACTTGAAGTTTCGACCCTCGAGCGCCTGGCGCGCATCTTCGGCAACTCACGCCAGGCCCTGGCCATACCCGGCGGCGCGCCGCTGGCCCAGAGCAACGGCCTGGATGCCGCCAAAGCCATCCTGTCGCTGAACGCCCTGGCGGGCAACCTCGGCCAACCCGGCGGCGTCTTCCTGACCCCGGCCGCCCCGGTTAATGACGGCTACCACCGCCCGGCAACCGCCAGCGAACTGGCCGTGCTGGTCGAGAAAATGGCCTCCGGTCAAATCAAGGCCCTGTTCGTGCATGGTGTCAATCCGGTCTTTGAAATCCCGGCTGCGCTTGGCTTTTCCGCCGCGCTCGACAAAGTCGAGACAGTCATCTCGTTTGCATCCTTCCCCGATGAAACCAGCCTCAAGGCCGATTACATCTTTCCTGACCACACCGGCCTTGAATCGTGGGGCTACCAGCGCCTGGCAAGCGGCGCAGGCCAGTCAACACTCTCAGGCGCGCAGCCGGTGGTTGCGCCGTTCTACAACACCCGCGCCAGCGCCGACGTGATGCTGGCCGCTGCCGAGCGGATTGGCAAACCCCTGCCCTACAAGGACGAGGTTGCCTTCATCCAGTCCAAACTCGAAAGCCTGGTCACCACCGAGGGCGGCTTCCATGCTGCACCCGAAATCAACACTTTCTGGGCGCAGTTCCAGCAGTACGGTGGCTGGTGGACGAACGAAGAAAAACTCGGCAGCCCGACCTCGGCGGTGCTCGATCGGCCCCTGAAGGTGCGCGAAGCCGAATACCAGGGCAATGGCGAATATCACCTGTTCACCTTCGTTTCGCCGATTTTGGGCGAAGCAGGCGCGAACAAACCCTGGCTGCAGGAAGTCCCCGACCCGACCACGACCGTGATGTGGAACACCTGGGTCGAAATCAACCCCAAGACGGCTGAAAAACTCGGCCTGCACGACGACGATGTGGTGCGGATTGTCTCCCCCTTCGGTGCGGTGGAAGTCTCCGTATATCTGTATCCCGCCATCCGTCCAGACGTGATTGCGATGCCCTTCGGGCAGGGTCATACTGCCTATGGCCGCTACGCCGAAGGGCGCGGCGTCAATCCCGCCGATTTGTTTGGCAGCGTCATCAACGACGCGGGCGACCTGGCCTACGCGGGGCTGAAAGTTAAAATCGAAAAGACAGGCCAAAAGAAACAACTTTCGCGGCTCGAAAGCCGGATCGGCGTTTATGGGTTTGAGGAGCACTAAATCATGGCGAAAAATCATAATATTCCTGAGTTTAAAGCCGAATGGAAAGAAGGCGAGCAAGGCAAATGGGGCATGGCCATCGATATGGACATCTGCACTGGCTGTAACGCCTGTGTAGCGGCCTGCGCAATGGAAAACAACGTCCCGTTTGTGGGCGAGGAAGATGCCGGTTACGGACGCGGGATGCATTGGATCCGCATCGAGCGCTTGTGGGAAGGCAAATATCCTGAAATTAAGACCGAGTTCCAGCCGGTGATGTGCCAGCAATGCGGCAGTGCTCCCTGCGAACCAGTCTGCCCGGTATTTGCTTCTGTTCACAGCCAGGCCGAAAAATTGAATGTACAGGTCTACAACCGCTGTGTCGGCACGCGCTACTGCGCGAACAACTGCCCCTATGTTGTGCGTACCTTCAACTGGTTTGATTATGACCGGCCCGAGCCGCTCAACAACCAGCTCAACCCCGATGTGACCGTGCGCCAGCGCGGCGTGATGGAAAAATGCACCTTCTGCATCCAGCGCATCCACAAGGCGCAAGACCAGGCCAACTCGGAGGGCCGCGAGGTCTTCGACGGCGAGGTGCAACCGGCCTGCGCCCAGGCCTGCCCGGCAGATGCAATTGTCTTCGGGCGCATCGACGACCCCGAAAGCCGCGTCAGCAAACTGGCCAAACAGGGCCGCGGCTACAAACTGCTCGAAGACCTGAACACCCTGCCGCAAGTTACTTATCTTCAGGGAGGCTCGCATGTCCGTAATGGCTAAACCGCTTGCGCACGCGCACGGTCACGAAGAGCACGACCACGAGGCCGAACTGCGCAAGGAACATCTGCTGCTCGACCCCAAACCGCGCGGTGAAATGAACGCGATGGTAATGGATATGATGGGCGGCACAACCTGGAAGTTCTGGGTGGTGGCCGCCATCATGGGCGCGCTCGTTCTGTGGGGGTTGGTCTACTCGTGGGGCATGATGATTGTCAACGGCCTGGGGCTGGCTGGCGTCAACCAGCCAGTTTACTGGGGCTTGTTCCTCGTCCACACCGTTTTCTGGATTGGCATCAGCCACGCCGGGACTTTCGTCTCGGCCCTGCTGCGCGTCTTCAAGGCCGAGTTCCGCCGCCCGTTCACCCGCGCCGCCGAGTTGATGACCACCTTCTCGCTGGCCCAGGCCGCGGTGATGATTTTCGCCCACATGGGCCGCGTCTGGCTGGCCTACTGGATGTTCCCCCTGCCAAACCAGCGCCAGTTGTGGCCCAATTTCCACTCCCCGCTGATGTGGGACTTCCTGGCGATTAACACCTACCTGCTCTCTTCGACCATGTACCTGTTCCTGCCGCTCATCCCCGACCTGGCGATGGCGCGCGATCGCTCGACCGGCTGGCGCAAGAAGTTGTACAGCATCCTGGCCCTGGGCTGGCGCGGTACCGAAGGCGAGTGGACCCACCTGCGCCACGCGCTCAACATCTTCGCTTTCGCCATCCTGCCGATCATGTTCTCGGTGCATACCATCGTTTCGTGGGACTTCGCAGTCGCCATGCGCCCCGGCTGGTCTTCGACCATCTTCGGGCCGTACTTCGTCGTCGGCGCGATTCACTCCGGTGTTGCGGCGGTTGGTATGGTGCTCGTCGCTGTGCGGGCCCTCATGAAGAATATGGATTACTTTATCCGGCCTGAGCACTTCGACGCGCTGGGCAAGTTGATGTTGATTATTTCGATGGCCTGGGCCTACTTCTTCTTCAACGACTTCATGGTGCAGTGGTACGGCGGCGACAAGTGGACCGACGAATTGCTGCACTTCCACGAAGCCGGTAAATGGGGCTGGATTTGGTTCCTGATGCTGATTTGTAACATCGCCGTGCCCTGGCTGACATTGTGGAACAAGACCGTCCGGCGCACGCCCTGGGCCATGTTCATCATCGGCCTGCTGATTAACGTCGGCATGTGGGCTGAGCGTTTCATCATTATCCCGGTTTCGCTTTCGATTAACCGCATGCCCTTCCGCTGGGGCGATTACGAGCCGGGCGTCGAAGTGCCCATTTTCATTGGCTCGCTTGCTTTCTTCATCCTGCTCTACATGCTGGCCTCGCGCATCCTGCCGCTGGTGCCGGTCTGGGAAGTGCAGGAAGGCCAAATGGCGCATTCCATCCGCAAATACGGTAAAGAGCCTGTTGTTACCGTCAGCGACCTGGAGTAAAGGAGGCCGATGATGACTGAGAAAAATATGCTCCTGGCACTTTTCCAGGAAATTGACCCTGCCGCCCATGCCGTCGATAAACTACGCGCAATGGGAATCGACAACGAGCATGTCAACGTGATTTCAGGCACGCCGATTACCGAGGCGATGCTCGGGCGTCCGCACCAGTGGACGAACGTCCCACGCCTGGCGATGGGCGGCGCAATCGGCGGCCTGTTCGTGGGCATCTTCTTCGCATTCGGAACCCCTGCCCTCTACCCGATTTACGTCGGTGGCCAACCGCTTTTCCCCGTGCCGCCCAGCATTGTGGTGATGTTCGAACTGACCATGCTCGGCATCATGTTGAGCACCTTCCTGGGCGTCTTCCTCGATGCGCGCTTCCCTTCCTACAGCCCCAAAGTCTATGTGCCCGAAATCAGCGACGGCTACATTGCCCTGCTGATTGATTGCTCGCCCGAACAGGAAGAGGAAGTCAAAAAAGCCATGACCGAGGTCGGCGCGGAATCGGTCAAAACTGCGGAGGTTCAACCGCTATGAGCCTGATGACTCGCTTGATTCTTGTGATGCTCGTATCCGTCACCCTGCTTGGCGGGGTCATGTTGTTAACCTACGACATCATCAAACTGGAATGGGTTTCGTTCATGGAAATCCAGCCCTCCTACCGGCCAATGGACAAGCCCCTGCCGGTGGCAGCCAACTCGATCCCGATTGAGGGCGCGGCCTACATCCCCGGCCAGGGCGACCCGGTCAACCCCGTCCCCGCCGATGAAGTTTCTGTCGAGCGCGGGCGCATCCTGTACAGCGTCAACTGCGCCATGTGCCACGGCTCGAACGGCGAAGGCAATGGCGTGGTCGGTGGCGCGCTCATCAACCCGCCCGCCAACCTGACCGGGGATGTGACCCAGACCAAATCGGACGGCACGCTCTTCCTGACCCTTTCCAACGGTATCGAAGGAAAAATGCCCGCCCTGAATGAAAACCTGAGCGTGCGCGACCGCTGGGACCTGGTCAACTTCATTCGCACGCTTGAGCCTTCACAGCCCTAGGAGACAGCATGAAAGACGATACCAAGACCATTGTTTTCGTGGTGACGTTTGGGCTGCCCGTGCTGGTGCTTGCCTTTATTTTCGGCCTGTACGCTTTTGGATGCGGCACCACCGACTCTTGTACCGGCATCGAAAAACCTGTTGTCACCCCCATCCCGACCCTGATTGCGGCGACCATGCCCGCCCCCAAGGTTGGCGCGGAGGCCGGCCCGCTGGTGATTAAGTGCCAGGTGACCGCCGTCGACTTAATCGGCGCCTGGGTCGAGGCCGGTGTGCCCGAGACAGACACTTTCCAGTTCACCGACATGAAAGGCCAGGCCTGCACCGCGACCTACAACGCCGACATCCAGCGCCTGTTTAGCGAAGCGAATTTATGGTACAGCGGCGCCTCGGCCTGCACCACCTGCCATTACGCCGACATCGAAAAAGCGACCTTCAACATGGATATGAGCAGTTACGCCGGTGTGATTGCCGGGTCGCAGCGCAAGGATGGCGCGGCAACCGGAATTGACATTCTCGGCGGCGGCGACTGGGAGTCTTCCCTGCTCTACCAGATGATTTACGCCCCCAACGGCGAATCGACCATCGGACGCCAGGTCATGCCGCTCGGTCGCCCGGCCAGCGTCCCGGCCAAAGGCCCGGTCATCTTTGCCGGTACACCGGTCGAGTTGAGCAGCGAATAACAAACATCAAAAAATTCCCCGAAAGAATCCGGGGAATTTTTGATTCAATCCATAAACAAATCAACGGGTAAAATGGGGGCTATGCCAAAGGATAAATTCTACGTTGTCTGGAAAGGCCGCAAGCCCGGCATCTTCGACACCTGGGACGAATGTTCAGCCCAGGTGAGTGGATTCCCCGGCGCGGAGTACAAAGCCTTCCCCAGCCTGGCCGCCGCCGAGGCCGCCTACCGCGCCCGCTACGACGACTTCAAAGGCAAGCCGTTTTCATCGCAGGCCTGGCTGTTCGCCCCCTCCAAGCCAATCTTGCCCTCGCTGAGCGTGGACGCGGCTTGCAGCGGTTCGCCCGGCCCGGTCGAATATCGCGGCGTTGAAACGGAAACAGGCCGCGAAATCTTCCGCCTCGGCCCGTACGCCGATGGAACCAACAACATCGGCGAGTTCCTGGCCCTCGTCCACGCCCTGGCCTGGATGCAGAAAAACGGCCAATCCATACCCATCTACTCCGATAGTGAAACCGCCCTCTCGTGGCTGCGCGCCAAACGCTGCAAAACCAACCTGGCGCGGACCAAGAAAAACGAAGAGATTTTTACGCTCATCGCCCGCGCCGAAGCCTGGCTGGTCGAACACGACATGCGCGTGAAACTGCTCAAATGGGACACAAACGCCTGGGGCGAAATCCCGGCGGATTTTGGACGAAAATAGTTGAAGAAACTCATCCTTTTTCTGTTCCTGGCTTTTCTGGGCTTGGTCATATTCTGGGTCAACACCAACACCCAACCGACCATCGTACGCGACATTTATCGTTTCCCGCACGGCGATAAGGTCGGTCATTTCGTCATATATGGCACACTCGCTTACCTGCTGACCTGGGTGATGCCCTTCCGGCGTGTCTCGTTCGGGCGTTTCTCCCTGCCGTTGGGCGTCGTCATCGCCATAGCGATTGCCACCCTCGAAGAATTCAGCCAGATTTTCATCATCCGCCGCAACGCGGATATATATGACCTGCTCGCCAGTTATCTCGGCATCTACGCCTCCACCTGGATTCCGTGTATCAGTAGGACAAATTGCCAACCTGTGCCACGAAGTGGTATTTGTCCCACCCAAAAAGGACTCTCAATGAACACAGCCTTGCTCCTGATCGACATCCAAAAAGACTACTTCCCCGGCGGCAAAATGGAACTGGTCGAGCCGCTGGCCGCCGCCCAAAAAGCCTACGCCCTGCTGCAATGCTTCCGTGAGCACGGCGGGCATCACGTCCACATCCAGCACATTTCAAAAAGCCCCAACGCCACTTTTTTCATTTCCGGCGACCGCGGCACCGACATTCACGACAGCGTGGCCCACTTCGAGGGCGAACCGATTGTCTACAAGCACTACCCCAACGCCTTCCGCGAGACAAACCTGCTCGAAACCCTGCAAGGCTGGGGCGTGAAACGCCTCGTCGTCTGCGGCATGATGACCCACATGTGCATCGACGCCACTGTGCGCGCCGCCGCCGACCTGGGGTTTGAAGTCATGCTCGTCTCTGGCGCCTGCGCCACCCGCGACCTGGAGTTTGGCGGAGTCCACGTCCCCGCCGCGCAAGTGCAGGCTGCTTTCCTGGCCGCGCTGCGCTCTTATGCCAGCGTGCTGACCCTGGAGCAAACCATCACCCGCCTGGCATCAGAACAGTCTATCTAATAACAGGTATCCTGATATTTGTTGTGAAGAAGGCCGCATTTGGGGTGCGCGTACACGCACCCCAAATGCGGATACTTATCACAGGAATTCTCAAAGAACCTAACAACAATTCAATGCGACAAGGCCAAAAAATGGTAAAATAGGCTGTGAAGAATAGCGCAATTTCTCTTACCTGACAAAACAAGGGCGGTATTTGTATATGACCTGGCAATACAATCCATTCGGGCTGGTTTTCGCGCTGGCAACCTTGGTAAACAGCGCAATTTTGATTTACAGTCTGCGCCACCGTGAAGTGCGCGGCGCATTTTCGTTTGCGCTGATGATGGCCGCCATGGTGACCTGGGTCTTATTCCTTGCGCTGGAGTATTCGGTAGTCGAAATCGAAAACAAAATCCTTTTCTCGAAATTCCAATATTTTGGCATTACCACCATCGGGTTGACCTGGTTTCTGTTTGCCCATACCTACAGCACGGGCCGAAAAATTCCGGGCAGGAATTACCTTTTGCTGCTGGTTGTCCCCGTTATCGTTTTGCTTCTGACGTTCACCAACGAAGCCCATCTTTTGCTGTGGCCCGAAGTCAGGCCGGTTTCCTCGACTCCCGGCGCAGACCTTATCTACGAGCATGGCCCGGCCTTCTGGGTTAATGCAATCTATAACTACGTCCTGCTGGCCTTCGGCACCTTCCTGATTGTCCGCACCGCCCTGGGATCGAAAGAAATATACCGCTGGCAGATGATAGGATTGGTAACCAGCGCAGCCATTCCCTGGCTCGGAAATCTGGTTTCGCTCTCCGGCCTGAGTCCTGTGCCGGGACTCGACCTCGCACCGATTTCCTTCGTCCTGACCGGCATCATCATCGCCTGGAGCATCTTCTTCCTGCGCCTGCTCGACATGCTACCCGTCGCCCACGACCAGGTGATTGCCAACCTGGCAGACGGCGTTGTCGTGCTGGATATGAACAACCGAATTGCAGACCTGAACCCCAAGGCCCGCCAGATGCTTGGAATGGGCAGCCAGAATATAATTGGCCGCAACATTGTGGATTTTATGCAGTCCTGGCCCGATCTGGTCGAACAACTCAGCGGGATGGAATATGGGCAACTCGAAATCCAACTGGGCGAGGGGAAAATAAGCGACATCGATGTTCAAATTACGCCGCTGCTCGACAACCGCAAAAATCCCATGGGTCGAATTGTCATCGTGCGCGACATCAGTCGCCAGAAAAAGGTCGAGCGTATGCGCGATGAATTAACCCAGTCCATCGTCAACGACCTGCGCAACCCGCTCACCTCCATGTCGCTGGGGCTTGAAATGCTTCGCCGGCAGGCAAACACAGCCCTGCCCAAACCGCAAATCGAGGTAATTGACCATTCCCAATCCAACATCCAGCAAATGCTTGAACTGGTCGATTCGATTCTGGATATTTACCGCCTGCAAAGCAATGAAGTTCCGCTCGAGCGGCAAAAAGTCTCCCTGCACACCCTGTCAGAAGACGCCTTCAAAACCATCTCGTCCCTGGCAAACAAAAAGCGCATCCTGCTGCAGTTGGATATTCCCGACGGGATGCCCCCGGTCGATGTTGACGCAAACCTGATGCGCCGGGTGCTGCAAAACCTGCTCGGAATTTCGATTAAATCGTCGCAGGAAGGCCGGGTGGTGCGCATCCAGGCCCGCTACGACAAAAACGAAGAACTGGTCGTCTCGGTGATTGATTCGGGAACCGACATGGAGCCATCCATCACCCGCAGCCTGCTCGAAAAGCCGGTCCTAGCCCAGGGCAACAGTGGAGGCCTGGGTCTGGCGTTCTGCCGCCTGGCGGTCGAGGCGCACAGCGGCAAGATTTGGGTGGACGAGCATTACGATAACGGGACCAAAATCTCGTTTAGTATCCCTAAATCCCATCTAAAAGCAGGTTTTTAAGTTATAATGCCGCCATCCGGGAGGAGTAGGCGACCGGAACGCTGATAGAGAAGGCGGTGTTGGTTGGCCGGGTAGCGTCAACATATCAAGACCCAACCGAACGCTGGAAGCCGCCGCAGCAAGCCCCTCGCCGAATGTCGCCCGGAAGTGATTGCCGAAGAAATCGTCAGAGAGTAGACCGGCACGGGAGCGCCCGTTAGCGCGCAGGTCGGTGACAGCCGGCCACAGAGTGCATCCTTGTCAGGATGAATCGAGGTGGTACCGCGGAAGTCTTTGCGCTTTCGTCCTCATGTGGACGGAGGCGTTTTTGTTTTCCGCTATTCGATGTTCGTTATTCGAGTATTCGATATTCGAGCATCGAGGTATTGAATACTCGAATAACGAACATCAAACATCGAAGGAGTCACCATGAGCACCTACGAATTACCCAAAGCCTACGACTTTAAAGACACCGAGCGCCGCATCTACGAAATGTGGGAAAAAGGCGGTTACTTCCAGCCGCACAACGACCCGAACAAACCCGACTTCGACCCGACGGTGAAGCCGTTCGTGATTTCCATCCCGCCGCCCAACGTGACCGGCGAACTGCACACCGGCCACGCCATGTTCGTCAGCCTCGAAGACCTGATGATTCGTTACCACCGCATGAAGGGCTACTCGACCCTGTGGGTTCCCGGAAGCGACCACGCTGGGATTGCCACCCAGTTGATGGTGGAGCGCCAACTCATCAAGGAAGGCACCAGCCGCGAACAGGTCGGGCGCGAGGAATTCCTGCGCCGCACCTGGGCCTGGAAGGAAGAAAAAGGCGGCATGATCACCCAGCAGGTGCGCCGCCTGGGCGCTTCGTGTGACTGGACGCGCGAACGCTTCACCCTCGACGAGGGCTTGAGCCGGGCCGTGCGCGAGGCGTTTGTGCGCCTGTACGAGGCCGGGAAAATCTATCGCGGCCCGCGCCTGATCAACTGGAGTCCCGGCCTGAAAACCGCCGTCTCGGATTTGGAAGTGGAATACAGCGAGGAACCAGGTACGCTTTACTATTTCAAATATATGCTTGCGGACAGTAAGGGCGAGCCGGTGGCTCGCCCTTACGCCGCCGATGGCGGCGCTGACAACCCATACATTCCCGTTGCCACGACCCGCCCGGAGACGATTCTCGGCGATACGGCGGTGGCCGTGCATCCCGAAGATGAACGCTACCAGCAGTTCATCGGCAAGAATGTGGTCGTGCCCATGCTCGGACGCGAAATCCCGGTCATTGCGAATGAATACGTTGAGCGCGAATTCGGCACCGGCGCGCTCAAAATCACCCCCGGCCACGACCCCAACGACTACGAGATCGGCCACCGCCACGGGTTGGCGGTCATCTCGATGCTGGATAAAGAGGCGCGGGTGAACGAGAACGGCGGCCCCTACGCCGGGCTGGACCGCTTCGAGGCGCGCAAAAAACTATGGGCCGACATGCAGGCCGCCGGGC
>Ga0208244_101265_pt1 | contig 14726 bp, 14 predicted proteins | sample SubbioCR12Aug_5A_FD_184828 | JGI IMG/M metagenome (GOLD analysis project Ga0208244, IMG submission 184828) | Serpentinite rock and fluid subsurface biosphere microbial communities from McLaughlin Reserve, California, USA - CR12Aug_5A (SPAdes) | ecosystem: Environmental > Terrestrial > Deep... | reverse complement strand
AATACAAGTATCAAATGCGATGAGCTATTCGATTTGCGTCACGGCATCGTTGGGTACATAATTTCAAAGTTGTGTGTCCACGATGTCGTGACCATTATTTCTGTCTACGATGTCTTGAACGTTGTCAGATATTCCTTAGCTCTCTCTGCCAGTTTGTCGAAGCCATGGCACCATTTGGTAACGAACTCCTTGTCATACAGTTCTTCTTCTATTACCACATTGATTATCGCCATCAGTAGAGCACAGTCAGTGCCGGGCCTAAGCTGAAGGAATATGTCAGCTTGTTCGGCTGTTTCAGTAAGCCGCGGATCAGCAACAATAAGTTTAGATCCTTTTTTCTTAGCGGCAAGTATACCCTCCCATGTATGCTGGAAGCTTGGTGGAGGATTTCGCCCGATTAAAAAGATACACTTGGATTTCTCAAGCTTATCTGTTTCTGTCCAGTGGGGGAACCAACCAAAAGTCATTGAGGATACTACTGCAGAGTTACCGTGACACTGTTGACCACCCCAGGCGACGTTAGGGCTGCCAAAGAGGTACAAGAACCTCTGTCTAAATTCTTCATATGTCCTGCTGGTGCCACCACCGGCCGCTACCGCCTCTGCTCCATATTTATCCTTTATCTCTTGAAGTCTGGCAGCGACTTCATCTAAGCCCTGCTTCCAGGATATCTGTTCCCATCGTCCACTACCTCTGTCACCAACTCTTTTAAGGGGGTACTTGAGCCGATCGTGGTGGTAGAAATATTCCTTGGCTCGGGCGGCGCGGCAACCCTTGTGGGTTGAGGGTTCCATCCGAATTAGCCTGCCATCTTTTACATACAGCTTAGCCCCGCAGTGGGGTTTGCACCACATGCAAATTGCCGTTTTAATTTCTTCTTTGTCCATTTTAATGCTGTTGCTTTCTTAATATATTCATCTTCAATTGTCTATAACAAGGGCTTTGATAGTGTAAAGAATAGGTTTGTGGCAAATAATTGGACTAATTACCTACTCTGCATAATATCTAAAATTCTGTCAATGGCGTCTTTCTTTTCCGCTATTTTGGTGATTGGCCGAGCTTGTACAAAGAAAATATTATCGGGAAAGGTTATTTTCTGGTCTATCGCCCATTCTATGTCTAGAGGTACACCATATGCTTTTTCCACAACTTTAACGAGCTCAGCAATTTTTATAATCTCCTCATCATCTAGGCACTGGCAAGTTTGTTTATTTGCAGGAATGTCTTGCTCCTGAGTCCCCGTCTTCTCTATTGCCACCTGCTTTAGTTTAGGATTTATTTGTTTTTCTACACAGGTAAGTGAATCTTTATCGATAACAAATATGTCGGGTACAACCAAACCCTGTACAACACTTTCTCCGGTACCCCAGTTGCCTTCGAGTAGTATTTTGGTTTCATCACCTGTGCCAGGGTGGACACTAAAAACAACACCAGCGGAACGTGCTTCTACCATTTTCTGAACTACGACACTCATTGAAATTCCAAGGATAGGGAGGTTGTTCTTAGTACGGTAAAAGATTGATCTATCAGTAAACAAGCTTGCAAAGCATCTTTTTATTTTATTTAGCAATTCGTCTTTGCCTCTTATGTTAAGATAGCTATCATATTGACCAGCAAAGCTGGCTGTGGGTAGATCCTCAGCAACAGCACTTGATCGTACAGCTACTGCCACATCAGTTAATTTATATCTTTTTCCTAGCTTATTATATGCATTGATTATCGCTTTTTGTATCACTTGAGGAAGCTCTTTTTGCATGTGGAGCTTTTCTATAAATTCGCTGGTTTCTCTCAGCTCACGGGGTGTCTGGGGACCTTGTGGAAACTTAGCCAGGAATTGCTCAATCTCTGGTATAATTCCTCCTTGCGACACAAACTCATTATATGCCTCAGTAGTTACCGCAAAGCCCATAGGGACAGGCATTTCCTTTCGCAACATTTCTCCTAGGTTTGCATTTTTAGACCCAACTAATGGGGTATCTTCTTTTCCCAACTCGTCAAGCCATACTATAAATTCTTTGATAACCATACTTCACCTTCGAGTAAGTAATTCTGCGTTGTGCATAACCTGCCAACGCAGAATTACTCAACTTTGAAGTCTACTAATTAAGAGTTAGTCTAAAATGTAAACTCGGCAAGTATTGCCATCTACCCGGATTCTCTGCCCTGACTTTATCTTTCTGGTTGCTTCTTGAGTACCAACCACGGCTGGAATTCCAAATTCACGGCCAACGATTAGTGCGTGAGTCAAATAGCCTCCACCATCAGTAACTACTCCTTTGATAACATTAAATACTGGGGTCCAACTGGCAGTGGTTGCTGGGGCAACGAGAATAGTACCTGGTATGACTTTGTCTAAATCTTCCTCCCCGCCCACAACACAGGCGATTCCTTCAACCACGCCGGGGGCACCAGCACAGCCAACCAATGATGCTCCTACTTCCTCAGGTGTTGCAATTGGTGGTGCAACACTAACCGAGAATATGACATCAGCATCAACCAGTTCTGAAATTTTTGTGGGATCACCCAAGACAGGAGGTAGAGTCCCTTCAAGCTTCCGATATTCGGCGAACTCATTTTTTCGTCTTGTTATCAAGGTTCTTAGATCGCACCTTTCTTGGATGATACCAGCATGGAATATCTCTTCGTGGTGCAGAAATACCGTATCACCAGGATCATCGATCATACCCTTTGCAGCGAATCGTCGTCCAAATTCAAGAGCTCTTGTCCTGAGAGCACTAAAGAACATCATCTCAACATATAATGTATGTTCCTCGCTAAAAATATGCGAAGCTTGGCTGCATTCCAATAATTTTTGGAACATTTCGCGCTCTGATGAGGGTACTTTATTTAAGAGTTCTTGCTCTAATTTTTTCCTGCGTTTTACTAACTCTGGTTTCATATCAAGGTTGCCAGCGGTAGTCTTACCCTCATTTACATAACGTTGAATATCTTTTAATGGTAGTGTTTTGTCTTCCCACCAAGTAGGGGTAGCTAGCTCTAAGCCTCGGCGTCTCATATAACCAACTTCATGTACCATCTGATCAAACTTATCCAGCCATTCCTTTCCTTTTTTGTCAGATGCCAACTTCGCTAGCAGTTTCTCTGCGTCTGGCTCCTTGAAGGTATCTTTGAGTCCCATGTCTGCAGCTAAAGCGGCTATTCTGGCAAGTTTATCAACTATAGTGGTATACTCGTTGTCAAGCCCGGAATGTAATTGTGAATATTCTATGTTGGCGGAAGTAATATTAAATAGTTGTTTGAGCAGTTTACGGAAAGTAATATTACCCGACCCGAGGGCGTACATCGGTTCAAAGTGTGCTTCTTCGACCTTCTTGCCATAATGCCAGGTTTCCATCCAGTGGTCACATAGGTCGATGTCGGTCGATCCTTTAAGATCGGAGGCAAAAATTCGGTCAATCTCTTTCCGCATTGGTATTTTATGTTTATCCCATACTGCCTGCGGATTTTCCAATATTTTACGCATCTTTTCGCGCCATATTGGCTCACGCTTTTTTCCTTCCTCTTCAGTTGGTTGTATTACCGAGAGATAAAAGCCACCTTTCCAAAAGCGCCAATCCCAGCCCTTGGTTCTGGGGTCAAATATTACTTCGGGGCCATATTGCATTCCGTATTTACCATAGCAATAATGATGGTCAACAAATAATGGCACCCAGGGTGGTGGGTACCACTGGTTCCCTAACACCCAGGCTTTGTAGTTATTGGGGTCAAGATCCATTTTCTCGTTTAAGTCGTACATCGGTCGATCGTAAGGCATTGTTTTTCCCTCCTTTCGCTTTTGTCCAAATTAGATTTTGAAGAATTCCAATTTGACAACTGAAGATCTTCTTTGGGTTTTTGGAAACAACTAAAAGCCTTGTTTTAAGCATATTCTCATCTCTAAAAGGTTACTCTGCCTTTGATGTGGAGCACGCCTTAATCACCTTTAAGCATCTACACTGTGTTTTGTCTTACTCTGAGCGGGACTAAGACTTGATCAAAGGACCACCCAGAGGAAACACCTGCTTTTGGTAAACAGTATTGGTCATAACTGCCATTGCTGCGTAAAACATGTATAGACCGAACACTAGAAACATTATGGCGATTAGCGGCGTAAGTTCGGCACCAATTACTCCGAGGTTCAGGAGTGCAAACAGCAGGGCAGCTATATCAACCCAGATAATTATAGCGACAACACTCCAGCTGATGCGTAACATGGCAGGAATTATTGTGGCGATACTAATTGTAAATCCTAACCAAATCCATCCGTCCACATACGGAGGTAGTTGCCCCATTCCTGAAGAGAGTGCCCAGGTTCTGACTAAGAACATGAGAGCTGTTCCTCCCTGAAGTACTATGCCAAAAAATAGAAGGCAGAAGGCAAACGCCGTATCACCCCTTCTATACTCTATTATTGCGGCAATGACCTGTGCTAACGAGCAGACAAATAACCACGCGATCAATAACGGAAGGCTCTCTGGAGGTACCCAACCCATCAAGAGAGCAAAAAGTCCCATAATTCCAGTAGAAAGCGCACACATCCCAGCCGGAGCTGCTGTGCCCCAAACAACCTTTCCATCATCACTGCTCATAATATGGCCCCTCCTTTCGTTTGTATTTTTCACTCAAAATATCTTAACTAAGTTCTTGGTGAAAATAGGATTGTCTGCACTGCAATGTCCCGCTTCACCTTGCCAGTTTTCTTGTCTATTCAGCAAAGTGTTCGTCAGTATGCACCAAACTGAGTTTATATATCAATCCTCTCACCATTCTCCCACCACCTGAACCACCTCCTTTCCTGGCTACCCAAACAAGATATGGAAGTCTAACCATCATTTTCCGGTAGTCAAAGGCCCAGAAACCCTTTACTCCATTGGCAACCGCCCGTCTTACCCAGAGTTCAGAGGCAGCAACAGGCTCAACATAAAACCCATACGCCGCCCAGGTTGCGAATGCAGAACGTAGGGGGGCTTTTTATCATCTGAGACAGCAGTCTGAACCTCTTAAAATATTCTCATGAGGGTAGCGGACAGCCACAACAGCACCGCGTCCACCGACAACTCCTTTGGCTTTGTATCCAACCTGATCCATGACTGGCGCGATTGCCATTATCATATCCGTGGCCATCCTGAAACCCAGCAGGCTCTGCAGTGCATCCCGGATAGTCTAATCGACGAAATCGAGTTTCTTATCTTTATAGGTCCGATTGAGGTTAACGATTGTAGATTATTCTTCTTGCTTCCGCCCTTTTGTCAGAACATAAAAAAAATGTAACACTTTAGCTCTTTGAAACGAAGTCTCTATAGGTTCACTTTTTCTGTCATTCCCGTGAAAGCAGGAAGGAATGACAAGCTGTTCGACCATCTTTTTTATAATGGGGGTATTCAGTTGACTCAACCTCTTAACGCCTATCTACTTGAATACGAATGAGTTTTTCATATTTCGGCCATGGGCAGACCAAATTAGTAGAAAGACATTTAGATTCAACGGCTTAGCAACGAATTACTGGAGTCAACTGAATACCCCCAATTTTTATAATTTTATAATTTTTCAAAGTGCCAAATTGATACAAAAAAACAATTGACAAGTCAAGATGATTATTTTAATTTATATATAGATTTCCTCTATAACTTGTGAGTCATGCTAAATCTTAATCTTTTGAGAATATTTTATGCTGCTGCAAAAAAACAGAATTTCTCTGCAGCAGCTAAAGAATTGGTAATTACCCAACCGACTGTAAGCGCACAAATAAAAGCCTTAGAAAAGCAATACGGAGTAATACTTTTCAAGAGAATTGGAAAAAAGGTAGAACTAACCGATTCAGGGAGGCGCCTATTGGGGTACGCAAAAAGAGTTTTTGATTTGGCTACAGAAATAGAGGAATTATTAAATGATATTTGCAAAAGGGAGGAGTGTATCATAAGGTTAGGAATTGGGAAAAGTTATGGAAAATATTTTATTTCTCCTCTGCTCTCTCAATTTCAAAAAAAAATTCCCAAAGTCAAAATAATACTGAAGGAAGGAAATTCTTCAGAAGGTATTTATAAGTACATTTTAAGATATGAAATAGACTTTGGTTTGCTCGGTGGTATTAATTTCATAAAAAAAAGAGGTTTGGAGCTAATTAAGATTGATAATCAAGAGGTTCTTTTAATGGTTTGGCCTCATCACAGGTTAGCCAACAGAAAAAGTGTTTGCTTCTCCGACCTTGAAGATGAACCGATCGTTTTAAGGGAAAAAGGTTCTGCGGTGAGAGAGCTTATTCTTGCTAGATTTGAACAGGAAAAAATTAAGCCAAACATCGTTATCGAGACAGAAAACGTCAGTACTTTGATAGAACTTATTAAAAAAGAAGAAGGCATTGGCTTTTTGTCGAAATTTATTGCAGAAGAGGAGATGAAGGACGGAACCTTAAAGGCAATTAGTTTGAGTGGAAAAACCTATTTAGGTGGATATCTCGCTTTCCTTAAAAATTCATATTTCTCCCAGACGAAGAAAGCTTTCCTAAAGGTATTGGTGGAATATATTTCCCAAGGTCCATATGCCAATTTTCTAGACCTAAAAACGATTTCTCGTTTTATGTAATATTCCAACCACTATTTCAGGTATCTCCTCCCTCAATAGTTTCTTCAAGCCCTCCGGCTAAGTCTTCAATCTGAAACTTTTTTAGTTTCTCCATCGTTGGAAGGCCCCTTTTCGTCCATCCTCGTTCCATAATCTATATGGTGGGAGGAACTCTTCGATTTCAGGACCTTTTAGAATTCTGTTAGAAAAATAATGTTTGACAAATTGATTCATTCCGTTTATATAAAATTCAGCCACGAAGGTGAAGCGCCTCCAGAAGGAGGGGCCGGGAGTGGCTTTTTTATTGCTTTAATATGGAAAAGAAAAAGTTGATTGCAGTGATTGATGGACAGGGAGGGGGCATCGGAGGCTTGATGATCAAACGTCTTCGGGAAACCTTCGGAGAAGAGATCGAAGTCATCGGCCTGGGAACGAATGCCATGGCAACGGGGGCCATGTTGAAGGCAGGGGCAAACAAGGGGGCCTCCGGAGAAAACGCCATCGTTCAAACAGCTAAGACAGTGGATATGATCGTGGGGACAACAGCCATCGTCCTTGCCAATTCAATGATGGGGGAGTTGACGCCGAAAATGGCAGGGGCCATTACGTCCTCTCCCGCTTTGAAATGTCTTCTTCCCTTAAAGATGCCCGATGTGGAAATCATCGGAGCGTCCAAGGAACCCCTTCCCCATCTGATTGACCAATTGGTCAAACGGATAAAGGAAATTATTCAGGACTGAAAAAGGGATGTGCGGACACTTTATTTTATTAAGGCTCTCAAAATTGAATTGACATAGGCATCGAAAAATCTCCCCTCGCCCCTCTCGGTTTCGAGTCGTACCGACTTTGCCAAAGAGGGGTAATTCCTCCCTTTATCAAAGGAAGGGTAGGAGGGATTTTAGCAAGGTTGTCGTTACAATTATGAGACCATTAATATATAGGAGGAACCCATGTGTGAGGCCAATGCATACCTGCTGAAAGAAGGGAAAGAGGAGTTGATCCTTGAGGACATCTCCGTTCTTCGCCCGGAAAAGGAGGAGCTCTACCTCCAGAATATCTTCGGAGAACAGAAAAGGGTTAAAGCTCGAATTAAGGAGATGAATCTCCTCGACCACCGGATTGTACTGGAAGAAGTTTAATTTTCAAAGTTTTAAAGTTTAAAGTGACTAAAATGCCTAAAGTTAGAGTCTTTAATTTCATAAAAACTTCAATCACCAATTTAGATTACCCACAACTTTAGTCACTTTAGTTCACTCTTAACTTTAGTCACTTGAACAACAAGGCCACGAAGGCCAAGCTTTCGCAGAAGCGAAAGAAACTCTTCGTGGCTTTTTTTATTCCTCTTCACCCCCCTTTAACAAAGGGGGGATGGGGGGGATTTGGACAAGGAGGACTTATGCACATACCCGACGGATATTTGGGACCAGTAACCTATGGCGGTCTTTGGGCGGCCATGGTGCCCATCTGGATCTATGCATCCAGAAAAGTTAAAAAGAACCTCGAAACCGCCCAGATTCCATTTCTTGCCATGGCATCTGTTTTCAGTCTCGTGGTCATGGTCTTTGCCATCCCTCTTCCCGGCGGAACAACGGGACACCTCAACGGTACAACTCTTGTAGCCATTCTTCTCGGTCCCTGGCCGGCGATCATTGCAGTCTCGGTTGCACTGGCCATTCAGGCCCTGGTCTTCGGCGAAGGGGGCATCACTGCTCTTGGAGCCAATTGTTTTAATATCGCTTTTGTGGGTTCGATAACAGGCTACGGACTCTATAGATTGTTCACCCTCCCGAGCCTCATCCCCAAAGCGATCGCTGGAGGAATCGCATCCTATCTCTCGCTCAACTTAAGCGGGCTTATCACAGCAATTGAACTGGGTCTGCAATCGACAATCCATCCTGCAACATCATCCTACTTCCCCTTCCCTCTTAAAATAGCCATACCCGCTTTGATGATCCCTCACCTCACAATCCTCGGTCTCATCGAAGCGACTATCACCGTCCTTGTTTTCACCATCATCCTTAAGAGTCAACCCGGGCTGTTGAACCACTTAAATAAATCGGCGTTCCTGCTTCTCGCCGTTTTTTTACTCATTTTCCCCTCCTCGGCTTTTGCCCATGATTTCTGGATTGAGAAAAAAGGAAATGAACTTTTGCTTGTCTTCGGCCACGGAGTCAAAAGAGAAGAATTCGATCTCTCAAAGGTAAAAAATATAAAAGCTTTCGACCTCCATGGGAAGGAGATCGAGGTGAACAAGGGAAAAAGAGCCTTTAGTCTTCTCCTTAAAACTGACCAGCCGCCTTCCCTCCTCTTCGCAGAAATCGACAATGGCTACTGGTCCAAAACGATTTACGGCTGGAAAAATCTGCCCAAAAAAAAGCAAGCAGAGTCGTCGAATCGAATCGGTCTTTCTTCTACCCCAAAGCTCTCCTCTCATGGAGCGATGCGGCTTCGAAACCATTGATCGATTCGAGACTCGACATCATCCCTCTTGAAAATCCGTTCGAATTAAAGACAGGGGTCCTCCTCCCGATCAGGGTGCTCTATCAGGGCAAACCGATTTCAGGAGTGGATGTGGAAGGAGGCGACCACCAGAAAATGTCCATAACGGACAAGGAGGGAGGAGCAAAAATCCCTTTGACAAAGGGGCACCAACTCCTTTCGGTCAGCGTCAAAGAGCCTTTGAAGAATGACCCTGATGCGGACTATTTAAGCATTACCTCCACTCTAACCTTCGAGGTGACCAAATGAAGACAAAAAAGATAGGCCTGATAATCCTTGTTTTGATTACTCCTCTATTTCTTATCATCCCTCCTGTTTTCAGCCACTCCATCCACTACGATGTCCAGCAGAAGGGAATATCGGTAAAGATCTTCTACTCAAAAGACAACCCTGCAAGTTATTCCGAATATGAATTGTTCGGGCCGGGCGACAGCCAGCCCCACCAGACAGGAAGAACTGACAAGAACGGCTTTGTCTCTTTTGCTCCTGAGAGGGCCGGGATTTGGAAGATTAAGGTCTGGGGTGAGTCAACCCACGGCTTTCACGGGGTGACGATAGATGTCAGGGTGGACCAGGCGCTCCAGCTTGAATCTTTCAGCAAACCCCTGGTTGCAACCTACACAAAACTAATCACAGGAATCAGCCTCATCTTCGGCCTTTTCGGAATTTACGCCCTTTGGAAATCGAGAAGAAAAACTTCATCATAAGGAGGAATGAGAGATGAAAAAAATGGTCGTGTCTTTGGTATTCACCCTTTTACTACTGCCTTTAACAGCGATGGCCCATCACGGCGGAGTGAGCCTTGCTTTGGGCCCGGGAAGCCCCATTGAGACAAACTCTCCCCTTACGCTTCCGCAGGGCGCTTTTGTCCTGTCTTCGAGAATCGAGCAGGTGGAATGGAAGAAGCGCAATTTTGCCGAACCTACCAATAAGGATTCCTTCACCTTTTTCAACCTCGGCCTCTCCTACGGAATAACGCCCTATCTAACAGGGAGTCTATTTCTTCCCTACAATATCAAGAGGCAGGATGATCTCGGCTCTGCAAAAGGCATCGGTGATGTTAAATTTCTATTCAATCTTGGATTCAATTATAATCCCTCGATCAAAGGGATTCGCCTGAACACTGCCCAGGATACTGCGATCACTCTTGAAGGGGCAAAGAACACCTATCTCTCCCTGTTCGGTGGGTTTACCTTGCCCACAGGGAAAAACCGAAAAGAGCTTGGAGGGGATATCGATCCGGGAATGCAGCCCGGTTTCGGAAGCCCGACCTATACGTTCGGCATCGCTGCCACAAGGCAACTGACCAGCGCCTTGACCCTGGTTGCTGACACCTCTTATGATATTTTTACGAGGAAAGACCGCTTCAAATTCGGAAACGAATGGCGGGCCAATCTCGCTGGAGTTTACGAATTATACGGCAAGCCTGAGAATTTCATCTCGAAGATCGATGGGATCCTTGAATTGAATCTTCTCAATCTTGCCAGGGATGAAGAAGGAAGGGAGAAACAGAGAGCCACCGGAGGAACGATCCTTTACCTTTCTCCGGGTTTGAGGTTCTCCTTTCCGAAGCCTTTGAATGGGAGCCTCGGGTTGATGTTAAAATTTCCAACCCTCAAAGGCCTGAATGAAAAGAAGGAACAGCAGGGTGCCGAAGGACTTGAGAAGGTGAGAGCTATTGTCACGCTCTCTTTTTATTTCTGAGATACTAACACAAACGCATTAAATGTTTTATAGGGCAACCCTTTAAGGTTGCTTAAAGCAAGACTTAATCTTAACATTGTAAAAAAATGAGCTAAACGGACATGGGTGAACCGTTCGGAAAGGCTTCGGGGCGAACCTTCAGGCCGAAGGGCACTCGCGTATCTTACCCCTACTGGAATTCACCTTTGGTGAAGTCCGGCGATTCCCTTAAAACATCCGATTAACCGCCATTCGAAGCCTTGGAGAGCGGTTTACCCGTGGCCGTTTATGCAACTGCAAGGTTAAGGCTCCCTCTAAAAATGCCATTCCTGCGAAAGCAGGAATCCATAAGGTTTAAATATTACTGGACTCCCGCCTTCGCGGGAGTGACAAAATGGGAATTATTAGAGGTTTTTTTAAGCCTTGCCCTACAGGTTAAATCATTTATTGCGTTTTTATTAACAATTTATGAGAGACCAGATCCCACCATTTTTGTTGCATCGTCCCTCCTCGAATTCCTTTCGTCTTGAAGGAAGGAACCTAAGAACCCCTTTCCTCGAAAAAGGGATGGATCGTCTGGCGGAGATGATCAAAACAGCTTACTCTCAGTGGGAATATGCCTCAAGAGAAGGGTTCTTCCAGAAGATCGACGCCCGCATCAAAGTCCTCTTCCTCATCTTTTTCGTTGTCATCGTAAGCCTTAAAAAGAATATCGGATCAGAAGGCTTGATCGGAATTTTTGTCTTCTCGTTAATGCTCATCTCCCGCCTGAATGTGTTTCATCTTTATAAAAGGATCCTTTTGTTCGGATTGATCTTTGGCTCCCTGGTCGCCCTTCCCTCCATCCTTAATTTATTCGGAGAAGGAGAAGTCCTTTTTACGCTCCTCCGTCTCTCAACGCCATATGAATTTTGGATTTACTCGATCCCTCAGGAAATCGGCATAACAAAAGAGGGTTTATATGGAATGGTCATGCTCACCCTCCGTGTCATCAATTCTTTATCCATCACTTTCCTGTTATTATATACAACCCCGTTTCCGGAGATCATCAAAGCGTTAAAGGTCTTCAGGGTTCCCGATACTTTCCTTATCATTATCACTCTCACCTATAAATACCTTTTCCTTTTTGCAAAGACGGTGGAGGATATGCACCTTGCCAAGAAGAGCAGGCTCCTTCGGGAGATGCGCCACCGTGAGACAAGGAAATGGGTGGCAGGAAGGGTCGCATTCATATTCAGAAAGACCAGGTTAAGGACGGAGGAAGTTTATAAAGCCATGCTTTGCAGAGGTTTCTCCGATACAATCACTATCCGCCAAACCGCAAAACTGCGGCAGTGCGATTGGGTTGCAGGAATCTCTCTCTTTCTTATTGGATGCTTGTTGTTATGGATTTGAAGGGGTGAATGATGGAAAAGATCATCTGTCTTGAGAATATTAATTACCATTACCATGATGCAATCTCGGCTCTCACGGATATCAGCCTTGAAATTAAAAGGGGCGAAAGATTTGCGATCATCGGGGCAAATGGAACCGGAAAGACCACCCTGCTTCAGATCATGAACGGTTTGATTTCCCCCTCAAGCGGGAAACTCTTCTTTAAAGGGGATGAAGTATTAAAACAGACCTTGAAGGATAAGGGATTTTTACGGTTTTTCAGGGGGAGAGTCGGATATGTTTTTCAGGATTCGGATGTCCAGCTCTTCTGCCCCACGGTTCTCGATGAACTTCTATACGGCCCCCTCCAGCTTGAGATCGGAGAAACAGAAGCCATGGACAGGGCCTTTGAGATGATGAAGATGCTCAACATCGAACATCTGAAAGAGAGGCCTACCTATATGCTATCCGGGGGAGAGAAGAAGAAGGTGGCTATCGGTTCTGTTCTGACGATGAATCCGGAAGTCTTGCTCCTTGACGAACCCACGAATGGGCTCGATTCGAAAATGCAGTGTTTTCTCGTGGAACTCATGCTCGCTTTGAATGAGGCGGGGAAAACCCTTGTCATTGCCACCCACGACCTCTCCCTCGTGGACGAACTTCAGGCAACCGTAGGGGTCCTCTCGGAGGAGCACCGGATGGAAAAAACAGGAAGCGCCATTGACATTTTAAAAGATGAGGAGCTCTTGCTCAGGGTCAATCTGATCCATGAGCATATCCACCGCCATCGCGACATAGCCCACAGGCACATTCATTCCCACTACCTATTTCATCGCCATGAAAATTCATAAAAAGGTTTTCAGGATTTACCGTTCGCCCTGAGGTTCTCGAAGGGTGAACGGTATCCTATCTGAGCTAAAGCTGGAAGAGCTATAATCAAGGAAGGAGTTACTTGAAATTCTTCTCGCCGGCCCGGATCTCAACCTCCATCATGTTCTCCCGCGGGGGAAGCACGCAGATAAATTTTTCATTATAAGCACAGGAGGGGTGATAGGCCATGTTGAAATCTAATACCATCTTGTATCCGGGTAAAATCTCCGCATCGATATACCTCCCTCCCTCATACGTCTCTTTTCCGTTCGTCCTGTCCTTAAAAGGGATGAAGAGAATATCGCTCAAAATCGATTTGTAAATTCCAAGCACATATTCCTTCCCGTTCAATTGGAAATGAAATTTTCCGTATCGGATATAGCGTTTATTGTTCCCCGTGTTGGTCAGGAAGGTTGCATAATAATCCGGGTTGTTGATATGGAGGATAGTTCGCTTAATCTCGCCGGAAAAGACATAAGTGGGGTCGAACGCATAGTATTTTAAACCCTTAAAGGCCCTCTTCTCTTTGGGAGTCAGGGGAGAACGCTGGTGACTCTTAAAAAATTCATCCCTCTCCTTTCTCCACTCCAGCGCCCGCTTTTCCTGCTGGGCCTTGAAGTCGGTCTTCTCTCCTTCTCCGGCCATTGAAAGCCCTGAAAAGACTGACAAGATCAACAGGTTCAAAAAGACAAAAAGAATTCCTCCACTTTTCATAAAAATCTCTCCATCCCTTTTCTATTTTAACAAAATCAACCTTTGGGCGCAAATCGTTTGAAAGCCTTCTTACTATCTTTCCAATGATAAATATTGGCATTCAAATTGCCTGTTATCTATACGAAATCCACATCTCCTGCGTAACAGAAATTCTCGAAATCAAAAAGCGCTTTCTATTCACAGCTTTCAGATTCGATGATTTCGAAGACCCTAATATCCATGATTAAAAAGGTTTCAATTTTGTTAACTCTGTTCATTTTTGGGATCATCGCCTCGGGATGGGCTGATGAAGTAAAATCGATACATAACATGACTAATCAAGAAATAAGAATAAAAATGGATGAAAATAAAAGGACCATGCGGGAAAAGAAGGGCCCTGCAAAGAAAGCGACTCAGTTATCAGGAAAAAATCAAAATAAATCCCTAACCAACATTCCATACATTGATTATGGAGCAAGGGTGAGAAGAACCACACCCAAAATATACTTTTAAAAGGCCGTGGAAGAGAAAAGGTGGATTTCATTAGCAGAAGGCCTAGATCGTGTGATTTCTTCATACGACTTCGCTCAACATGTTTGGAAAGATAAACTCTTTAATTTCATGGGAACGGCCGAAGCTCACTTATCAAAACCAGCGTTGAACCAACCCATTTTTGGATCACCACCAACGGGAAATAAATATCTTGATGAAGGTAGGGTCTTGGATAAATTTAAACCTTTTAAGCCTAAGAGAGAAGAAAGTTTCAAAGCAATATTTATGGAATTCCGTTTAACTTATAATCCAGTGAGTGAGCACGTAGTTATAAAGATGAATGTGACCCCTTCTGAAAATGAACCTGGATTTATCATTCCATTTAAATGAAGTTCGGAACGGATTGAAGTATGGATAAAGATTATTTGTATCACTTTAGCTCTTTGAAAAAAGAATAAGCTGGCAATTTAAGATCTCGTCCGTTGACCGAGCTTTCAATGCCTCTTTTGCGGTAGAGAGGATGATTTCTACCGGGTTGTGACCTTGGAGTTGGG
>Ga0208244_101264_pt1 | contig 14734 bp, 12 predicted proteins | sample SubbioCR12Aug_5A_FD_184828 | JGI IMG/M metagenome (GOLD analysis project Ga0208244, IMG submission 184828) | Serpentinite rock and fluid subsurface biosphere microbial communities from McLaughlin Reserve, California, USA - CR12Aug_5A (SPAdes) | ecosystem: Environmental > Terrestrial > Deep... | reverse complement strand
CTTAATCTTTGCATAGGTCTGAATTCCTTTGGCGCAAACTGATTCACCCTGTTTCTTTGTGGATTGATTAATAAGTTCAAAATTACTATGTAAAACTTATTAGAAATTCCTTTTTGCAAACTAAAGAAGCGCAAAGTGAAAGTTTTGCAAAATACGCAAAGATTCTAATTGCTTGTTTTGTGTTCTTTTACGATTTGATTTTGCGTATTTTGCGTGAAACTATTAATTAGATATCATTTATGAAGTTTATGCTTTCTTCATAATAGTATAACTTTCTCTGATTGAATTTTTAAAAAATCATTACTTTTGCACTTTATGAAAAATTAGGTTTTACTCAAACTATATTATACAATGGCAGTTATTACAGAAGATATAAAAAAGGAAGTCAGAGATATCGTTTTAGATTTTTTTGCTGAAGAATGTGAAGTTGAAAAGTCTGAAATAAATGACACTACTCATATATTTAACGATCTTGAAGGCGACTCTCTGATGTTTTTGGAGCTGATAGAAATTTTCAAAAAGAAATACAATCTTAATATCGACTTGAAAACTATTGGTAAATATAGCTTGAAGCATCCCGTGAGAACGATAGGTGAACTTATCAACATGCAAATACTTATCGTTGAGCACGAAAACAACATAATCAACCTCGATTAAAATGGTTGTTGGTTGCGGTATAGATACAGAAGAAAGATTGCGATTTTCAAAACATCTTTCCGATTTCGAACAGTCGGAATTTATTTCAATGATATTTACTGAATTAGAAAAGGATTGTTTTAAAACATTTGACGTTGAGCTGTGCGTTCCAATAGCCTTTTGTTTTAAAGAAGCAATGTTTAAAGCACTTGGTAATAGCTGGACAACAAGTGGAATAGATTGGAAAGATCTGGAAATAATTTTCAAAAAAAATCCTACTGAAAAAGAATTTGAAATAAAAATTTCAGGCAAGGCTGCTGAAATGCTTGCTGACATTGGAAATCCGCAAGTTATTTCCAATTATGAGTTTAATGATGAAACTGCAATATTTGAAATTATCCTAAATAATGAATGATTTTACATTTCTGTTTCCTGCTTTTGTATTGAAATACAAAGGGGATGAAGTTGAGAATTTGCAAAAATGTGGAGTAAACTTCAGCGAAAAACTGAGGGAAGTATCTGACATTGCCGGCATTGATATTACATCTTTCGACATTGCTGATAACAATTTCATGGAGAATGAGTTGAAAAATCAACTTGTTACTTATTTGATAAGTTGTCTTTACTCCGATATTATAAAATCACAAAAAAATCATCCAACAAATATCTCGTTTCTAAGTATGGGGATATATTCGGCTCTTTATTGCGCTGAAAGCTTAACATTGGAAGAAGGAATACTGTTGATAAAGAGAATTTATGAATATCTGTTTTCTCAGGTTTTTGATAAAAACTATAAAATGTTGGCTGTTACAGGTTTCAATAGAACAGATATTCAGGAAATAATAAACAAAGAAGAGCTTGAATGTGAGGTTGTTATAAAAAACAATGGACATTCATATATTATTGCAGGAAGAGAATTGGATATTTCAAAGTTTTATAACAAAGCTCAGGAAGAGGGTGCGATGCACTTGAATCTATTTCCGGTATCAATTCCTTATCATTCAGGGTTTTTAAATATTGAAGAATTGGAGATTGGTTTGTTTGATAATATAAATATAAAAGCTCCGGCATTTAAGGTCTTTTCTTCTGTAGATCATGATTACCTAGAAAACATTCAGCAAATAAAATCTGCGATTTCATCAAACCTTATTACCAATATAGATTGGCATAAAACAAAGACCACCCTCATAAAAACTGGTTACTGCAATTTCATTGAGTGTGGCCCGGGAGATAGCTTAAAACGAATTTCAAAGTTTATTGATGGTAGTTTTAAGGTCTTTAACTTTTCAAGTTCTATTTAAAAGCAGAAAACTTAAAAGTCAATCCCATTCTAAAGAAGCTCTGATCAACTTTGAATTCTGTAATCTGAGAAGGACTGGTGGCGGATTGCTTTCTAACGATAGGCTCTCCCCAGCTATATTCAACATTTAAAAACAATACATGATATCCTAGTCTGAAGCCTGCAGCAGCTCTATATTGAGGTGTCATTGATGGGCTAGAGTCAATTATATCTCTTTCATTATTATAAAAATCAAAGCTAGATAAAGCAAGCATACCTTGGGCATAAATATCAATCCCAATTTTGCTTTGAGGAACAATAGTTATTACTGGTCCTATTTTCATAGAAACCATTCTGGAGCTAAGTTCAGGATCGGGTGAATACCAAAACCACTCAGGATTATTATTATTGGAGTTTGGATCTACAATTACATTGCTGTTTACGTCAAATTCAGCTACTGTAAAATCTAATCCATAATTAAATATTGAGCCAACTTCTGCTTCAGGATTATTGAAATAAAAAAGCATACCAACCCCGAAGCCTGCTCCAAGTGTGTTCAAAGATGCATTATTTATGTTTTTAGGATACCCAAAGTTATATCCAGGTAGATTCATGCCCGGAGTTATATAAACAGTATTTCTTAATGAATACTGTCCGAATGTTGTAAGGCTGAAAAGACAAATTGCTATATAAATGGCAAAAAATTTCATAGTTTTCATAATGATAGTTTTAGGTTAATAGCTTTTTGATACAACTGTAAAATTAAGAAATTAATCTCGTAATAAAAAGCAGCATAATGCAATAGTTTAAGAATTTTAAATTACATCTTTACCTTTTCTAATTAGCCACAATGAACCTACTTCTCTGTAAAATTCTTCCAATGGAAGATATGTTGGTAAAACTGCGTTAAAGAAGTTGTATTTTCTTAAATCCTTATCTATAATGTCGTTTTTAACTTCATCGTAATAATCCGTTCCGGGCATTGGAGTAAGCACTGTATATCCGGCGTAGGCAACCTTATGCTGACCGGCATAGTCAGACATAGCCTTAAAATCTTCAGGAGTATAATTTGTCGGAATTACATAATTGCCCCTAAGCATTATACCATTATCATGGAAAAGCTCAATGGCTTGTTCTATATAAGAAGCAGAGGAGCTCTTGTTATACTTGTTTAGCTCCGCTTCTTTGTACGATTCGAAGCCGCAAATAACTACCTTCAATCCGTTTTTCGCAAGTTTTTCTATCAGCTTGGGATTGTTTACCGCCACATCGGCGCGAATATCCATTATATATTCTTTCTTTATGCCATGCTTTTCGATTTGTGAAAACAGCTCATCTATAAATGAAATATCTACGATAGTATTTGCATCGGCAAATCGAACAATATCATAATCGATAGAAATAAGTTCTTCAATTATGCTATGTATGTTTCTTTTATAATATGCACCGCAGTTTTCTTTCCAAATAGAACAAAATGTGCATTTAAACGGACAGCCTAGTGATGTGTATAAATATGTAGTAGGAGAGGGCGCGCTTTGTACACGATATGCTTGCCTCCATCTTTCCAGAAGTTTACGGTCGGGCATAATGAAATTTTCACCGGCTGCATCCCATGCTTTTTCTACACCTTGTGTTTTTTCAAAGCCTACACCATTATTGATATGAATGCCGGGAATATTTTTCAAACTCATGCCTTTTTCTTTAGCCAAGGAAATTTCACGAAGTTTTTGCCCCCCATGTCCTTGTATTGCAATGTCTATATCTTTATCATAGCATTCCTCAAGTCTGATGTTAACGTACTGACCTCCAATAATTGTTGTAATATTTGGATTTATACTTTTTACGGTTTGTAGAATTTCCTTACCGTAATATAGTTCGCTGGTTATAACTGTAGTGCCAACAATATCTGGTTGATGTTCAATTATAAGCTTCTCAACAAGTTTTTTTAATTCCGGAGTATCAGGAAAAAGGTCGTATTCAGCTTTTGTGTCGAACACAATTACCTCGTAATCTTTAACTGCTGCTGCAAGCGTTAGCAAACCGAGCGGTGGACCTATTAGTTTTTTATGAATAAATGGTTTAGCTTCTTCAGGTGCGTATTGAAGAATACCATTGAATGGAGAGCGGGGTGTATTAATTAACAGTATTTTCATTCAGTAAAATTTGCTCGAAATTATAAAATCATTATAACATTATACAAACCATTAAGCAAACTTATTGTTTTATAAAAACACTTTTGAATGAATTGTTATTAATATCAGTGCAATTGAGTATATAAACACCAGGAGTTAAATTGCTTATATCGATATAATTGACATCCACAGTCTCTTTTCTGATAATTTTCCCATCCAAAGTTTTAATAGAAAACTCTTTTAACTGTGCGCTCGACTGAATAGAAATTGTATTAAACGCCGGGTTTGGATATATAACAATGGTTTCGTTGCTTGTTATTTCAAAAATATCAACAGTAGCATTAATAAATGCAGATTTTGTAATCTCATCATTTCCCGAGTCATTTACAACGGTAAGCTTAACATCATAATTCCCTGGTGAAGTGAAAGAAACCACCGGGTGTATAGAATTTAGGTCGGTCTCTTCATGGAATATAACTGTGTTAGGAGAAAACTCCCAAGTGTATTCATTATAATTGTGATCGGGTGTTGATAGATTCTCGAAATATACAAGCTCATTGGTAACTACTTCGGCGTTTTCAACTGCGAAATCAGCTACGGGAGGCTCAATATATGGTCTGAAAATATCTCTGTACCTTACCATAAAAGGCACTTCTGTTTCTCCATCCTCCAATAAGCTTGCTGAAACCTCAAGCACGGGCAGCTTTTTATTTTTGGCAAACCATTTGTATTCAAAAGTAGTGTTTTCAACTACCACTGGTTCTCCAATTGCTTCATAAAATAGGCTGTCTCTTTGAAAAATCTTTGTTTTAACTCTTAAACACTCGAACTCTCCATAAGGTGTAATTATGTTTCCCCATCCGTCACCTTCATTAATTCTGTATCCTGATGTTTCATAGTATAAAGTATCGCCAGAAGCGAGAGACCCGAAAAAGGTTGTACTGTCGCGTTTTTCGTAAGTAAATGGAAGCAAAAATATTTCATCTTTGTCGGAGAAAGTCATTGGAATTGGGAATGATTCATAAACCAATACATATCCATCGAATGAAAAAACAGAAGATGATTTGTTGAAAATTTGGTAAATATTATCAAAGCCTTGCATTACATCAAAATCAATATCAAAAACCTCACTAATGCTTCTGGCATAAGCATTAAAGCCGAAAACTATTCCAAGCAAAGAGTTAATCTGGGATATGCCAATATAACTCTCAAGACCTTGACTTGTATGCTCAAGATGAGAATAATCCCAGTAAAAATCTGCTCCTGTTTCCTGAAATGATAATGCTTGCTCAGGGCTAGCAAAGCTAAATCTCAATGTATCATTTACAGAGGGAAGGTCGCCCTGAACTATGTTTATTTGAGCGTTTGCCAGCGTTGCACTAAAAATTAACGCTATTGCAAATAGAAATGATTTAAGTTTTTGAGAGGTCATGGTTTATGTTTTTGAAATAGAAATCTAATGCACTTTTGGGAAATTTCTAGATGCAAAGTTAACTTGAATATTAAAATAATTGTTTTGAATTATGAAAATACTATTGGATACAGTAAAAATGTAATTTCCGAAATTCAGTTGATGAATATGAATAATTATATCAATTTTATTGGTTAACAGGGGTATGCATTTTTTGCACTAACCACTAGTTATGTTGCTGTTTAAGGGAAAACCCAAGCACACTACAAGTAAGGGAATCTTTTATGATGGGCAGATATATGATGCTTATATTTTTGTGGTTGTAAAGTTTTACTCAATCTCTACAAATATATGTTTTTATAAATTTCCAGAAAATTGATGGTTTCGATTTGCAGTTTGTTTTTTACAAAGCTCTTTGAATCTTCATCTACAAGCTCTCCTATGCCTTGCAACATACTTGTTTTCTTTATTTGTTTTATCGTCTTGATACAATATTCAATGTATTCAGATAAACCCATGTTTGTTCTTTGTTTTATAATCTCTCCGTTAATTTTAATATTATCCTTTAAGAAATAATAAATGTCAAAAACATCTCTGCTGGCAATGGATTTACGATCAGTAAGTGCACATAGTTTATGAGCAAACATATCTTCTGCATGCATTACTTTCATCATGATTCCAAGATAATTTAGATTCTGATACCTGTCATTATACTCACGATTGGATATTTCAAGTTTAAGATTGCGATTGTCAACGCCATAGTTTAGCACCAGCAGCAATCCATAATGCTTTTGTGCTTCATCTTTTATTTTACCGTAGGCAGATAATATATTACGCACCTTCTTGAAAACAACATCTGACTCGGTTTTATCAAGCAGATTAAAATCTAAATCAACCGAAAAACGTGGAAGATTGTAAAATAGCATTTGAGCAGTTCCTCCCTTAAAACCAAGAACAGAGGCTAATAGCGTGTCAGAATAAATATCTTTTAGTATTCTGACCAAATAGTATTTATGTTTACTAATATCGAACATATTAAAATCTTTCGTTAAATAGTTTATACATTGTTTTTGATTGATAAATAACAAGCATTTTTTTCATCATATCAAGATCTAAATTTTTAGTATTATCAAAATGCCCGGATTTGTTAAGATATAAACTGTCAAGTACAGCCCGCTCCGCAGTAGCTATATTTATTCCGTTGTCTTTTCTTATAATTCCAAATGTATCCAATAAAACACTTTGCTTTGTTTTTCTATACTTCAAATTAAAACCGTCAAGAGTAATATTTCGACTCAGATAGCTTACTGTAGTGATTTCATTATTGTACTGAAAAACAATTCCTTCTTTCTGTAAAACATAGTCTAAAGATAAATATGATGGCGTGTATAATTTACATGCAAATTCTTCAATACTGTAATTTGGTTTTGCATAAAACCCCTTTCTGATATTTTGTAATAAGTTATTTTTTGCATAGTAATTAAGCTGACTTTTGAGATTTTTTGTTTCTTTAAAGTCTCCAATTAGGGCAATTTCAGCTATTGAAAATACAGTTTGCTTGCTTTGCAAAAGCTTATATATTAATCGTTCTTCCATGTGTTGTGAACCAGAAGTAATAATTTATATTACTATTGGTTTACAAAAGTAATTTTTTTATTTTAAAAATGCAAATAAAACATAATGCTCTTATGATGTGTGGTGGCTTGTATTGAGTTGAAAGCTATTGTGCATTGAAAGTTGCCAGCCTCGCCATTTTCTCTACAACTATATGTGGCACTCCAAACTCTTCATTTACTTTGCCGGCAAGGAGATAAACTCCCTGCCCTCTGAATGGGTATTGTTTTGAAGTGGCCGGAAAATGTACAGTGTCAAACAGATTACCTTCGTGATCCATAAAGCAGCCGAAGTGCATCAGCTCTTTTTTGATGGTTCTAACGTATTTGATGGTTACAAGAAATCCGGTAAGTTTTACATTTTTGCCGATATTTTTCATTAGGTCTTTAACACTTATATCTCCTCTGAAAGATGTTTTTACCAAATCGAAATGGCTTTGTGTAACGGGAAATCCCAATAACTCCATTTCATCATAAGCTTCTTGAACAGGGCAGAATTCAGGCTCCGGCAGACTAAAGTTTTTTACGGGCAGCTTAAATAAGGATGCCGTTTGAGTAACAGTTTTTCCCGCCAGTATATGTGCTTTCCACATCAGTCGGGCCTTATGTATGCCTGTAAAACGAAATGCGTTTATCCTTATCAGTATTATCATTTGCTCAAGTGAAATGTTTGTTCTTTCTACAAAGTCTTCAAGTGAAGCGTAATTCCCGTTTTTATTCCTTTCCTTGTCAATAAGTTTTGCAATTTTTGTTTCAAGATTGGCAATGTGAATGAAGCCAATGTATATGCTCTTTTCTTTGATGCAGCTTGTATAATTGCTATTGTTAACGCAAGGGAGTTCGATGGTTGCTCCAAGTCTTTTTGCTTCATTTAAGTAGTCGAAAGTTTGGTAAAATCCTCCGAAATTATTCACTACAGCTGTCATAAATTCCAGCGGATAATAAGCTTTGAGGTACATGCTCTGATAGCTCTCCACCGCAAAAGAAGCCGAGTGGGCTTTTGAGAAAGAATATCCTGCAAAAGACTCTATCTGCCTCCATACTTCTTTCGTAATTTCGTCGGGATAGCCTTTCTCTTTGCAGTTATCGAAAAACTTTTGTATTATCCTCTGCATTTCTTTTTTAGAACGATGCTTGCCGCTCATTGCCCTGCGGAGGATGTCTGCATCGGCAAGGTCTAATCCGGCAAAGTGGCTGCAAACCTTTAGCACGTCTTCCTGGTAAACCATTATACCATAAGTTTCCTTTAGAATATTTTCCATCACTGGATGCAGGTATTCAAAAGAATCAGGATTATTGAATCTCACGATATACTCTCTCATCATGCCTGAGCGCGCAACACCCGGACGTATGATTGAACTTGCGGCCGTCAGACTTATATAATTATCGCACTTCAGCTTTTTCAGCAAGCCTCTCATGGCAGGACTTTCAATATAAAAACAGCCCAAAGTTTCTCCTGAAATCAGCAGTTCTTTTACTTTGGGGTCGTTTTTGAGCTCGTTAATTTTGTGCACATCCAGACTGATATTGTGATTTTCCTTTACGATTTTTACGCAATCATTAATATGTCCAATACCTCTCTGACTTAGAATGTCAATTTTCTCAAAGCCAAGGTCTTCTGAGGTGTACATATCCCATTGCACCGTCGGAAGATTTTTGGGAGGCAGGTCAAAAGCAGAATAATAATTGATGGGCTTTTCGCTTATTAGCACTCCTCCTGCGTGTATGCTGCGTAGATTGGGGAAGTCGGCAATTCTCTCTGCCATCTTTAAGATGTGAGAGTATATTTTGTCGGGTTCTTTTCTTGATTCCATTTGTAAAACCAGGTTGTCAATTTCCGCCTTTGGAAGTCCCATCACTTTGCTGAGTTCTCTTATTGTAGAACGGTCGCGGAAAGTGCTGATGGTGCCTAAGAGTGCAGTGTGTTCTCTCCCGTATCGTTTGAATATATAATCATGAACATGATCGCGGTCTTTCCATGAGAAGTCAATATCGAAGTCTGGCGGACTGGTACGCTTGGGATTTATAAACCTTTCAAAATAAAGGTCCAGCTCAATTGGGTCAACATTTGTAATTCTCAGGCAATAAGCCACTATGCTGTTTGCGCCGCTGCCGCGCCCAACATGGTAGAAACCTCTCGACATTGAGTAGCGGATTATATCCCACGTTATCAGAAAATATGACGAAAACCCAAGTTTGTCAATAATATCAAGCTCATGATGAATTCTTCTTAGCGCTTCTTTGTTGGATTTATCATAGCGGTATTCAAAACCATCCATGGTCAGTTTTTCGAGAAGCTGTTTGTCGTCATAGTGGCTGGAAGTAAAGATTTTTTTGTTTTTGACGGATTTGAAGTCGAACTCCATGTGGCAACAGTCGAGAAGTTTTTCGGAGTTTGAAATCAGATAAGGAAAATGCTCGAAGTTTTTGCGTAAAACATCCGGCGATAAAAGAATATCTGAAGGCAAAGCTGTCTGGTTTTGCTGCAGCCTGCTGATAATAATATTATGGTCAACAGCTCTAAGATGGCGATGCACTTCAAAGTCGGTGGGGGAGGCAAGGCTTGAGGTTTGCAACATCACAAGTTTCTCCTTTTGTTCCTTCAATGATGAAAGATGCAACATTGTCAGGTCTTTATGGCGTATTCCGATAAACTCATTCTCATTCAAAATGTCAGGAGCGTTTGTATGAGGGTAGATAACAAAAGTGTTTTCAGTTTGCGGAAAACGTTGGGGTAGGGGAGTTTTGTTAAGATTATGATGACTTAGAAATTTGTTTATTTGAAAGTATCCTTCGGGATTTTTAGCTATAACGATGAATAAAAGTTTATCTCCATCTCGAAATTCCATGCCCGCAACAGCTTCTACCCCGTGGTCGTTACAAAGCTTAACAAACTCAGGCATTGCGGTAGAGTTGTTGATATCAGTAAGCGCAAGCTTTGTAATTCCTTTTGCTTTGGCTTGCAATACCAACTCCTCCGGCGACATTGTGCCGTAACGAAGGCTGTAATATGTGTGGTTGTTTAGGTACATGTTAGGTTTTGGGTTTTAGGTTTTGGGTTTTGGGTTTCAGGTTTCAGGTATCGGGTATCAGGTGTTAGGGGGTGACCTTCTCCTTTCTCTTACTTTCTCACCCTCTCCCGCTCTCCCGCTCTCACCTTCCCCCTCCCGCCCTCAAAACCGCCTGATATCCATATTTCTTACGCATTTTGTCAATATTTTGGTAAAGGCTTATCATTTCGGGTGTTTCTTCAAACATATTAAGTTGTTGCAAGCCGTGTACAAGCTTGCTAAACTGTATTCCTACAAGACGTATCAACATCCGCCGCGTATATAATTTCTCAAACAGAGCTTTGCAAACCGGGGTCAGAATATGGTCGAATGCTGTATAAGGCACCGATTGCTGCAGAGTGTGAGTGTCGAAGTTGGAATAACGTATCTTTACCGTTACACATCCTGTAAGCTGCTGTTTTTTCCTCAGCCTGTATGATAGCTTTTCGCACATCTGCCCAAGTATGCTTTTTATATGCTGAATATCAATTGTGTCAGTTTCAAAAGTTGTTTCTGAGCTTATTGATTTATGTTCAAGCCATGGTTTAACCGGTGTATTGTCTATGCCGTTGGCTTTCTCCCAGATTGAAATTCCGTTTTTGCCAAGCATTTGCTCCATTATATCCTTTGGTATATTTCTTAATGTTTTAATACTTGATATTCCCATAGTGCGAAACTTGACGTATGTTTTTTGACCCAGCATAGGTATCTTTTTTATGGAAAGAGGATCAAGAAATGGCAGTACCATTTGTGTGTCAACATTTATTTGTCCGTTTGGTTTAGCTTCGCCGGTAGCTATTTTTGAAACGGTTTTATTGAGTGATAAACCCATTGAAATAGGCAGCCCGGTTTCTTTTATGATAAACTGCCGCAGTTCGGACGCCCACTTTTGGCTGCCGAAAAACCTGTCCATCCCTGTTATATCTATATAATGCTCGTCTATAGAAGCCTTCTCAAAAAGAGGTGCTTTTTCTGTTATTATTTGTGTAACAGTATTTGAATATTTGGTATAAAGCTGCATGTCGCCACGAATAAAAATAGCATCGGGACAAAGCATTCTTGCCATCTTTATCGGCATAGCCGAATGCACACCAAACATCCGTGCTTCATAGCTGCATCCTGCCACCACGCCACGATCGCCAAGTCCGCCGATTACAACAGGCTTGCCGTTCAAAATGCTGTTTTGAAGACGTTCTACGGAGACGAAGAAGGTGTCTTGGTCTAGATGTATTATTGTGCGCGACATTTTAATTAGTTAATTAGTTAATTAGTTAATTGGTTAATTAGTTAATTGGGAAGTAGCACGTCATTTCGAGCGTAAGCGAGACCACGAAGTAGCAGCGAAGCTAAATCTAGATGTTTCCTGCACCGTCATTTCGAGCGTAAGCGAGAAATCCCGTGGATTAGAGAGAAACTTTTAAATAACGGGATCTCTCACTTCGTTCGAGATGACGTACATGGACCAACGGGATCTCTCACTTCGTTCGAGATGACGAACATAATAACACATAATCTCAACATTTTTTTGTATTTATAAAAATTACTACTATCTTTGACTAGAAATTAATCAAATATGCGATTATAATATAATCATTTTTTTGAAATGAAAGGAAAAAATGAGGTATATCGTCATTTCGAGCGTAAGCGAGAAATCCCGATGTTCCTATCACCGTCATTTCGAGCGTAAGCGAGACCACGAAGTAGCAGCGAAGCTGAATCCCGTGGATTAGCGAGAAATCTTTTAACAACGGGATCCCTCCCTTGCGGTCGGGATGACGTGGTGAAATTGCGATTTTTTTTTTTTAACAACAACTATGAGCACATTCGGACAAAACATCAAACTTCTTCGCAAGCGTAAAGGTCGTACGCAAGACGATGTGGCTTTTACACTTGAGATGAAACGTTCTACCCTAAGCGGTTACGAAAACGGGGTTGCACAGCCTGGGCTTGAAGCACTGGTAGCTTTTTCAAAATATTTTGACGTGTCTATAGATACCCTCGTTAAGACAGACCTTTCTCAGCTTTCTGAGAGCCAGCTTTCTCAACTTGAAAGGGGTTATGATGTGTATTTGAAAGGCACACAACTGAGGGTTTTGGCAACAACTGTAAATAATAAAAATGAAGAAAACATAGAAATAGTTTCTGAAAAGGCTAAGGCTGGCTACCGTACAGGATTTGCCGATCCTGAGTATATTAAGGTGCTTCCTACTTTCCAGATGCCCTTTCTTTCTAAACAGAAAAAATATAGAACATTTGAAATATCCGGCGATAGCATGTTGCCGATTCCCGATGGTTCGCTTGTTACTTGCGAGTTTGTTCAAAACTGGAAACTAATTCAAAATCGTCATGCGTACATTATTCATACTCTCGACGATGGGGTTGTTTTTAAAGTTGTTGAAAACCTGATTGAAAAGAAAGGAAAGCTCAGGTTGTATTCTCTTAACCCTATTTACGAGCCATACGAAATACATGTAAACGACATACGTGAGGTATGGAAGTTTGTAAATTATATCAGTAGTGAGATGCCATCCTCCAACAACCCGGTGGTAAGGTTAGAAAGCCAAATAAACAGCCTTAGACAAGATGTTGACGATATTAAAAATCGGATAGCTTAGTTATAATATATGAAAACGCTAAAATCCGTGTTTTACGGGAAAATTTGAGTTATTATTTATTTATATTGCAAGGGCGTTTGATAACTAGCAACTTGTTTATAAATCTATTAAACAGACGTGAATTATGCAACCTAATAGATTAAATATCTTCATTATCGTCTCCTTTTTTTTGCAATCTTTTTCATTTGCAAGCACGCCGGCCATTGATAGTTTGCAAAACATACTAAATAATTCAAAAAAGATAGATTCTGTTTATGTCAATTTAATGAATAAAATTGCTGATGAATATTTTCGGGTTGACCTGAAGAAAACATTAGAATATGCACAAAAAGCCGATAGTATTTCGGATATTATTGAATATAAGTCTGGTAAGGCTGAGGCAACTAGACTAATTGGTAGATATTTTTGGAGAGTATCTGATTTTTCCAAAGCCTCAGAATTATTCCATGCTGCTTTTAATATGTTTGAGGAAATAGGTGAGGCAAAAGGAATGTCGAAATGCTATAACAACTTTGGGAATATTTATCATTCACAAAGCAATCTCGAGAAAGCTTTGGAATACTATCAAAAGTCTTTGGAGATTGATGAAAGAATTGGAGAAAAGAAGGGGATGTCAATTGCATATAATAATATTGGTGTAATATACCGAGATACCGGTAATAATGAAAAAGCTCTGGAATATTTTTTAAAAGCGCTAAACGTAAGGCTGGAAATAAATGATAGAAATGGCGTATCTATGAGTTATAACAATATTGGTATAATTTATCAAGTGCAGGGTGATTACCCTAAAGCCCTTGACTATTATCAGAAATCAATAGCTATTAAAGAAGAATTGGGAGATAAAAACGGACTTGCCTCAACTTTTAATAATATTGGTGTAATATACAGAACACAGGGAGAACTTGATAAAGCACTTGAATATTATGAAAAGGCATTGGATACAAGACTTGAAACAGGAGATAAAAATGGAATATCATCCTGCTATAATAATATGGCTATTATTTATAGGACAAAAAAAGAAAATGAAAAAGCGTTGGAATATCATCAAAAGGCTTTGCAAATGCGAAAAGAGATTGGTGACAAGCCTGGGATTTCAATGAGTTATAATAATATTGCTCTTATGTATGTTGATGCCGGCGATTTTAAAACAGCTGCAGAATATTACGAAATAGCTCTAAGTTTAATTAATGAAACGCGTGTAATTTCAACTGAAGGATGGATTAGAGTAGGGATGGCTCAGATGTTTCTTAAGCAAGGATTGTATCAAAAAGCCTATGATAATGCAAAAATTGCTTATAGGATATCAAGGCAAATTAACGAGATTGACTTAATTCATGTTAGTTCAGATGTTATTGCCAAGAGTGCAGCTGGATTAAATAAATTTGATATTGCATACAATTATTATGTTGTTTATAAAAATATCAGCGATAGTATTCAGAACGATGCAAATAAGAAAAAAATCATTGGCATGGAGTTCGAATACAAGTATCAAAAGGAGATGGAAATTACAAGGCTGGAGCAAGAAAAAAATGAAGAAATACTAAAAGAGGAGCTTTTGCGACACAAGAATATTAGAAATTCTTTATTTATTGGATTTCTACTTGTTTTAATGTTATTTTTAGTTTTATTGTATGCTTTTATTCAAAGAAGAAAAACAAACAGGCTTCTTGCTCTGAAAAAATCTTTCGAGTTTAAGCAAAACTTTTTAGCCAATATGAGTCATGAAATTCGTACACCTTTAATCGGGATTGTAGGAATGATAGAAGTTTTACAAAAAACAAAGCTTGATGCCAATCAGCAAGATTATATTAATACTTTAAAACAATCAAGTGAAAATCTTCAAATAATAATTAATCATATTCTTGATTATACTAAATTCAAGTAATTAATGCAACTTTTTACGAGGATATAAAGTAAATAATATTTTTCAAGACAAAGGAGAAAGAAATTATCTTTCCCCTTGTCCTGATGGATAAAGTTTAAATTGGCTTTCCTCGT
>Ga0208244_101263_pt1 | contig 14750 bp, 9 predicted proteins | sample SubbioCR12Aug_5A_FD_184828 | JGI IMG/M metagenome (GOLD analysis project Ga0208244, IMG submission 184828) | Serpentinite rock and fluid subsurface biosphere microbial communities from McLaughlin Reserve, California, USA - CR12Aug_5A (SPAdes) | ecosystem: Environmental > Terrestrial > Deep... | reverse complement strand
CCATGCGTCCAGGTGCCATTGCCAGTATTCCGCCCCCAATCGCTTCGCCATCTGATGTGCCTCTCAAAAAATACCGAGAGTGCATGGCTTGGGGAGAAAGTTACAGGTGGGACGGCTGGACGCTTACGGCGACGCTGCTCTGGCGTCATCCTCTCGGGTGGTAGATGGTTGATTTGATGCATCGGTAGCAATCCCCTCGGTCAAACTCACATGCAGTGAAATTGTCCGGATGGACTGCCGCCGACACCATGAGGGAGTTTCGGATGCGTGCGGGCTGGTGCGGGCTATTGCGGAAAGCGGGCCCCGTTCAGTTCGATAAATGACGGGCCAGGATCGTTCTCATGAGCGAATTCCCGGGCTGCGCACCGACGGTCATCGCCCGGATTTGCTCGTTGATGCGCTGGACAGGCACGCCTGCGTTTGAGGCCGCCTGGGTCACCGACGCGTAGGCATCGAGCACATCGCCCCCGGTGATCTCATAGCCATGACCGCGCGAGATCCAATGCAGCGCAGCCAGCCCAGCCGCCAGCGCGAACTCAGACTGCTTCCCGGCATAGTCGCGGGCGGCGCGTGTCAGCGTGCGCGGGTCGGTGGGACTGCGCGTGGCCAACTCGATCGCCGTGTCGAACAAGCCCGCATCCTTGGCGGCGGCGAACCACTTGCCCTCTGACCCTGGCGTGCTCGCCACCAAGTCACGCAGGATTTGCTCCGGCGACACGCTGGGGTATTTCTTGGCGATGGCACGAAAGGTGGCCAGGTTCGTCGTGCCCTGATTGGCCTCCACGGCATAGCGTCGGTAGGCCTCGTCGGCCAAACCTGAAGACAACAGGATGGTCTCGCAGGCTTCGGCGATCTGCCAGCCTGGGTCATTGAGGCCGCGCGATTCCTCCGCATAGCGGATTGCCTCGGCCTTCTTGCCCATCGCTGCCAATACCTTCACGCCCCAGCGTCGGTCGTGCCACCACTTGAAGGGCGCCTTGTCGATCAGCACCAGCAGCTCTTCATATCGGCCCGCTGCGAACAACGCGGATAGGCAGGCACTGGTGCCCTTGAAGAAGCCGTGCCCCGACGCATTCGGGCTCCACACACTTTCGACGACCGGCATCAACTCATCGGCCCAGCGGGATGCCAGCTCTGAGGTCACGCACAACTCGCCCCAGTGGTCGCCCAGCAGTTCGATGTAGGGCATCTCGTCGCCCTGCAAGGCCTGCCATAGTCGCTCCAGCCAGCGTTGCCGCTGCTTCGGCTCGACGTCGGCCTTGGCGATGAGGGGCACGAGTATCTCGATCGTTTTGTTGACGGCGGAGCCCAGGGCGCCCGATGAACTGTCGACTTGCTCCAGGGCTGGCGAGAGTTTTTCCAGCAGGGCGATGGCGCCCTCAGCCGCAAGCACAGGCTCCTTGCGGGCGACCTGCTTGATCTCGGCAAGGGCTTCCTTGATGCGCTTGATGGGCAGGTCGGAGCGCCAGCCGAAGGCGTGGCGGCGGAAACGGGAGGCGAATTGCCACTTGTGAGCTGTCATGACGCTCCCTCGTCAGACCTCAATAGGCGTCGTTTTCCAAACATCCCGAGCCAACGCCATGAGCATGCTGTGCCGCTTTTCGATGGATTCGGCACCCCACACCGGGAATGCTTCCAGTTTCTCGTTGATTCTGGAGATGGACGTGTTCTGCCCTTCAAGTGCCGACACAGAGTGCCGTAGGCGTTGACCAGGTTTTCCAGCGATCCAAAGCTGGGAATGCCAGCAGCCTGAATGCCGGCACGCACTGACTGCAGATCGGTGTCCAGCTCCACCAGTTTGGTCATGACGTCGCCGGCGTTTTCGTAGCACGGCTCCAGCTTCAAACTGGTCCTCGTCTCGCCGTCGCTGTCGGTGTAGCTGGTCGATATCAAGCCGCTGACGACCTGTCGCTGCGGCTCACCTTGAAACACATGCTTCAGGGCACAGAGCAGCAGGAAAAAGGTGGTCAGACGCTGCTGACCGTCGATCACCTCGTAGTGGTTCTTCTGATCGGTCGGCGACACCAGCACAGTGCCGATGAAGTATTCCCGCGTCGAACCCGCATCGATCTGCTCATTGATGTCCTCAAGAAGCTGATGCACTTCCTTGTCCGTCCAGACGTATTCGCGCTGGTAGTCCGGGACGATGTAGAAGCACTCCCTGAATGCTTCCTCAATGCTGTATTTGTGGTTCTCGATGCGGGCCATGTTCTTCTTCCTTTTTCTTCGTTCTTCAAATCGCTCTGCGCAACGCGACGAACTGGTTACTCGGGCCTTCCGACCGGAGGTCGAGGCTCGGGCTGTTCGACACCACGTAGGCCAGGGGCCGCGTCAAGTTGAACGGGAACAGCACGGGCAGCGACTGCAGACTGGGTACTGAAACGGGCTTACCTGCGTAGCGTACAGCGGCTTCGATCAGCCAAGCAGTGAGCGCATCGTTGTCGATGCTCGTCTGTGGCAACCGAATGACCCGCTTGCCTTTTTCGACCCGCTCCACGGCGCCCCAACTCGCCTGGCTCTGGATGACCATGTTGGTCATACGCCGGGTGCCTTCTCGCTCCCCGTAGGTTTCACTCATGCGCCGATGCACTTCGGCGGACGCGCAGTCGCCCTGAATCGCGGACAGGCGGCCTACCAACTCGGCCACCTTGCCAAAAAACGGGTACGTCGCCGTTGACATGCCCCAGCACAGTGCTGAGACGGGAATGTCCGGCTGCGTCTTGTAGATCGCCACGCCGCGATCTGCGTAATCGACTAATTCGGCGCGTGGCTCCAGCCACAGCCGATTCAGTACGGTGCGTGTTTTCTTCTTGGCTTCCGCGCCAAGTCCGGCTGCATCGAGCAGTGCATTCAGATCATCTAGTCCAGCCGCGCCAGCACGAACATTCAGTGCCGCAGCCGCCCAATCAAGCTGAATGAACCGATCAAAGCCTATTTTTGGGGCTGATGAATTCATTCGGTACCAATCACATAACTGACTTTCACAAAGGGCACGATCAACTCTTCGATCGACACCCCGCCGTGGACCACCACCTGCTCGCCCTCCGGCACAAAGGCGGTTCGTCCGCCTGCGAATAGGGGCATGAAGTTCGTGGGTAGTCCAGCGATGTCCAACCTGACTGTGGTGGGATAGATCGCAGCGGAATCGGCAAGCAATGGCTCGCTCCGATAGACACGGACGCGTTCGCCGCGAGTCTCTGCAATCACGCCCTGACTGGGCCTGCCGACGCCTGTGGACTCCACGTTGCCGTGGTCCGCCGTCAGGTAGATGTGGTATCCCTTGTCTAGCAGCAGCGAGAACAGCCGGTCGACGAAACCGGTCGCCAACCAGTTCCCGATCCACATCGCCACGTCCTTCTTCGATCGCTCCTTGTGGAGTCGATCGTCTACCTCATCGATCACCAAACCGACTACCTTCGGGCGCCGGTCGATCAGATCCGACTCCAGTGCGTCGAGCTGACTGGTCTGTCGCAGCGCACGGCGGTACATCACCTCGTTCGGGTTGACACCTTCGTTCTGCCAGAACGTCTTCCACAAGGACTCCTCCTTGTCCGTCCGCTCAATGGAATCATCGAATTCACGTGGCTTCAGACCCGAGAACAAGGCCTGGCGCGACACCGACGTGACCGTAGGCAGCCATGCGAACGCCGTCCCTTCATCGAACGCGAAGCGCTTCGTGGTGGTGATCAGGCGCTCGCGGATCTGCACCCACTGGTCGAAGGCCAGCCCGTCGAATACCAGCAGAGCCACCTTGGTTTCCCCTGCGGACCGCCGATGGCGCAAGAAGCGCGGCACGTGATGCACCATCACCGGGCCTTTGGTCACTGGCTGCAAGATCAGGTCGGCATAGTGCTTGGCCGCGACCCAGGCTTGCAGGTGCTCGTCTGACTGGGCTTGCAGGACCTTGATGCGATCTCGAATCACCGGCAGGTGTTCGCTGCCCTCCGTCCCAGGTAGACCATGTGTGCGGGCCAGGATTTCGCCATAGCGTCTGGCGAACTCGCTCCAGTCCTTGTGCGACGAGGCTGCCGTTGGCGTCGCCTCGATCAGTCCATCGATGCCTTTAAGCACCAGGGCCTGCAACGCAGCGGGGTCCTGGACGATGCCGGCTTTGATCCAACTCGGTATCCCGGCCGGAACGCTGTGCACCGCGAGCGGATGCAAACTGCCGTCGAGGAACATGGAATCGACCAGTACCTGCACATCGGAGTGATCGAATGGGATATCGAGCTTGGCGATGTAATCGGGTGGCGGCGGTTCGCCAGTCCGTGTGCCATCCAACCCCAATTTCGACAGGTAGCGGTACCACGCATCCTGCACCACCCGCAGCAGCGCGCTCTTGGACGCCAGCCAGGTGGCGACGGGCAGATCCGTGAACAGCCCCTTGCCTTGAATGATGCCTGCCGCATGCTGCGCGAACAGGGGTGGCAAGGAACGGTTGGCGAAGTGCATGCGCAGCAGCTCACGCCAGAAGTCCACCGGATTGCGGATGGAACGCGGCGTCAGTTGATAGACGTGTTCGAGGATGAAGTCCTTGGACTCGTTCTCGCCACGCGCTGTCTGCAACTCGGTCTGATGAGCATGAAACAGCCCGGCAAAATGCTCCGGCTCGACCTGCTGCACCGCGCTGTACGCCAGCCTGGGGAAAAGTTCGGCAAGACTGAGCCGAACCACTCGCCCGTGGTGCACGATGTCCCACGGCAACTCATTGGCGTCTGCGCTGCGCAGATGCAGCACCAGCGAGGGCGCTGGCCCTTGCTCACCGCGATCCCATGCGGCGCGGTAGCGCTCCTCATATTCCGCGCGGAAGGCAAACGGGTCTTCGTACAGCATCACCTCGAAGCCCCGGCCACGCAGTTCGGACAACAGCTTCTCGTCGAGCAGCACGTCGTCGGGGTCGCAGGCCACCCACAGCCGGGTAAGGTCGGCAGTGAAGTGGCTGAGAATGCGTTCTGACCACTGGCTCATCCCACCTGTCCTCCGGGCAACACATCGCCGGAGACGCGCACCATCATCACGGCATTCAAATCCGGCACGCTGGCCTCCATGTCATCAAGGGTGGCCAACCGTGCATCGTGTTCTTGTTGCAGTCGCTTGCGCCGATGCTCACGCACGGCGGGCAGGCCGATGCGCCCAATCGCCTGACCTCGGGCTTCGAAGGCATACACCGCACGCTCGCGTTCTTCCTTCAGTCGGGCACGATGCTCGTTCAGCAGCTCGGTGAAGATCCGCTCGCCTTGGGTGCTGGCGGCCACATGGGATGCCTCGAACCACTTCACCGACTCCTCGGCGCCGGTCACGGCATGAACATCCACGGTCTCGGTCAGCAGCAGGTCCCACACGCGCTTGGCAGTGGGTACGAAGGGGCGGCCTTCCTCGTTGATGAACACCGGCAGGAAGCGCTTCCGGCTCAAGCCTTCCGCCGCCAGGCTGATCTCCCACAGCGACCAGATGCCGCGCACCGAGTCGGGCAACCCGGTCACCCGGATCACCGGCAGCGGCTGGCCGGTAACAAAGCGCGGCAGTTCGCTGATGATGGCGCGGGCGCGTGGGTCTTCCATCGTCACCCACTCCAACTCCGGGTTCTCGTCCGCCGTGCGAGCGTCGAAACACGCCTGCGCCGACTCGCTGCCGTCCGCCCACTTCACCCGCCAGGCACTACCCACTTTGGTGGCTGAACCACCGCGTGCGGCCAAACCACTCGTGATGGCGCGTTCCAGCCAGAACTGCGCCGGGTGATCACGCCATTTGCGGGCGTCGTCGGCGTCCAGATCGTGCTCCGTTGTCAGCAGATCGCTGTTCTGCTTCGACTCCGCCAGCGTCGATCGCAGTTGCGACACCACGGCGTCGCATTCCTGCTCGATCGCATCCGGGTTCTGCAGGCCATGCACGAACAACTCGTCGAAGATCGGATCGGCCTCGACCGAGTCCATCACGTCGGCCGCCTTGTCGACGCCAAACTCCTGCGCGATGACCTCGAGCTTTGCCTCCAGCACCTGACGCACACGATGCTCGACCGTGTCTTCCAGTACGAAGTTGATGGCGCGCACCACATGGTGCTGGCCGATACGGTCGACGCGGCCGATGCGCTGTTCAATCCGCATCGGGTTCCACGGCATATCGAAGTTGACGATGACATGGCAGAACTGCAGGTTCAGACCTTCGCCGCCGGCATCCGTTGAAATCAGCACGCGCACATCTTTGGAGAACACCTGCTGGGCGCGCGTGCGGGCTTCCAGATCCATGCTGCCGTTGAGCGTCGCCACCGAGAAGCCACGGCTCTCCAGGTAGTCAGCCAGCATTGCTTGGGTGGGCACAAACTCGGTGAAGATCAGCACCTTCAGCGCCGGGTCGCCTTCTTCCTGTTGCAGCTTGTAGATCAGATCCAGCAGCGCCTCGGCCTTGGCATCAGTGCCGGCGGCCTCGGTCTCGCGCGCCAGCTCCAGCAGCATCTCGACTTCGGATCTTTCCAGTTCCCAGCCGCTGGACTGCATGGCCAGATCTACCTGGGACTGGCCATCGAGATCGGCCCACTCGTCCTGGCTGGTGTTCTCGAACAGATTCGCCTGGGGCTGTGGCGCATCAAGCAGGGCCTGGCGCTTCTCCAGCGTGGTGCGGATGGCTGCCGTGCTGGATGTCACCAGCCGCTGCATCAGGATCATCAAAAAGCCGATGTGGCGCTGCTTGGCCACCATTGCCTGGTTGTAGCCGTGGCGCACGTAGTCGGTCACCGCCTCGTACAGGCGCTGTTGCGAGCCGTGCCGTGCCTGCCAGGCCACCGCCTGCAGCCGGGTGACACGCGGCTTGAACAGCGGCTGGCCCTCGGCGTTGATCGACAGCCGCTTCTCGGTGCGGATCACGAACGGACGCACCCGGTCGCGGCTGACGCTGCCTTCGTCCGGGAACGCTTCCCGGTCGAGCAACTGCATCAGGCGCATGAATTGGTCGGTCTTGCCCTGGTGCGGCGTGGCCGACAACAGCAAGAGATAGGGCGAGGCCTCCGCCAGCGCGGCGCCCAGCTTGTAGCGGGCCACCTGCTCGGTGCTGCCACCCATGCGGTGGGCCTCGTCGATGATGACCAGGTCCCACGACGCCGAAATCAGGTCCTCGAAGCGCTCGCGGTTGTAGGTGTTCAGTTGCTCCAGGCTCCAGCCGCGACGACCTTCCAGGGGCTTCACCGAGTCGAGCGAGCAGATCACCTGGTCGTGCAAGCGCCACAGGTTTTCCTCCTCGCCCGCGCCGCCGCTGCGCCACTGGCGAAAGGCCGCCAGCTCTGACGGCTCGATGAACTGGAACTTCTCGCCAAAGTGCAGGCGCATTTCCGCCTGCCACTGGCGCACCAGCCCCTTCGGCGCCACCACCAGGATGCGCTTCACCCGGCCACGCAATTTCAACTCGCGCAGCACCAAGCCAGCCTCGATGGTCTTGCCGAGGCCCACTTCATCGGCCAGCAGGTAGCGAATGCGGTCGCGGCTCACCGCGCGGTTCAGCGCGTAGAGCTGGTGCGGCAGCGGCACCACGCTGGACTGAATCGGCGCCAGCAGCAGGTTGTCCTCCAGCGCATCCAGCAGCTTGGCCGCCGCCGTGGTGTGCAGGATCTGCTCCACACTCGGGCGGACGCTTTCCAGCGGAGCCAGATCCACCGCCCGTGCGCGCACCACGGCGTCCTTGGCTGGCAGCCAGACGCGGTAGGCGACCTCGCCCCACACGTCCTGCCGCTCGATCACCCGGCACGGCGATGCCTGCCGGGTGAACCAGCACCAATCGCCGATGGTGAATCCGCTACCGGCCACGATCAGATCCCGTCTTCGGTACGGGTCAGCGCGAGGTCATAGAGGGTGAGCAGCTTCTCGTCCTCTTGCAGCGTTTCCTCAGGCAGCTTGTTGGCGATGCTGATGATCGTCGCGTAGTCCTTGCTGGCCCACGCCGCGCGGAAGCCTGTACGCAGCACTTCGAGACGCGACTCCTTGATCTTGCGACCGGTGAACGAACGATAGGCGTCGAATTCTTTGAGCAATGCCTTCTCGCGCTTCTTCTCTAGGTCTTGCGCCTTGTTCGGGTCGGGCACGTACCAGCGATCCTTGGCCTTGTCCACCAGTGCTGGACTGTTCTTTTCCAGCCCACGAAGATCCTTGTGGTTGGTCGAGAGGTAGCTGTGGATCTGGCTCGGCACCTCGCCGGAACCGTCATAGCGCAAGAAATTGTCTTCCAGCAGCTGGTCCAATTCCGGAATGATCTCGCCCTTGCGCTTGGCCGAACCGATCTGCGGGATGTACTCCGGGTGGATTTCCGATCGAGTCGATGGGCGCCTCAGCAGGAAGTTGGTCAACCAGTCGATGGCACTGCGCTCGTCCGACACGAACAGTTCCGCCTGCTTCACCTGCGGAATACGCGACCGCGCTTTTTCGTACTCGACCAATTGATCGGGCAGGAACACCATGCCGTCCATCTCACGGAAGCGGACAGGCAGTTCGGCCAGAAACTCCGGCGTCGAGATCGGCACCATTGCACCGTGGCGGATGAACCATGACGCCATGCGGTCGTAGATACGACGCGGATCGCGCTCGACGATGTTCAGCAGCTCCTGCGGGTAGCCGGACGTGACTTTGACGGCAGGCAGCTGCTTCAAGTGGGTCTGCACGAAGTCCCACGCCGAGTCGACCGTCGGCCCGTGTTGATTGAACCGATCCTCCAGGCCGCCATTCGGCTTGTAAGCCGAGATCACCAAGTCCTGCTTCACGGCTGTTGCGGAGGTCACCTGGCGATAGCTGCCTTGAACCTTGTCGAGCGCAGTGACCTCGGCCACCACGAAGCCAGCCTGCTGCAACGCGACTTGGATCGCATTCCAGACCGCCGCCTTGCTGTTTGAGAAGACCACGGTCATCCAGCGCCCAGGCTTGAGAACGCGGTAGTACTCCGCGAAACAGCGCTGCATCAGGTGCTGGTACTCCGGAAGCGCCTTCTTCTTGAACTTGTCGACGATGGCTTCAGGCATCGCGTCCGTCGTTACGTGGTGCCAGGACTCGACAAGGAAGTTGAGATCGGCGTAGTAAATGTTTTCGCCGAAGGGTGGATCTGTGAAGATGTAGTCAATCGATGAATCCAAGGTCGGGATTCGTGCAGCGGTACCGGTCGTAACTACTGCCCGACCGGCTTCAGTCTTGAATGCCAGAAACGTCTTTGCGAGACGCCCAAGCTTTCCTTCGAGGATATACCAGGGGCTGCATTCGGCATGCTGCGATGCGACGTAGTAGACGCCTGTGAGGTACTGGTTTACCTGTGAGAAACCGGTCGGCCTATACCGGTTCAGCAGGGACGCAGTCCAAAGCGCCTGCTCGACGAAGAAGATGAGCATTTGCCGTGTACGTGCATCCGGCTCGGCCTCTGCCTTCCTCCAAAGCGCCGCCATTGCATGAGCAGAGCGTGGCAGAAAGAAGTGGTGGATGCACTCGAACCCTTTTGGCTGAATTCGCGAACCGTGGTACATCTGTTCGATCGGAAATCTAGTTGTCGGAAGACCGTTCGGGAATGGCAGCGCTTCTATGCGGTCAAGCACGGCAAGATCAAATTGATCGGGGGCTTTCTGCCGCCGTTGCCCGCCCACGTCATAGAAGATTATTGATGGTCGGAATTTGACGCGCTTCCACGGCAAGCCAGTGGCGGGGTCGACCCGCGATTCCATTACTCGATCGAGGTTGTCCTTGTTCAGATCCGCGCCACAGTGTGGGCACGGAAAGGTGCCTCTTACCTGCTTGCTGTCGTCGTCAAGGGCTTCATCAAGAAAGTTGACCTCACCTGCGCAATGTGGGCAGGTGAATATTTCGCTCCAGACGGTGTACTCAACGCGGCCCTTCGTTTTTCCGTCCTTGTCTGTCGTCTCGTACATCCAGCCAAGCTCTTGCTGCACGTCCTTGAGCAGCTTCTTCCCCGCCTTTGCGAAGGCCTCGACGTCGAACGGCAGGTTGTAGTTCGCTGCGATGAAGGTCGCGGCCGGCGACAGGTCGTTGAGGATGACTCGACGCGAGCCCCATTTGGGCGCGGCCTTGCCTTGCTTCTTCCACTCCATTTCCAGCTCGTGGCGGTAAGCGGAAGGCGCCGATGCGCACCACTGTGCCGCTACGCCAGTCATGCCGGAGCCGCCAAAGCCGTCCAACACAATGTCGTCTGGATCGGTGTAATGCAGAATGGACGGGACGATCGCAAGGTGCGGCACCTTCGTGTGATAGCTGTGCGCCTTGTAGAGTGGATCTGTTTTGCCTACCGAGACATCGATCGTTTGCGGCTCTCTGCTGTACTTCACGCTCGGGTCGTAAGGCTTGCCGTAGTGGCGCACGAAGTCTTCGAGGAAGGGGTTCGGGCACGCGGTGTAGTACGGCGGGTCCGACATCGCCAGGATGGCTTCGTCCGTACCCTGCGGGAATCCTTCGATCTTGCGGAACGCCGGATCCTTCAGCTTCTGGGCCAGCAGCTTGGTGAAGTGCGCGCGCCGGGATTGCTCGCTTGGGAATGCCTGGCCAAGGCATTCCACCGGGCCGGAATCTTTTTGTGTCGTGCTGCTGAATAGATTAGTCATTCTTTCCCTCGGCGCCTTGGGCCTTTACTACCGCGTTCGCAGACTGCTTGACCACGCCGCTCAGGTTATCGATTGATTTTCTAACCCGCTCCAATTCCTCCACGACAGGATGGTGCGGAACACTGGTCCCCATGTATGGACGAAGATCGACATGGGTCTTCTCGCTGTATTTGTTCTTCCCGTACTCATAGTCTGCAGACACCTTGAACGTATGCGGACAGATCGCTTGGTCCGCTTCCCCGCCGAAGATCTTGAATCCCATTCCAAGGTCGAAAAGCAACTCCGACATGGGCGGCAGGCAGTCGATTGGTTGCGAAAAAGCCGATTGCTTCGCGAGATTGCGACCCTCGCCTTTCTCGCCAAACTGCAAGAAGTCTCGATCGAGGCGCAGCCGGAGATTCTGTGCAGGCGAGCGACCGACATTCCTGACCAGCAATTGGATGACAGGCGTGCCCATGCGCACCTGCACGGTCACTGCGACGAACGGACGATTCTGATCAGCCATCTGCTCACGCATTGCACCAACTGCAGCACGGTTGGCGCGCAGAATGAAGAATGTGAGCCCGGCGAACATTGCGGTCAACAGGACGTTGGCCAGCGTCAGCCATTCGGGCAAGTTCGCCGGCATCGTCAGTGAGGCGACATCATTCATTGAGTGCTTCCTCTTCTATTTATTGATCATCGTCTCGGGGTTCGGTGGATTTCTTCGGTTTGATCGCGATGGCTACCGCTTTACCCGTTTCCAGGGTTGCCCGAATGACGTCCTGAAGCACCTGCGACTGGTTGGGCGTCGTGCCAACCCACGCCTTGGACACCACCGTTGTGAACGACGTGTTGTCGAAATGGCGCTTCGCGTTGTCATAGGTAATCCGCAAGCCACCCTTTGGCCCTTTGATCCCGGGGTCGCTCTCCAACAACTTCCAGTAGTCCAGCGGCAAGTACATGCCGGGCACGAGGCCCACGTCATCCGGATTGAATACGAGCCTGGGGCAGAGCTTGAGGAAGAACGGGTTCTCTGTCAGTCGGAACCCGCCAATGTCCGTATTGGGCGCACATGCCTTCAGCGCGCCGAGCGCGGCATCCATTCGATCGATCTCTTCCTTCAACTGTGTGTCGGGTAGCCGGTATAGATAAAGCGGGATACCGCTTTTCCGATCCGCACGCTCCATTGCCTTGTACTGAACCATGACAAAGCTCTGGTAGGTTTCGTTGAAGTAGATTAGATCGGTGCCGGTTTGCTCTTCGAGCGGAAGACGGTTTGCAAGGATGACGGTAAGGCGCTCGGAAGTTTCCTCGGATTCAAACACTGCTGCGCCGTAGGGGTAGGTCTTGATCACTTCAAAACCGGGCAGGTTCTGCAGGTCGTTAACCACCATTGGGTCTTCGCGCAGCCGGACACTGGGCAAGCCATCAAGAAATGACACTGGCGTGCCATCCGATGGCGTCCACTCCTGAACGGGGTCACGGCTGAGTCCGGCAATCGACAAAGCCGTGAGCAATGCTTCTTTCTGCTGCGCCAAGTTGTCCCTTGCTTTGACGGACAGCCGTTGTATACGTCTCTCTCGCGCTTGGCTGAACCGTTCCAGCAGAGTGCTTGCTTGGGGTGCGAGTTGGCGAATGGACTCGACAACTGCGGAGAACCCTTTCTCGGTTAATAAGCCACCCGACTCGAATCGTTTGCGCACCGATGCAGCGCTGCGCTTTGGCAAGCGATTGAGAATCCGCCGAATCGACACCGGCTCCGAGAGTTCTTCGGCCTGATCAATGTTCAATCGGCTAAGTCCCGTACCGGCTCGCGCGCCCCGTCGCCCCAAGCCGATGTGAGTCAACTTGCCTGCGCTGACGACAAAGCAGACCAACGGCGCGGTTCGGCTGTGCTGAAAGTCAGCGACAGGCTCGGCAAAAGCGCGCTCTTCGGCGACACATTCGAGGAATGTGGTTATCCGATCTTTGGGAAGGAGGACGGCAAAGCCGCTTGCCTTGGCCATCTAGGAAGCTCCACCTTCATCCGAAGCTTCATTGTCTGGAACAGGTGCTATTTGTTGCCAGTCCTCTGCAATCGCCGTCCAATCCACGGTGCGCTCGACAGCTTCTATCTCGCCTATTTCGTTCTCTTTCTTACCCGACCATACCGCCCAAAAGTCCGGGTCGTCGGATTTTGGCCGTTGGCCTTCAGGCAAGGCATTCATCTGCACCAGCACTGGTAACTCAGAGGCCCAGCCCAGTAGGATGGCGTGACGCGATGGGAGTGAGGGTAGATCGCGCAGCAGACCACGCAGGTTGTCAGGAACCAGCTTGTGCACCAATTCCTGGTCACGGTCGTTGCTGATGCGGTGCAGAAGGTAGCTGTTGCACTGCGAAAGTACCGTGGGCGACAACTCGCTGGGGCGCTGAGATGACAGCACCAAACCCAGTCCGAACTTGCGCCCTTCGCGGGCGATTTTCTCGAATACCTGACAACAAATGGCGGCTGAGTTCTGGTTCTCAGCATCGTCCTGGTAGCGTTTGATAAATGTGTGTGCTTCTTCCATCACCAGAACGGTAGGCAGCGTTTTACCGTGGTTGAGCTTGCGGTAGCGCTGCATGGCTTCCAGCGTCATCCGGGCAATAACGGCGGTGACGATGTGCACCACTTCAGCAGGCACCAGCGATAGGTCGATGACGGTTACCGTGCCGTTGGATGCTTGATCGTCTCCGATGGTGTTGGCTAGCCAGTGATGCAGCGTCACGCCATCGGTATTGCCGGTGATGGTTTTCATGCGGCTATCGGACAGAATCGTTCGAATGCGCATGAGCATTGTTTCGACGTATTCCGAGACACCTAGCAGTTCTGCATTGGCTTCAACACTGCGCAGCAGCTGGTCGCCGGTAAAGGCGCGGGGTACGTCCGCATCAATGGGCAAGATGTCGGTGTCACTGCCGCCAAAGGCAGCATGGGCGGCTTTGGCCATACCCAAAAATTCGTCGATCTCTGGTGCAGTGAAGTCGTAGTTTGGGTACTGGCCCGAGCGCGCGCCGGCAAACGCGGCAATCTTGTCTCGAATTGCGCCTAGCGTCGCATTCTCGTCCGCATTGAATGAGGCATCGTTACCCAACCCTTCCTGCCACTTCCTGATTTTTTCGAAGAAGTTTTTTGGGTGCGGAAAATTAGCCCAGGGTCGTCCGGCAGCGCGCTCGATCTGAATCACGCTGACCAGCGTGCGCAAGAAACGGCGCATGTCGTGGCTTGGCGTACCGGCGGCTTCCACTGCACCATCGCGCACGGCGCGAAGTGCCTGAATCAATGTCGGCCGTTGCGCCTTGGCGCTTGCCTGAGTAAATGCACTCCACTCGGCACTGTTCCAGAACCAGAGTGGCACCTGAAGCTGCTCGATGCCGCTATCGGGTTTCGGCTCGACCGCGAACACTCGCACTTTTCCCAAGCCATCAAATGCCTTAGCGTATTCACCATTGGGGTCGAGCACAATGAAGCGTGCATTGGGGTCTGCTCCGTCACGTGCACTCCGGGCTACTTCCATCGACCAGCGGATCAAACCGGCGACCGAGCAGGATTTGCCACTGCCGGTGTTGCCTAGCACGGCCAGATGACGACCGAACAGGCGATCGGGGTCGATCTTGACTTCCGCATTTGCGGCCAGCGGACTGATCCCGATTTTCACCCTGCGGTTTTCGCCGGATTCGACGATGGCACGCAGTTGGGTTTGGGTCGGCAGCAGCACCGGGTCACCCACTGTTGGGTAGGCTTCCACACCACGCCGGAAGGTGTAGCGCTCCTTCCCAGCACTCTTTCCTTCGTAAGACAGGCCACCCAGCGGATTGAGGCTCATCTTGCGCAGCGGATAGGGCAAATCGACCAGACCGAAATCCTGCATGCCCTTGCGCTTGGGGTACTGAGATCGCTCGATGGTGATCCACTCCACCTGTGCGACCAGATAGCCTGCATCACTAGTGTTTAATTGCGTAAATTAATAATAGTATTGCGAAGCTGTGACCCCCGAACCTCTCGTTTGCGCCAGACGAATGGCGCTGCGTTTTCGTTGTAGGCGGCGATGAACGCATGGATGGCCTCGACGAGTTGCTCGATGCTTCGGAAGCTTGCGTTGTTGAGTGTCTTTCGCTGGAAAATGCCGAACCAAATTTCGACTTGATTGAGCCAGCTCGCGCTGGTGGGCGTGAA
>Ga0208244_101262_pt1 | contig 14752 bp, 14 predicted proteins | sample SubbioCR12Aug_5A_FD_184828 | JGI IMG/M metagenome (GOLD analysis project Ga0208244, IMG submission 184828) | Serpentinite rock and fluid subsurface biosphere microbial communities from McLaughlin Reserve, California, USA - CR12Aug_5A (SPAdes) | ecosystem: Environmental > Terrestrial > Deep... | reverse complement strand
GGCCAGACGTCGGGACGGCGCAGGCTGAAGATGAGGAACATCTCGGCGGTCCAGCGGCCGATGCCGCGCACGTCGACGAGTTCGGCGATCACCGCTTCGTCTTCCAGCGCCGTCCAGCGCGCAGGATCGATGCGGCCGTCGGCAAAATGGCCAGCGAGATCACGCAGGTATTCCGCCTTGCGGCGCGACAGGCCGCAGGCGGCAAGCGCGTCCAGTTCCAGGGTGGCGATGTGTTCGGGGCTGACGGTCTGCGCGAAGCCGGCGAAGCGCGCCCACACACTGTCTGCAGCCTTGACCGAAATCTGCTGGCCGACGATGGCGCGCGCCAGGGTCTGGAACGGATCGCCGCGATTGGCGAGCACGGCGTCGGGATAGCGCGCGATCAGCGCGGCCATCACCGGATCGGCGGCGGCGAGTTCGACGCAGGCCGGTTCCCAGTACTCCGGTGCCGCCAGCGCTTTCACAGCAAAATGATGTCGTACTGTTCCTGCGGGTAGGAGGTCTCGACCTGCAGCGACACCGGCTTGCCGATGAAGTCGATCAACTGGGCGAGGCTGCCGGACTCCTCGTCGAGAAACAGGTCGATCACGCTTTGCGCGGCGACGATGCGGTATTCGCGCGCGGTGAACTGGCGCGCCTCGCGCAGGATTTCGCGCAGTACGTCGTAGCACACGGTTTGCGCGGTCTTGATCTCGCCGCGCCCGGCGCAAGTGGGGCAGGGTTCGCACAGGATGTGCGCCAGCGATTCCCGGGTGCGCTTGCGCGTCATCTCGACCAGTCCCAGCGCGGAGAAGCCGCTGACGGTGGAGCGGGTGGGGTCGCGCGCCAGCGCCTTCTTCAGTTCGGTGAGCACGGCGTCCTGGTGCTCGACATTGTCCATGTCGATGAAGTCGATGATGATGATGCCGCCGAGATTTCGCAGGCGCAGCTGCCGCGCCATGGCCTGCGTGGCTTCGAGATTGGTCTTGAAGATGGTGTCGTCGAAGTTGCGCGCGCCGACGAAACCACCGGTGTTGACGTCGACCGTGGTGAGCGCTTCGGTCTGGTCGATGATGAGGTAGCCGCCGGACTTCAGGTCGACGCGCCGCCCGAGTGCCTTGGCGATTTCGTCCTCGATGCCGTACACGTCGAAGAGCGGGCGATCGGCGCTGTAGTGCTGCAATTTGTCTGCAACAGCCTGGGTGTAATTGAGTGCGAAATCGAGCATGCGCTGGAAGGTTTCGCGCGAGTCGATGAGGATGCGAGTGGTGTCGCGATTGACGAAATCACGCAGCACGCGCAGCGACAGATCGAGATCCTGATAAAGGATGCACGGCACGACGCAGTTGCCGCGCTCCTGGATACGCTTCCAAAGCCGCCGCAGATAGTCGATATCCGCCTCGATTTCCGCATCCTCGGCGGTCTCCGCCATGGTGCGCACGATGAAGCCGCCGGTGGCATCCGCCGGCATCAATTCATGCAGTTTCTGGCGCAGACTTTCACGCTCTTCCTCGCCTTCGATTTTTTGCGAAATACCGATATGGGATTCTTGCGGCAGATACACCAGGTAGCGTCCGGCGAAACTGATCTGGGTGGACAGCCGCGCGCCCTTGGTGCCGATCGGATCCTTGATCACCTGCACCATCAGGCTCTGGCCTTCGTGCAGAATTTGCTCGATGGGGCGCTCCGGCTCGCTGCCGTGGCGCTCTTCCCAGATGTCGGCCACGTGCAGGAAGGCGGCGCGTTCGAGGCCGATGTCGATGAAGGCCGACTGCATGCCCGGCAACACGCGCACCACGCGCCCCATGTAGATATTGCTGACCAGTCCCCGGCACTGCGCGCGCTCGATGTGCAGTTCCTGCACCGCGCCCAGGTGCAGCACGGCGACCCGGATTTCCTGCGGGGTGACGTTGACGAGAATTTCTTCGCTCATGGCAAATGCTTGCTCGATTTCCAAATCAAAGCTGACGCCAGGTCGGCTACACACCATCTATGCGCAAGCCGGAGATGTCAGCTTTGATTTAAAAACCTGGTCAGACAGAAAGCCCGAACGCTTTGAGCAAAACGGCCGTTTGATATAACGGCAGTCCCATGATGCCACTGTAGCTGCCGTCGATGTGTTCGACGAAGGCGCCGGCGCGCCCCTGGATGGCGTAGGCGCCGGCCTTGCCGAGATATTCCCCGCTTTCCAGGTAGCGCGCGATGGTCGTGGCGTCGAGCGTGGCAAACTGGACCCGGCTGGACGACAGGCAGGTTTCAAGCCGATTTTCGTGCTGGATCGCCACGGCGGTATGCACGGCATGCTGGCGCCCGGACAGGCGGGTGAGCATGGCCTGGGCCTCGACCCGATTGGACGGCTTGCCGAGGATGTCGCCCTCCACTTCGACGACCGTATCCGCCCCCAGCACAGGAAAGCGAAGCAGGTGACGATGATCGACCGCACGCCAGCCGCAGGTGGCTTTTTCGGTCGCCATGCGCAAGGCAAAATCGAGCGCAGCCTCACCGGGATTCGGAATTTCGATGACATCCATGCGCCCCGTCACGGCACGCAGCGGCAACACGTCGAACACAATGCCGATCTGTTTCAGCAGTTCACGTCGCCGTGGTGATTGCGAAGCCAGGTAGATGCGTTTGTCGACCAGCATGTGTGGATTCCGCTCAGTCCCGATGGTAGGGATGTCCTTTGATGATACAGACAGCACGATACAACTGCTCGGCCAGCATCACACGCGCCAGCGCATGCGGCAAGGTCAGCTTCGACAGCCCCAGCAGCTTGCCGGCGCGCGCTTTCACGCTGTCGTCGAGCCCATCCGCGCCGCCGATGATGAACGTCGGCGACACGCCTTCCGCCATCCAGCCCTGAAGCCAGGCCGCCAGTTCACGTGTGGTGGCCTGCATCCCGCGCTCGTCGAGCACCACCGGCACGCTGCCGGCGGGCAGCGCAGCCAGGATGCGCTCGGCCTCGAGTTGGCGTGCCCGCGCGCCGTCTTCCCCGGCCACGCGGTGCCCTGGCTTCAGTTCGGTCAGCGTGAGCGGCAAATCAGGCGGCATCCGGCGCGCATAGTCGTCGTAGCCCGCATTGATCCAGCCGGGCATCTTGTGGCCGACAGCGATCAGGTGCAGCTTCACTTAATTCACTTAGTGATCAGCCTGGATGTGGCGGGCGCGCGCCGCTTCGGCCGCGCCCCACAACTCTTCCAGGTTGTAGTGCGTGCGCACGGCGGGCAGCATCACATGGACGATCGCGTCGCCGAGGTCGAGCAGCACCCAGTCTCCGGTTGCTTCGCCCTCGGTGTTGCCGACGTAGGCGCCTGCTTCCTTCAGCTTGACGCGCACATTGTCGGCAATCGAACGGGTCTGGCGATTGGACGTTCCGGTGGCGATGATCATGCGCTCGAACAGCGAGGTGAGCTTGCCGGTGTCGATCACGGTGATGTCTTGCGCCTTGATGTCTTCGAGGGCGGCAACGATCAGTTTGATTTTGTCTTCAATATTCATGGGTGTGTATAGAGTTGGTGTTCGTGAATGTAGTCGAGCACGGCGTCAGGCAGCAGATAACGCGCGCTGCCGTGCCGGGCCAGGGTGTCGCGGAGGGCGGTGGCCGAAATGTCCAGCGGCGTCATCTGCCGCAGTTGCACCGATCCCGCCGGGCCGGCCGCCGAAGTGCTGGCCACCTGCCGTTTCAATACTTCGCTTTTCAGCGGCTCCCTCAAATCATAGGACAACAGTGGCTGCGCGCCCGGTCGCGCGGCTACCGCAATGTTCGCCAGCCCGAATAGCTTCCGCCATGCGTGCCAGGTCGGCAGTTCCAGAAACGCATCCGCGCCCAGCAGCAGCCACAGCGGCTGCTCTTCGCCCAGTTCGGCACGCAGCGCAGTCAGCGTGTCGACCGTGTAGCTCGGGTCGGGGCGCTCCACTTCGCGCGCGTCCACGGCAAAGCGGGGATTGCCGGCGATCGCGCGGCGCACCATTTCCAGCCGATGGATGGCCGCCGTGCGCGGTGCCCCGCGGTGCGGCGGCTGCCCGGCGGGGATGAACAGCACCCGTTCCAGCCCAATCGCCTCGGCCATCTCCTCGGCCAGCCGCAGGTGGCCGTAGTGGATGGGGTCGAAGGTGCCCCCCATCACGCCGATGGCTTGTGAAGGGTAAAGGGCAAAGGGTGAAGGGTTGGGCGTTGCGCGCTTTTCCCCTTCCCTCTTTTCCCTGCCCCCTTCACCGTTCGGCGCAGCCGACATCTCAGCCGCGGACGTGGCCATCTCCCAGCACCACCCATTTCTGGCTGGTTAGGCCTTCCAGGCCGACCGGGCCGCGCGCGTGGATCTTGTCGGTGGAAATGCCGATCTCGGCGCCCAGACCGTATTCGAAGCCGTCGGCAAAGCGGGTGGAGGCGTTGACCACGACGCTGGCCGAATCGACCTCGCGCAGGAAGCGGCGCGCGCGGCCGTAGTCCTCGGTGACGATGGCGTCGGTGTGCTGCGAGCCGTGGGTGTTGATGTGGAGAATGGCTTCGTCGAGGCCGTCGACCACCTTGACCGCGATGATGGGGCCGAGATATTCCTCGGTCCAGTCGGCTTCCGTCGCGGCCTTCAACTTGTCCGCCGCGATGCCGGCATTTTTCAGGATCGCCAGCGCTTCCGGGCAGCCGCGCATTTCCACGCCCTTGCCGGCGAGCATCTTGCCGATTTCCGGCAGTGCGACCGCCGCGACGCCGCGCGCCACCAGCAGCGATTCGGTGGTGTTGCAGGTGCCGTAGCGCTGGGTCTTGGCGTTCTCGACGATCTTCACCGCCTTGGCCAGGTCGGCGCGGTCGTCGACGTAGACATGGCAGTTGCCGTGCAGGTGCTTGATCACCGGCACCCGCGCTTCGCCGGTGATGCGCTCGATCAGGCCCTTGCCGCCGCGCGGCACGATGACGTCGACGTAGTCCTTCATGGTGATGAGTTCGCCCACCGCAGCGCGGTCGGTGGTTTCAATCACCTGCACCACGGTTGCCGGCAACCCGGCGACTTCAAGTCCTTCGCGCACACAGGCGGCGATGGCCTGATTGGAGTGCAAGGCCTCGGAGCCGCCGCGCAGGATCGCGGCGTTGCCGGATTTCAGGCACAGCCCGGCGGCGTCCGCCGTCACGTTGGGACGCGCCTCGTAAATGATGCCGATGACACCGAGCGGCACCCGCATCTTGCCGACCTGGATGCCGGACGGGCGGTACTTGAGGCCGTCGATTTCGCCGACCGGGTCGGGCAGCGCGGCGATCTGCTCCAGGCCTTCGGCCATGCCGGCGACGGTCTTGTCGGTCAGTTGAAGGCGGTCGAGCAACGCCGTATCGTAGCCGGCGGCACGCGCATGATCCATGTCGCGCACATTGGCTGCCAGCAGCTTGGCGGCATCGCGCCGGATAGCCGCCGCCATCGCCGTGAGCGCGCGGTTCTTCTGGTTGGTGTCGGCGCGGGCAATCGCACGCGAAGCTTCGCGCGCCTGCTTGCCCACCGTCTGCATGTAGCTTTTAACGTCCATCATCGTGTCCTGTTGTGCGGCGGCCCGCCTGCGGGTACCGCCAGCGTCATGCCCACGCGCAAGAGCGTATCCCACGGATCGCCCATGCGCTCAAGCCCCTTGGCCTGGCGGTCGGTCAACGCGAGGTCGGCCAGCGCGGTTTCGATCTGCGTCAGATTCAAACGCTTCAGCGCCCGTTCGATCTGAGGCGCGCGCTGCTTGTCGCGTCCCCACAGCGTGCGCATCACGGCGGGCAGGCTGTCGCCCTGCGTCACCGCCAATTTTAGCCTGAGCAGCAACTGCACCGCCGAGCTCACCTGCCACAGGATGGCGGGCACCGCCTCGCCGGCGTCCTTGAGATCAGTGAGGATTTGCGCGAAGCGTGCGCCGTCGCCGGCCAGCAGCGCATCCTGCAGCGCATCGGCCTCCAGCCTGCTGACGTCGACCACCGCGTGCTCGACGTCAGCGCGCGTCACCGGCCCTTGCGGCAGCAGCAGAGCAAGCTTGTCGATTTCCTGCTGCGCCGCCAGCAAATTGCCTTCGACCTGGTCGGCCAGGAATTCCAGCGCATCGCGCTCGGCCTTAAGGCCCTGCTGCGCCAGCCGGCGGTCGATCCAGCCAGGCAAAGCCGCACGGTCGATGGGCCGCGCTTCGACCACCACGCCGGCTTTGGCCAGCGTGGCGAACCAGCGGCTTTGCATGGCTTTCCATTCCAGTCCCGGCAGGCTGATGAGGGTGAGCGTGTCGGGCGGCAGCCTGGACGCATAGGTCTCCAGCGCCTTGGCGCCATCGACCCCGGGCTTGCCGGAAGGAATGCGGATTTCAGTCAAACGGCGCTCGGCGAACAGCGACAGGTTGTCGCCGCTGGAAAAAATGCCCTGCCAGTTGTAGCGCCCCTGCACGGTGTGGACTGTGCGTTCGCTGTGTCCGGCCGCGCGCGCCGCGGCGCGGATGGCGTCGCTCGCCTCCTGTGCCGCCAGCGGCTCGTCGCCCACCACCACATAGAGCGCGGCGAGGCCCCGTGCAAGCTGGTCGGGCAGGCGATCGGCGTGGATATTCACCTGACGGCGCCGGGAGCGATGGCTTGCAGGCGGCGCAGGATCCGCCGTGCAGCGCTCTCCTCCATGTCGCGGTACAGCAATTGCTCTTCCGCGGCCTTGGCCAGCACCTGAGAATCGTCGTAGGTGAAATCACGGACCAGTTCGAGGGTTTCTGCGGCCGCCAGGGTGCGGCCATCCTGTCCTGTCACGCTATAGGTCAGCTTCAAGCCGAGGCGGTATTCGGTGACGCGACCGGCACCGGACAGCGAGAGAATGGTTTTGCTCCGCTCTTCCTGGCTGACTTGCAGCACCGCCTCGGCTTCGCCGGCGGTTGCAACCAGACGCGTGGTCTTATTCGATTTCAGGGCGTTACGGAGGTGCCCCACCACGCTGCCGGGCGGTGCCTCGATATACAAGGTGGCGAACGGGATGCCCTCCAGTCGGCGCAGCTCAAAGCCGCAGCCCGCAAGGAATGCTGCAGGAAAACTTGCGATAAAGAGTCGGCGCTTCATACGACGATATTAACCAAACGCCCGGGCACCACCACCACTTTTTTCGGCGGCTGGCCCTCCAGGTATTTCTGCACAGTTTCGCTCGCCAGCGCGGCGGCCTCGATCGTGGCTTTGTCTGCTGCGGCGGCCACGCGAATCTGCCCGCGCAGCTTGCCGTTGACCTGCAGCATGAGTTCGATCTCGTCCTGCACCAGCGCGGATTCGTCCACCACCGGCCAGGTCATCGCGGCGCCCGGCTTGAGTTCGGCGTAGAGCGCCTCGCTGATGTGGGGCACGATGGGCGCAAGCAGGGACGCCGCCGCTTCCAGCACTTCCTGGCGCACGCTGCGGGTGACGGCGTCGTCGCCGTCCAGTTTCGCCAGCGCGTTCATCAGTTCCATCACCGCGGCGATCGCGGTGTTGAACTGCTTGCGGCGCTCGATATCGTCGCTGACCTTCTGGATGGTCTGGTGCAGCTGACGGCGCAGGGTCTTGGCCGCTTCCGGCAGTTCGCCGCCGGCAAACGCTTCCACTGCACCGCCCTGCACGTGCTCGTAGGCCAGCTTCCACAGCCGCTTAAGAAAACGGTGCGCGCCCTCGACGCCGGCGTCCGACCACTCCAGGCTCTGCTCGGGGGGCGCGGCGAACATGGTGAAGAGGCGCGCGGTATCGGCGCCGTACTGATCGATCAGCGCCTGCGGGTCGACGCCGTTGTTCTTCGACTTCGCCATTTTCTCGGTGCCGCCGACGATCACTGGCTGGCCGTCGGATTTGAGGATGGCGCCGCCGTCCTTCAATTCGACGTCGGCTGGATTGAACCAGGTCTTCTTGCCGTCCGCTGTTTCACGATAGTAGGTATCTGCAACGACCATGCCCTGCGTCAGCAGGTTGGCGAACGGCTCGTCGCTCGAAACCAGCCCTTCGTCGCGCATCAGCTTGTGGAAGAAGCGCGCATACAGCAGATGCAGGATGGCGTGCTCGATGCCGCCGATGTACTGGTCGACCGGCAGCCACTGGTTGGCGCGCGCGTCGAGCATGCCGCCGTCGAAATCGGGACAGGCGTAGCGCGCGTAATACCACGACGACTCGACGAAGGTGTCCATGGTGTCGGTCTCGCGCCGGGCCGCGCCGCCGCACTTGGGGCAGCTGCAGTTGACGAAGTCGGCGCGGCGGTTCAAGGGGTTGCCGGCGCCGTCCGGCACGACGTCCTCCGGCAGCACCACCGGCAGCTGTTCGGCCGGCACCGGCACGTCGCCGCAGGCGTCGCAATGGATGATCGGGATCGGGCAGCCCCAGTAGCGCTGGCGCGAAATGCCCCAGTCGCGCAGGCGGAACTGGGTTTTCTTTTCGCCGAGGTTCAGCGCAGCGAGGTCGGCGGCGATGGCATCGACCGCCGCCTCGTAGCCAAAGCCGTCGTACTTGCCGGAATTCACGCAGTAGCCGGATTTGCTGGCATACCACTCGTCCCAAGCGTCGGTCGAGAAACCCTTCTCCCTTCCCCCTTCACCCTTCTCGCCAATGACCTGCTTGATCGGCAGGCCGTATTTCTGCGCAAAGCCGAAGTCGCGCTCGTCGTGCGCCGGCACCGCCATCACCGCGCCCTCGCCGTAGCTCATCAGCACGTAGTTGCCGATCCACACCGGAATCGCCTGACCGGTGAGCGGATGGGTGACGGTAAGGCCGGTGTCCATGCCCTTCTTTTCCATCGTCGCCATGTCGGCTTCGGCGACGCTGCCCTGTTTGCATTCGGCGATGAAGGCAGCGAGCGCGGGGTTGTCCTGCGCCGCGCGGGTGGCAAGCGGATGCTCGGCGGCGACGGCGCAGAAGGTCACGCCCATGATGGTGTCGGCGCGGGTGGTGAACACCCACAGCTGTTCGTCCTTGCCGTCCAGCCGATACGGGAAGGCGAAGCGCACGCCCACGCTCTTGCCGATCCAGTTGGCCTGCATGGTCTTCACCCGCTCCGGCCAGCCCGGCAAGTTGTCGAGGCCAGAAAGCAGCTCGTCGGCATACTGGGTAATGCGGAAGAAATACATCGGGATGTCGCGCTTTTCCACCAGCGCGCCGGAGCGCCAGCCGCGCCCTTCGATCACCTGCTCGTTGGCGAGCACGGTCTGGTCGACCGGATCCCAGTTCACCGTCGCCATCTTCTTGTAGATCACGCCTTTCTCGAACAGGCGGGTGAACAGCCACTGCTCCCAGCGGTAGTAGTCGGGCTTGCAGGTGGCGAGTTCGCGCGACCAGTCGATGGCGAAACCGAGCGCCTGCAACTGCGTGCGCATGTGGTCGATGTTGGCGTAGGTCCAGGCAGCGGGCGGCACGTTGTTGGCAATCGCGGCGTTTTCCGCCGGCAGGCCGAAGGCGTCCCAGCCCATCGGCTGCATCACGTTGAAGCCGCGCAGGGCATGGTAGCGCGCCAGCACGTCGCCGATGGTGTAGTTGCGCACGTGGCCCATGTGCAGCTTGCCCGACGGGTAGGGGAACATCGACAGGCAGTAATACTTGGGACGATCGGAAGCGTCGGCGGCGCGATAGACCTGGCTGGCCGTCCACTGCGCCTGGGCGGCGCGTTCGATTTCCGAGGGAAGGTATTTTTCTTGCATCGCAACAACCGCTTAGAATCAAGCCGGCGATTATACCGCCCGCCCGGCACGGCCCGCTTGCCTGGCTGTCTGCCGGGAACGCGCGACGTCCGTGCCGGTCGGTGCCTGTTTACAACCCCAAAAGGAGACTCCATGAGAACGCTGCTTCCGCTTGCTCTGCTTGCCGCTTCCCTGCCCGCGCTGGCCGCCCAGCCCGACATCCTGCCCGTCAAGCAGATCGGGCTGGAACTGGCGCGCGACATCGCCATGGCCTCGGTCGAGGCCTGCCGCAAGGACGGCTACAACGTGTCGGCCGTGGTGATCGACCGTGCCGGCAACCTGCAGGTGGCGATGCGCGACAGCCTGGCGGCGCGCCACACCCTGGAAATCGCCGAGCGCAAGGCCGGCATGGCGGTGATGTCGGGCAGCGACTCCGGCGAATTCCGCGCCGCGCGCGGCGACATCCGTCCCGAGCTCAACCATATCAACGGGCTGATCGTGATGGACGGCGCGCTGCCGATCCGCGCCGCCGGCAGCCTGATCGGCGCGGTGGGGGTTTCCGGCGCGCCCGGCGGCGACAAGGACCGCGCCTGCGCCGCTGCCGCGCTGAAACACGTGGAAGAGCGGCTGGAATTCGCTTTATAGGCCCGGGCGGGCGGGGCTTCCGCGCACGGGTGACAAGCCCCGCCCCGCACGGGTAAAATGCTGCGGTTTCGCACAATCATTACCCATCCTTCAGGGAGTCCCACATGTCCAAGAAGCATCCCGTCATTGCGGTCACGGGTTCGTCCGGCGCCGGCACCACCACCGTCAAGCGCGCATTCGAGCACATTTTCTTCCGCGAAAAAATCAACGCCGCCGTGATCGAGGGCGACAGCTTCCACAGCCTGTCGCGCGTGGACTTCAAGGCAGCCGTGAAGAAAGCCGAAGCCGAAGGCAATTTCTCGTTCAGCCACTTTGGCCCGCAATCCAACCACTTCGCCAAGCTGGCCGAGCTGTTCGAGACCTACGGCAAAACCGGCGGCGGCAAGAAGCGCTACTACATCCACAGCGACGAAGAAGCCGCCGAGCACAACAAGCGCCTCAGCACCAGCCTCAACCCCGGCGAGTTCACCCCGTGGGAAGACGTGCCGGCCGGTTCCGACGTGCTGTTCTACGAAGGCCTGCACGGCCTGGTGAAGACCGACGACATCGACGTTTCCAAGCACGTCGACCTCGGCATCGGCGTGGTGCCCATCGTCAACCTCGAGTGGATCCAGAAAATCCACCGCGACGGCGCCGAACGCGGCTATTCCGCCGACGTCATCGTCGACACCATCCTGCGCCGCATGCCGGACTACGTGAACTACATCACCCCGCAGTTCTCGCGCACCGACATCAACTTCCAGCGCGTGTCCACCGTCGATACCTCCAACCCCTTCATCACGCGCGACATCCCGACGCCGGACGAGAGCTTCATCGTGATCCGCTTCCGCGAGCCGAAGGGCGTCGACTTCCCCTACCTCCTGAACATGATTTCGAACTCCTTCATGTCGCGCCGCAACACTATCGTGGTGCCGGGCGCCAAGATGGGCTTCGCCATGGAACTGATCCTGGCGCCGATCATCCAGGACATGATCGCGAACAAGAACAAGTAAGCCGCCTTGCCGCCGAATAAAAAACGGAGCCTCCTGGCTCCGTTTTTTATTGCGCCTGTCCTTTATCGTTCAGCTCAGTGTTCGATCATTCGCGGCAGCGTCTTGGCCTGTTCGATCCACTTCGATACTTCGGCTTCGGTAGGCACCTGACGAGTCAGCTTCTTTTCCTGATTGACTGTCGCCATCGCCTGCGTGAGATTGGCGGCGTTGCGGTTCGCCAGTTCGGGCACGGTGTCGACCCCGGACGCCTCGAGCAGTTCGGAATATTCCGAACCCACGCCGCTGATCCGGTAGAGATCAGCCATGTTGGCGAACTTCAGGATGCGCGCCTCCGACAAGCCCGCCTGCTCGGCGAGCGTCTTGCGCTGCCTGGTCGTGAGCGCATTCTTCAGGAGCGAATCCGTATCCTTCACGCCGGCGGCACGAAACTTCTCGCCCACGACCGGACCGATTCCCTCGATATCTTCAATTTTGTGATTTGCCATGCAAGCGTCTCCTGGGTTGTGAAATCAAAGCGGCGAACTGCCATCCACCCACTATTAGTTTAAGCCTCATCCTGCCTCAGCCCCCCTCTGCCGCGCAACAGCCCACAACGCGTCATGCGGAACGATAAAAACAGGGCGGCCCGCGGGCCGCCCTGTTCAGCATTCCGTCCGACATCCTGGATGCGGATGCCAGTCAGACTTTTTACTTCTTGGTTTTACCCAGGCCGTCGACCTTGGGCGAGACGATCATCTGCACCTGACCGCCCTGCACCAGTTCACCCGGGATGCTGTAGTGCGCCTGGGTGTTGGTGAGGTAGTAGCGGCGGCCCGCCTCGTACCAGTTGGCATTGGCGACGATGTCGGTGACGTCGATCACGCCGGAGTTTTCCTCGTCACGGGTGAGGAAGTTCGGCGCGCCCGGCAGGAAGCGGTCACGGTCGTTCTCGAAGATCTGCACCGCGATCCCGGTGTTCGGGTTGAACTTCCAGGTCTTGGCAATGTAATCGTTGCCGCCCGGATCTTCCTGGATGAGGATGTTGCCGTCGCCGTCGACCACCATGTTGTCGAAGGAACGCGCGACCTGGCCATCGGTGCCGACCAGGTTGGCGGCGTCGAGCACCGACTCGACCGTGCCGCCGGTGGGGTTGGCGATCGAATCGAACGTGAACTTGTAAAGCTTGGCGCTCTGGCCGCTGCGGCCGGTGGTCACCCAGTAGAACACGTTGGGGTTCTTCGTGTCCCAGTGGCCGTCCTCGGGACGGGCGAACTCGGTCACGTCGCGCGCCGTCGACTGGGTCTGCAGCTGTGCGCCGCTGTCGAGCGCGACGATGTCGGACAGGTCGACCAAATCGAAGGTGCCGTTGATGGCGCCGGCGTTCTCCAGCTTCACCAGGCCGTTGGCGTAGTTGGCGCCGCCGTTGTTGATGCGCACACCGTAGAGCTTGCCGTTCTGCAGGCCGGCCTGCTCGACCGGATTGCCGGAGGTCTGCTTGTCGCCGACGTAGAGATAGACCTGGCCGGGGCTGGAGTCGTCCATGCCGACAACCAGGGTCTTGTCGCCTGCGTTCGGATGGGCCAGCGCATTTTCCCACGAGAAGCGGCCGAGATAGGGCAGTTGATAGGTGGTGCCTTTTTCGCCGCCGGTGATAATGGTGGCGTAGGCGCGGCCCTCAGCGCCGGCTTCCTCGCCCTTCATGAAAATGCGGCCGTCGAAGCCGCGGCCGGTCGCGGGGTTGAAGAAGGCGGTCTTGGCGGGCAGGTCGGCGGAGCAGAAGCGGCCGAACTGGGTGGCACCGGTGGCGTCGACAAACTGCTTGTTGAGGTTGTCCCAGCCCATGACCTGGGTGATCGTGTCCTCGCCCCACATCACCTGCTTGCTGTTCAGGTGCATGGTCCACTGCGACACGAAGGCGCCAGTCGTGCCGTGGGCACGCGGAATACCGGCGGTCGCGCCGATTTCGTGACCGATGAAGAAAGTCATGAAGGCCTTGTCGGCGACATAGGTGCCGTTCTCGGCGAACTTGCCGGACAGTGCGCCCATGCCGTCGGGAAGGCCGACCAGGCGGTAGTCGACGTTCTTGGCGGAGTCACCAACGGTGATGAGCGAAGTGACTTCCCAGCCGGCCGCGGTGGGGACGATGTAGGGGGTCTGCGAGCTTTGCGGGCCGGTAAAGCTTTGCGCGTGAACGGCGACGGATGCGAGCGCCAGGCTGATGCCAAGGGCGACGGGGCTGAGTTTGAACATGGTGGGTTTCCTCTCCTGAGTATGCGAATTTGAACGGGCCGGACAATCAAGCTGCCCGACGCCGCGCAGTATCCCGTTCAAACATGACACTCAAGTTAAGGAGATGTGAACCCTGCTGCAAAGGGACCTTTGCCGCGGATTCACACCACCGAGAACCCCACCAGGGCAATCTCGTCGCCGTCCTGGATCGGCGCGTTCTTTTCGGCGAACTGCTTATTGACGGTAATGTTGAGCTTGGGATTGCCGAGCAGCATTTTTTTCCACATCTCGCCGCGCCTCGACAGCACGAACAGCAGCCGCTCGACGTCTGTCACATCCGGCGGCAGATCGATTTCATCGGAGGCCATGCCGAGCGTGTCCACCAGATCGCCGAAAAACAGAATCTTCACCATGGGGTGCCCCGTATAATTCACGATTGATCGCCCAATTTTACCCCCGTATGTCCGACCGCCTGCTGGAAAACCTCAACCCCGAACAGCGCGCCGCGGTGACGCTGCCGCACGAGTCGGCGCTGATCCTGGCGGGGGCCGGCTCGGGCAAGACGCGGGTGCTGACCACCCGCATCGTGTGGCTGATCCAGACCGGGCAGGTGTCGCCGCACGGCATCCTCGCGGTGACCTTCACCAACAAGGCGGCGAAGGAAATGCTTACCCGCATTTCGGCGATGCTGCCGATCAATACGCGTGGCATGTGGGTCGGCACTTTCCACGGCCTGGCCAACCGGCTGCTGCGCACGCACTGGCGTGAGGCGGGGCTGCCGCAGTCGTTCCAGATCCTCGATTCCGCCGACCAGTTGTCGGCGATCAAGCGGCTGATGAAGGCCATGAACGTCGACACCGAGAAATACGAACCGAAGAAGCTGCAGTGGTTCATCAACGGCCACAAGGAAGCCGGCCGCCGCGCGCGCGACGCCGAGGCCTTCGACGAATACTCGATGCGCATGGCCGAGCTGTACGAGGCCTACGACGCGCAGTGCCAGCGCGAAGGGGTGGCGGATTTTCCCGAACTGTTGCTGCGCGCCTACGAACTGCTGTACCGCAACGAGCCGCTGCGCCAGCATTATCAGGATCGCTTCCGCCACATCCTGATCGACGAATTCCAGGACACCAACATCCTGCAGTACCGCTGGCTGAAGCTGTTGGCCGGCCCGCACACGGCGCTCTTTGCCGTCGGAGACGACGACCAGTCGATCTACGCCTTCCGCGGCGCCAACACCGCCAACATGGCCGAGTTCGAGCGCGAGTTCGCCCACGGCAACGTGATCAAGCTGGAGCAGAACTACCGCAGCCACGGCCACATCC
>Ga0208244_101261_pt1 | contig 14776 bp, 17 predicted proteins | sample SubbioCR12Aug_5A_FD_184828 | JGI IMG/M metagenome (GOLD analysis project Ga0208244, IMG submission 184828) | Serpentinite rock and fluid subsurface biosphere microbial communities from McLaughlin Reserve, California, USA - CR12Aug_5A (SPAdes) | ecosystem: Environmental > Terrestrial > Deep... | reverse complement strand
CTTTTCACTATATTCCCTGAAGTAGATATCGAACATTGTGCGTCCGAAGTTCTTCACCACCCAGTCCTCAAGCGAAACGCTTTCAGGGTCATTGACAAGCCTCCTTGCCTTCTCAAGCCCGTAGTCCGCCAGGATCCTGAATGTGGTCGGTATCCCCAGGCCGAACATGGCATTGAAGGGCTTCAGCGGATAATCCAAGAACCTGCCGCGCATATATATCTTGCTCGAACGGCCGACCGCGATCAGTTCCCCGTTCATCAGCTCCCTGACAAAGCTGTCTATCTTTTTGTTCTTCGTGAAAAACCTGTGTCCGCCGAGGTCAAAACGGAAACCATCCTTTACGATTGTCTTCGAAAGTCCGCCGACAGTTGAATCGCTTTCGAAAACTTTTACTTTGAATCCGGCTTTCGTCAAGACATAACCGGCGGACAGACCTGTGAGACCTCCTCCGATGATCACCATATCGTTTTTTTCTTCAGCCACGTTTTTCCCCTTGCAGAGCGGTCATCACTTTTTTTTATTATAAACCATTCCAATGAATGAAAGCTTCTGAACTGATCAATCATAAATCCAGCAATTCACAGTGAAATTGGACGGAAAGACAGATATACCCATCAAAAAAACTGCCCTGCGCATAATCGCAGGGCAGTCAACACAACTTATCTCCTAATATTTAGCTACTCAGAGCCTTATTTGTAACCACCTGACTTGGGCGCTCCATAGCCGCCTCCTGCCGCAGGCTTATCCGCAGCCTTCTTCACTATCTTAACTGCGCCATCTTTTATCTCTACCTCGTCGCCTGCCTTTGCGCCGGCAGTGTCTTTAACCTCGACTGTTGTCTCTTTGCCCTTTGCATCCTTTACAGTAATCTTTTTCACTTCGACCTTTGCAACTGTGCCCTTCACCTCCGCTGCAAAGCCGAGGCTTACGACACTGAAGGTAAATACTAATGCTAACAACACTGCAACGATTGCCCTCATTTTCATGCTTTTCACCTCCTTTCTTTATCTCTCTGCGTACGCTTATCTCGCAATCAGCACTGGAATGTCGGCGCTGTTTGCCACCTCTCTGCTGACGCTCCCCAACAAGACCGTATGCATCCTTTTTCCCCTGGATCCTATGATTATCATGTCCGCGCCTTCTTCTTTTGCGGTTTTAAGTATCTCCTCTGCCGGGTGCCCTGCTTTAATAACAGTCTTTATTCCTGTCACGCCTTTCTCTTCCAATGGCTTCTTGTAACACTCTAAAATTTCCTCTGCTTTTTTATCCAGTATCTCTTTTAATTCCGTCCCTTGTAATGATTCCAACAGAACAGAAATATCCGTATCGCTAATCCTGTCATGAAGCACGGATTTGCCTCCAAACCGCTCTACATGCAAGAGAATCACTGTTTCCGGACGCGCGGATGAGAATAAATCAAGAAATGTTTTTAAGGCAGTATTGGAGCCTAAGGTATCATCTACTGCAAGCAAAACTTTTTTCATTTATACACCTCCTAAGCTTGGTTATGCAGCGATTTATTTTCCGTAACCGCCTGCCTTGGGCGCTCCGTAACCGCCTGCCTTGGGCGCTCCGTAACCACCTGCCTTGGGCGCTCCATAGCCGCCTGCTGCCGGCGCTCCATAACCCCCGCCTGCCGGCGCTCCGGCGCCAACTCCTGCTTTCGTCTCATATTTTTGACTAAAGCCTACTACGAACCCCAGAAAAAACGCCAAAACAACAATAGCCATCCAGAGACTGTTTTTCATCTTTATTTCCTCCTTTTAAAAATAGATTAGGGCTTTTTAATCTTCCACACAAAAGTGGAGCCTTCCTTCTTCTTTTCAACAATCTCAATTCCATTTGCCTCGCACATTGCACCAACAGATTCTGCTGAAGAGGGATTGTCAAATACTATCTCAAGAAGATCGCCTGTCGCTATCTTTTCAAGCGCCTTCTTTGCATAAATCTGCGGATGGGGGCAGACATATCCCAGGACATCCAAAAAGTAAAGTCCTTCGCCCTTTTTCTCAAATTTCATAGCCATAACTTAATACATCCTCCTTTTTATTTAGTGTCAGTGTCAGTGTCAGTGTCAGTTTTCAGTGTCAGTAACAGACACTGTTCACTGTCACTAATCACTTTAAAACGCTTCCATCTCTTTTGCCATTTTCCTCTCAGTGTACCAGTTGAAGATCTTAACGCCAAGAAAGGCGCCGCCTACCATGCCGATGCCGAACAACCATCCAGCCGGGTTGCCGTTTGAAATCCTTATTAAAAAGCCTCCTACATTGCATCCGAGGGCAAGCCTTGAGCCTATGCCCATTAATGCGCCTCCTAATATCGCCCAGAAGGCAAGTTCCATTGTCGGCTTCTTCCACTTGAATTCATTGGCTGAAAGCGCCAATATGGAAGCGCCCAGGATAAGGCCGATTGTCATCCAGTCGGCAGGGTTAAAAAGCGGATTTGGAATGCCGTTGGTCAGTCCAAAAAATATATTATCCATATTTTCAATGCCCATTTTTTGGACTACCCAACCTACCCATTGAGCTTCCTGAGTTGTAACATACCAATATCCGGGATCAAAAACCGTTCCTTTTACTGTCAAGCCAAAGGTCAAGTCCATTCTTTGCATAAGCTCACCAAAATTGTGAACCCCGAACCTTAGCTGCAAACCCTTCATAACGAACATGTGAAACCCGCAGGCAATGCCCAGGACCAAACCTGCGAGAGCTGTTCTCTTTGAAGCTGTTATCATACTCCAATATCCTGCAAGATTAGCTCCGAAGCCTGTTGCCACCTGCCCTGCTGCCATCCTCTTCTTCAAAAAACTTTTCCTCACCCACACCAGATAAACCCACAAGAGCACAAGCGCAGCCGGCAATATAACACCCACAAACGTGTTCAATATAAAAGCCCCTGTGACAGACTCATCAGCAAACCCGAACATCCTGGCAAATGTTATATCAGGATGATTCCAGACAAAGCCGGCAAGGTATTGGTCCATCCAGCCGTCACCGGCTTTAATCTGAGGAGGCAGATTTTTTGCCACGGCTGAATCATGCCAGGATTGCGGGACAAGTTTGTTAACCCAGTTGCCGCGAATAGCCACAAAGATTGACTGAGTGATACTGATTGATAAAAGAACAAGCATGGCAGCGCCACTGCCCTCTCCTGTTTTGTACAGAGAGCCTGATGCGCAGCCGCCGGCAAAGACCATTCCTACGCCGAAGATAAACCCCGCTATAATCATAAAAGACCCGACCGGCGCCGCGTGAAAGGTGCTCAGTTTTGATGCAGTTACAAAAGATGAAACAAAGGCGAAGAATATCATGGCTATCATGATGCCCACAACCATCCTCGGAACCCCTACAGCGAAGAGGTCTCTGAATGCCGAGGAAAAGCAAAACCTTCCATACTGCAGGCACATCCCGTAGATAACCCCGAACCATGTGTAGGCCGCGATGTAGATATAGTATTGATTGATGAAATAGGTCGCTACGGTGGCCACGGAAAGGAATGCTATTACATAAAACATCCTTTTTTTGTTCTTTTGCTCCCATGCTTCAGTCTGCATTGCTGCTTCCATCCTCATTACCTCCTTTGAATTTAATTTTTCCTAAACGTTGCAAGAAATATCAATGAACCTCCCTGCGGCAGAGACCGCAGGGTATCCTATAATTTCCCCTCCCTTGACGGGAGGGGACTAAGGGGAGGGTGAATAGAATGACATCTTATACCCCTCACCCTCACCCTAACCCTCTCCCACAAGGGGAGAGGGAATAACCGGAAACCCTGTAGCAAGACTACAGGGAATTACAAGTTAAAAGAAGATCCCCTCCCCCGCGGGTTTCTCAAGTACTCATTAAAATTAATATAATAATGCAAAGAGCGTCAAATAAGAAATATTAAGCAATTGATTAAAAACTTTTATGAACACGATTGTCCGCCTGATACACTGTTACAAAGGTCTTATGCTGAAAAACACCCTCGGATATGCTGAAAACCCTTGTCGGGTGAAAGTCGGCTGCCTTACCCACGGCATGGCCGGGGAGGGCGCTGCCTGTTTCGCTGGATATCAATACCACTGCATACTTATCCGGACCATTGCGGTTTTCATAATATGCAGGGTTCTTATATTCCCATGTGAACCTCAAGGGAGATCTTTCGATCGCCTCCCGCGGAGGCACGAAGGCTGCATGATATTCAAAGTATATTCTTTTATCTGTATAAAGATCAAGGATAGATACGTCAACAGCAGGGTTTACAACAGCATCTTCCTGGAGCAGGGTAAAAACCACCACATCCTCTTCTGTGAGGGTATTGAGAAAATGGCCGGCCTCCTTAAGATTTGCGACACTCATCCTTTGGAGGAATGGCAGATAAGCGAACATTGCGATCGCTATGGAAGATACAATTATGCATGAAGCGACAAACCTCTTTATTGCCTTATCTCGCGCACCTTTCAGCCCATAGGACGCCATCAGCGTCAGCATTGGGAAGACCATTATTATATAGCGTATTCTTTTAATCCCGAGCATGACAACGAGAAGCACAAGCCAGACTATGATTGCATATTTCAAATCCTTTTTCTTAAAGGCCGCATATACGGAATATAAAGCTGACACTGTGATGAAAGGATGTATCTGGAAAAAAAAGGTCGAGATAAAACTCTCCTCCCATCGCCTGAGACCTGGTTTTTGATAGGAAATCAAAAGCCTTAGCTGCTCTGAAAAGACATCAAATTTATACCAAAAAACTATTCCCATTAATAAAGCAGCGATCGACACAATTAATGCGCCTCTATGAATATAGTTAGGGGTTAGGAGTTCAGAGTTTACACCCCCTCCCTCACCTTCCCCCCTTGAGGGGGAAGGAATTCTTAGAGATCCCTCCTCCCCTAACCCTCTATTCTTAATCAGATAAACTAAAAATATCACACCCAGGACAGAAAGCATAAGCCAGGCCGAATACTTCGCATAGAAGACAAGAAATATGGCAAATGATGCAAGCGGTATCCATGAGCCTCCGCGCTTTAGCGCCTTAATAAACGTATAAATCGCAAATGTGAGAAAGAACATCGCAGGCACATCAACAAGCATGAGGGGGACCTGGGTAAAAAGATAGGGGATTCCAAGAAGCAGCAGGCCGCCATAAAATCCGACATCCTCATCCCAGAGTTCTTTCCCTATCAGGTACGTAAGCACAACGGTCATGGAAAATAGAAACGTAGTGAATATTTGTATATAAGCCCTTGACTCTCCGAAAAGCTTAAATATCAATCCATAAAGAAAAGGGATAAGAGGCAAATCGGTCCATGCCACGATGTCCCTGCCCCATTCTTTAAGAAAGTATCCGATTCCATAGACGTCAAGGTGTTTAGCCTGAGTGAAATACCGCGACGCATCCACAATAACCTCGGGCGCCCTCCAGAAAGGCATTACAGAAATAAATGACAGTAAAAAAAGAAATACAGAGGGGCTGAACTTTGGGAAGGAACGCCTTGTAAATATATATGCAAAGATAATCCCCAAGATTATGATTAAGGAAAATCCTGTGATATTAACACTGCTGAATGTCCACAGCCATGAGATCAGTCTGTTATCGTCAATTCCCCTGAGAACAAAAAGAATAAGAAAACTGAAAAATGTCAGGAGTGAAATTAGAAAAAACTCAATCCTTTTAGAAACATGGGGGTTCATTTAAATTATTTTATCTAACCGCCTTTTCTTTTGCAAAAAATTAGGAGGCGATTTCGCCTCCTAATTTCTGTTTTCTTGCTATAGTCTATGGATAAACTAAGCCTTCAGAACAACAGCAAACTTATTTTTCAAGCGGCAGGTCTTCTCTGTTACCCCAGACTATCCATGAATCCTGGTAATTAACCGGATCTTTGAAGCCTATCACCCTTTTCACTAAATAACTAAGGGAAGAACGGGTCCCTGTCTGGCAGTAACCTATTGTCTTTTTGCTTTTGTCCAGCTTGGCGTAAAGCTTCTCCAGATCATCCATGGACTTTATCTTGCCCGTTGCCTTATCAAACAGTTCAGTATGGGGTACATTTAAAGTAGTGTTCGGAATACGTCCGCCCCTTTTTGCCCTGACATCCGTGCCTGCATACTCTCCAGATGTTCTGTCACACACAACCTGAACTCCCTTTACTTCACCCTTAGCGATCTTCAACATATCATCTGTCGTTGCAAGTATTTTAGGATTTGCGGTAGCCTTAAACTTTGCTGCCGGGAGTTTTGCCGGTGCAGTCTCGAGCTTCTTTCCGTCAGCCGTCCATGCTTCTATCCCGCCGTTGAGAAAACGGGTATCCTTATTGCCCCAGTACTCAAACACAAAGAAAGCAACGCCAGCGGAGGTGATATCTTTTAGATCAGCATAAACAACAACGGTCTTGTCATTGCTTATCCCTGCGTCACCAAGGACCTTTTCAACATCTTCCGCCTTTTTCTGCTTTGTCACATCAGGTAGAACATCCCTCATGGCCTTTGCACAAGTGTCACCCAGATGTATTGCGCCCGGTATGTGCCCTGCATCATACCCTGCCTTAGGACGGCAGTCAAGGACAATCCATTTCCCCATATTTTTTTCTATATCTGCAGGTGATACTAACAGCTTGGGATTGGCGTACTCAGCGCTGTAAGCCTGGGCAGTGACAAGCAAAAGAATGGTTATTATTAGAGACAGTAACCTCAACCTTTTGACATTTTTAAGCATCTTTACCTCCTAATTTTGTTAAGTCTTGAGAGTTGTTCACAAATACCCCAATACCCCGTTTCAGAACCAGATTTTTTCCCTCCTGACTCACCTCCTCCCTTCTATAATTAAATCCTATAATATATATAGTATAGAATTTATTATAGAAATGCAATAGCAGTGCCATGGGGTAAAGTCCGTCTAAGCATGAGAAATATAAGAAATTCTTATGAGTCTCTTGCAAAAGTCTCTGAGTTGTCACCCTGAGCCTGTCGAAGGGTGACATAAGTAATTGATTTAAATCATGGTTCGACAAGCTCACCATGACAGTAACGGCATTTTGTCAGACTTTTGCAAGAGCCTCTTATGATAGAAATAAGAGATACGTTCCTTAAAAGAAACATGCCCCCTAAAAGATGTTCCGTTTCGGGATATGTTAGCAGGAGGCGTCATCTGACGCCTCCTGCTAACATATATTGTTTACTTCTCTACAGGGTAATTCTTGGTAGCCGCACCCTGGATGGCCGACTGCATTATCCCGGCGCCAAGATAGTCCTTTATCCATGCAGCATGACCGAATGCCATGGTGCGTGCATCATAACCGAGCGCCCTTAAAGCAATTACAGGAAGATTCTGGGTCTGGCCTGTAACGCATACTAAAACAACCTTTTTATCCTTCGGAAGTTTTTTAAGGTTTTCGGGTTTCAGAATCTCGTTGTAAGGGATGTAAACAGCGCCCGGCATTTTGCCTCCCTGCTGCCCCGGAGGGTTAGCCCTGACATCAACAACTACAAAATCTGTTTTTTTGTCCTTTATCCAGGCGGCAACATCATCAGCCTTCACCTGCCAATGTCCCTCAGCAGGACCCTTTACCAATACATCGTTCAGTTTCTTCGCCAGATCGTCCGCTGCATAAGCAACAGGAACTGCCAATGCCATTGTTAAAACAAACACGGACAAAACTTTCAGCAACTTTTTCATCTAAACCTCCCTTTGAATTTTAAGTCTTGCGCCTTGAATTTTAAATCTTGAATTTTGGACCTGTTTTTTCACCTCCTCGTTACCAGGATATTACCCTCTCATGCGAAAATATATCATCTATAATACCTTCATAAGAGGCGCTTTTCTTTGAAAGGTCAACAACCTTCACTTCGTTATCTTTGGACTGGACTTCTATAATCTTTGCGGATAATTCTGTCGGGCCGTCGTTTAGTATATGAAGAATCTTCATTTCATTCCTCCTTAATTTTTAAGTATCAAGGTTAAGGCTGAGGTTGAGAAAAAATCTTAACCTCAACCTAATTTTCTTCTTTTAAAGAACTATTACCCTGTCGGCATCATGCACCATCACAGCGTTGTTATACTGACTGCCGCAGACGATCTCCTGTGGAAGCCCTTCTGTGGCAACTCCCAACTGCTTCGCGCTGTGATCGCAGAAGCTCATGGAGACGCCCTGCATCCCGCAAAGTTCCTTGAATTCCGCGGCGCCGAGAAGTTTTGTGCCGTCATCCATATTGAACAGGATCACCTGATGCCCCTTGGCAATGGCCGCTTTTACAAGACCGGCCACATCGGCGAGATGCCTGTTGGTATTCACAAAAATACCAAGCTTCATATGCTTACCTCCTTTTTGAATTTTTCAGCAGCGATTATCATTGATCTGACGGGAACCATTTCCGTGATATATACCATACCCTGTCAGCCAAAGTAAAGCAGGCACAGGGGTTTGAGGATAAGAAAATTTTATAACCCGTTAAGCAGATATTAACCTCCGCCTGAGAAAATCGCTGATGACTGCAGCGACCTCCTCTACTGTTATCATATCCATGCAGAGCGCGTTCTTGCAAGACCTTTTGTAACAGGGAGAACACAACAGCTCCTTCCTGATCACCGTATGGCCACTTCCGTAAGGCCCGGTCCTCGCGGGGTTGGCAGGTCCGAACAGGGCAAAGACAGGGATACCGAGGGCCGCGGCGATATGCATGGGACCGGTATCGTTGCTCACCATAAACCCGGCGCCCCTAATGACCGACACCAGTCCCATCAGGTCTGTTTTACCGGCAACAGAAATCGCATTGCCTTTAGATCTTTCTACCACTTCATCAGCAAGCATCCTGTCACCCTTGCCGCCAACAACCAGCGTCTTAACAGGCAACAGTGATGCCAGCTCTCCAAATCTATGGGCAGGCCACCTCTTTGTAGGCCACCTGGCGCCTGGAACCATTACAATATAATCTTCGATTGGCGGCAAGTAAGGAGTAACAAATGGCGGGTTAAACGATGTCGGAAAAGGGAACTTCACTTCTGAGATATCACATCCAAGAAAGGCTGCAATCTTGAGGTATCTGTCAACAGCATGGCTCTCTCTCCCCCCTTCAACTTTATGCGTATAAAATACTGTGCTCCCCTCCCTTGCCTCCTCAAACCCGATGCGCATCGGCGCCCCTGTGGCCTTTGTGATGAGTCCGCTTCTGAAAAGTCCCTGAAGGTCAATGGCATAGTCGAATTGCTCAGCCTTGAGACTCCTGAAAAGTTTTCGTAATTCCGCCACCGTGGAATAAAACTTTGTTATCTTCTTCCACTCATCTTTATGAATAACCCAAACCTTTTTGAGCATAGGGTTTCCTTCAAGGATTCCTTCCAGGCCCTTTGCCACAAGCCAGTGGATTGCTGCACGGGGGAAACATCGGTGGAGAACATCGAGAACCGGAAGGCTATGAACAATATCGCCAAGGGAGCTTGGTTTTATGATAAGGATTTTCTTAGGAGAGAGGACTGTCATCTCCGGTCCTTCCGTCATTCATAATTAAATCCACAGCCTCTTTTAATCCTTCCGCCACATAATCTGCATGTGGCGAATCCTTTTGCTTACTTGTCCTGACAAGCACTGCCTTTGCCCCCACGGCCTTGGCGACAATCATGTCAGCATCCTTATCCCCTACCACATAAGATTTCCTCGGGTCGATACCATATTTATGGCGGGCATTATAGAGCATGCCAGGTTCCGGTTTTCTGCAGGAGCAGTAGTCCGCGGGAAGGTGCGGGCAATAGAAGAAGTCGTCAAATCCGAACCTTTCGATAAATACGTTATTGACCTCCTTCGCAAAACCTTCTTCAACCAGTCCCCTTCCAATTCCTGACTGGTTTGTTACACCGATGAGCTTGAATCCCCGGCTCTTCAGCGCCATCAGGTCAACCACTCCTGGAAGAAGTCTAAAGTCCTCCTGCCTGCTGAGGTAGTTCACGTCCTCACAGAGCGTGCCGTCTCTGTCAATGAAAACAGCAGGCTTCATCGGCAATATCTTCTTTATCGCCAGATAAACGTCATCGGACCGTATGTCATACATGCATTGCATATCGTTATTTTTGCATGTGCGCTCAAAGCACGGGCTGCAGGGAATGTCAGGGTGTATCACCACATTGCTCTCCCCCACAGGGCCTGTGAGGTCAGGGGAGGTGGAACCGAAGAGCGCCACAAGAGGCGTTCCCACCGCGTAGGCGATATGCATGGGTCCGGAATCGTTGCTCAGGAACACATCACACTCCGAGATCATGGCAATGAGTTCCCTTAGGGATGTTTTCTCGGCCATATTCAGTAATGAACCCTGAGCAATAGACGCTATTTGATTTGCCCGGTAATTGCTGACTGGAGAATGATGAGTTGCTACTACTTTTTCGATCTCGAAAGTAATATCAACATCGTTTCCTCCCCCGAATAACACCACGCTTCCCTTCGTATCTCTGATAAACCAGCCGGCTACCTCAGCAAACCTCTCCGGGAGCCATCTTTTAGCAGAACCGTACGCAGCGCCCGGGTTTATCCCGAGAATCGGTCTTCTCAGCCCGCTCATTTTTTCACGGGCAGCAACGCGCTCATCGAGAGAGAGAAAAATCCAGGGTTCTGTTCGGTCTGCCGTAATTCCCGATGCCGTCAGGAGATTGAGATAGTAATCGATATGATGAACCTTCCGGTCGTCATCGTGATAAGGAATTCTCTTTGTGAGGAACTTTCCCCTGGTGTCCCTGTCATACCCTACCCTTTCAGGGATTCCTGCGAGATACGTTATGAACGCGGCGTCAAAGGCGTTCTGGAAAAGGATTGCTTTCGAAAACCCCTTCTTCCTCAGAGTCCGGGCGAGCCTGAGTTTACCGGTGAAACCTTTGAAATTATTATCATACACGATGACCTCATTGATGAACGGGCTACTTTCGAAAAGCGCTGCCACCGAAGGCTTCACAAGAAGACTCAGCTTCGACTCCTGAAACGCCTTTCTCAGCACCCTCAGGGCGGGCAGGGTCATCACCGCGTCACCGATCCAATTGACCCCTCTCACAAGAATATTCTCGTTCATCGTTTTAATCTCTACGAGTTCAATTCCCCGCAGCTTGCTGCGGTAAGGGAGATGAATTCAGGAGCCAGGAGTCAGAATTCAGGAGAACTGCCGGGAACTCGATGGCATGGCTGTTCTACTGACTTCTGGATTCTGTATTCTGAATTCCGATACCCCGCTGCTTGCGGCGGGGTGATTCATTTTACCACAAAAGGAAAGATAGGGGGTTAATAAACACCGTTATGGAAGCCATTCCGGATGATGCAGAAAGAAGGCCAGTTATCTGTAGCTGTCCTTACGGGAATCCGCAGCCAGCATATAAATGAACTGCTCGGTCTCAAATATCCTGAATTTAGCCAACCATCCGGCCTTTCTTCAGTGTTGCATGACTATGGCCTATTTCGAGTTTTTTGAGCAGCCGGGTATTTGAAAATATTTCTTCCATCTCAAAATCATCGGCCAGCATTTCTTCCTCGAGTTTTTTTAGGGCAAGCGTTTCTATCACATTCGCGATGCTCCGGTTGTCCCGGTGGCAGCCTGATTGAATTTGTCGTAAATCCTATCACTCAGCCGCAGTGTTATGGTTTTCGGCATTTGCATTCACCTTCTTTCTTATTCGTGCAATATTACTTTAATTCATTCTATCGGGATTTTCAAGTCAGCATAGGTCTTTTTTCACAGATTTCACCGACTACATCATAGGTATTGCGAATCGAAACTGTTGCGGCTTTCCGAAAGAAATGAGGAGTAACGCCATGAGTGGGCGGCGCGGTAGAGTGCGTAGCGCTAGCCAACATCCGCTCGACTCAATTGTCGGGTGATGTATCTCTCTCTTTCTTCACATAACACAAGCTGTTCCGCTTTTGGTTCGATGTCATGATTGTGTCTCTTGATGCTGGCAGGAAAATTATAAACTAACGCCTCAACAATAGACCGCCTGTTTTCAATTTTGCCGCCCGAATGATAAAAGTGATCTCTTGTAACGATGTTGAAACGCCGCCAATACTTATGCACCATTTCATTTTCGCGGTAATCATTATGATGCCATGTTGACAAAATAAAACGTGCTCTTGTGGACGACAGGAGTTTAAACAAACGGCCTTCATCATCTTCCGTCCAGCCGCTGTAATAATCTACATAGCGACCCATGTAAGGCGGATCGCAATAAATGATATCTCTCTCGGTCGCAAGAGGAATTACTTGTTCAAATGGCTTGTTGAGAAATTTCCACTCCGGCTGGATAAGACAGGCCACGTCATGAACCTGATTGACGATCTTTGTGATGTAGGCTTTGCTGAACCGCTCCGGCTTTTGACAAAAAGGGATATTCCATTCTCCTCTCTTGTTAAAGCGGATCATCCCATTGAAACCAGCCCTTGAAAGGAACAGAAAATCGAGCGGATCATGCTCCCGGTTAAAACGGTCTTTTATAAAATTGAAGTGATTGTATCCTCTATTGGCTGCTTTGCGGAGCAGTTCCCCCTCTTTCTCCAGGTATTCACGAACGATTGAGGGTGTAATTTTTCTATCCTGAACAGCCTGGTAAAATCTGATTATGTGCGGATTCGTGTCGCTGAGTAGGGCTTTCTTAAAACCTGAATTGATCGCTACCACACCGGTTCCGATAAACGGCTCTATCCACCGCCCCGTAACATCAGGAACGAGCGCTTGAATCCAGGGAACGAGTTTCGTTTTGATGCCCTGGCTCTTTATGGGTGGGATAATAACGCGCATCAGCATTTCTTTTTAGTGACCACGGGGACGATCAACTCTTTTGACTTCTTGCTGCCCTTGAAATCCATGAGGTCTTCAAGGCGCGTAATAGTAATCACCTTTCCCTTCTTCTTCATTGTGGTCAGTCCATAGTTCATCCAGTATTCATCAAACCAATCTTCGCCTAATTTTGCAAAAACACCGTTCCCTTTAAGAATATCTTCAATATAGGTTATCGAACCGATGTTTGCCGTGTTGCCGGAGCCTTGACGGTCACTTGCAAGTTGCCATTTCTCGCAGACAAAGAACTGAAAATCTTTAATTACTGAAGCGATAGAACGAAGGCTCTCAACCTTCGTTACCTTTCTATGACCGACTCTCTTTGATTCTTCAGCTTCATCATCCAGTTCTTTTACATTTATGATTTCGGTCTCGTCCAAGTCTTTACCATCTGCGCGTGAATAGATGATTCCTAGACAGAAATGCCCTGAATATTCACTATAAGGAAACTGTATGTTTTTCGTTGAAGTACGATCCTTGAAGTAAGCGCCGTGACTTCCTAATGTAAAGCCGTTGACATGTCCGGGGTAGGCTGGGTCTCGATATGTAGTCTTGAGATCTATAGCAAATTTGACGTGGGGGTCTTCTTTGCTTACAAAGCTTAAATCCGGATACCAGTTCTGATGCTCGGCAAGAACAATCGAGAATTTGTTTTCCTCGGCGAACTGTAGAATCTGGGGAAATAGGTGAATTTCCAATATCTTTGAGACGATTTTGGTGTCTGAACTGATTGTGTAGATATTTCTGTAGATGTCTATAAAACCTTTGACGGTCCACTCACTGTCTTCGGCACTGACATGTTCTGAAAGGCGTTTTACGAAGGCGTGCAATGCGATGGAAAATGAGTGCTTAACTTCTTCACGCTTGGCTTTGTTCAATTTTGTCATGCCTTATATTACATTTGTCGTTCATTTTTTGTCATCCAACAAGTGATTATAGAGTTTATGTTCATCTTCAGAAATATTATCATACCGAGTTGATTTTTTCACAAGAATTGCGGTTTTGCTAACTGCATATCATGAATATTGGGATGATATTCAGAAGAAGCGGATAACTCCCCCTCATAGATACCTACAGTTCACAAATACCGAAAGAAATCAACGGCGTTCTACTATCAATTTTCGGGGCAGGCTTCAGGAAGAACCATGGATGCGCCCCGTCAGATCTCACGCCCTCTCATCATAGCGCATGATGATGGGGCTGTATCCTTCTTCAGCCATCCCTTTTGCAAGGGTGAAAGCCTCTTCTTTCCTCTGGAACTTCCCTATTCTGACACGGTAATAAGTTGCATCCTTAACTGTGGCTTCAATGATATATACGCCTTTGTATTTCAGCTCAAGCCCGGACTTCAGACGGAGGGCATTGTCCATCTCCCGGAAAGCGCCCACCTGGACGGTAAACGGGCCGTTTGCCGCCGCATATTTGACTTCCCTGATATAGTTTTGATCCCGTCCGACATAGGCGATTCTCACAGGAGCAGTACCGGGGCCGATAAGGCCGATCTCCTTTGCAGCCGCATACGAGAGGTCAATGTCCCTCCCCTGGACAAAGGGGCCCCTGTCATTCACCACGCACCGCACTGTCTTTTCATTGGAGATATTCGTCACCTGCAGGAGCGTGCCAAAGGGAAGATCCTTGTGGGCACAGGTCAGACCGTACATGTCGAATCTTTCCCCAGATGCCGTTGGCCTGCCGTGAAATTCCGAACCGTACCATGAAGCCACAGCAGCGCGAGGCTCCTGATAGGTTTCGTAGCGGGAAGAGGCGCAGGAAACTACTAAAGTGGCAATAACAATGAGTAACAAGCAACGAGCGACGAGCGTGATTATATCTAAGAGGCCGACATTAGACAGAGTGTATTGCGTCACGGATCTCATTAGTATCGTTCCGAACTTGACTGCCATCCGGTATAGCTGTCCCGGGCTAAAAAGGAGCAATAGAAATCACCCTCCCCCAACCCCTCCCGTCAAGGGAGGGGAGTAAAAAAT
>Ga0208244_101260_pt1 | contig 14781 bp, 15 predicted proteins | sample SubbioCR12Aug_5A_FD_184828 | JGI IMG/M metagenome (GOLD analysis project Ga0208244, IMG submission 184828) | Serpentinite rock and fluid subsurface biosphere microbial communities from McLaughlin Reserve, California, USA - CR12Aug_5A (SPAdes) | ecosystem: Environmental > Terrestrial > Deep... | reverse complement strand
GAGCCATACAATGCCGAACCTCCACCTCTGACAACTTCCACACGATCGATCATAGCCACAGGTATTTGTTCGATACCGTAAACACCGCTCAAAGCGCTGAAAATGGGACGGCTGTCGATAAGAATCTGCGAATACGGTCCTTCAAGCCCATTGATGCGTACCTGCTGAAAACCGCAGTTCTGACAATTATTCTCCACGCGCAAGCCGGGCTGATAATTAAGACCATCGGCCATGCACACTGCTGAATTGGCATCAAACAGACCCGAACCGATAACATTCACAATTACCGGTGCTTCCTGCCGGTTGGTTTCCTGTCTGTTGGCTGTAACAACAATTTCGTTCAGGCCAATCTGATCAGTTTCAAGTTCAACATCCACAGTTAAGTTCTGTTCATGTTGCACCAATAAGCCAATTTCTTTTGGTTTAAATCCAACTGACTGAATATGAAGCGTATAATAACCTTCGTCCAGCTGACCCAATTGAAAGTTGCCTGCATGATCTGATACGGTTCCTTTGAAAGTTCCCTTAATGGAAACTGTCGCGTAAGCAACTGCTTGACCGTCTGCCATAACCTTGCCTTTTAAAGAGTATGGTGGTTTGGATGCTGTTAAGGCTAAGCTGACAAAACAGAAAAACAACACAAGAATATTCTTTGCTTTCATATAATCAGGTTTTGATGTTGCTGAGAAGACTTTCCTGAACAGGATTTATCCTGTTGGAAGATGCATGAAGGATCAGTGTCGCAAAAGGCTATTTCAGGTATGACGTTATGATTCAAGCTTATCAGTGCAATTTGATGTGTTGACAATGATACATTTTGAAGAAGATAACACCGGTTCATTGCTGCTGAATTTGATGCAAAACAACAAAACCGTTTAATGGTCATCAATACCCTGAAATGGGTATTCTGAAACTTAGTAGAGCTTTTCGCAGTAAGGATTGTGGGAGCTGAAGCGGTGCAGGTTCCTGAAAATAACGCTGCTGCAGGGGTTCCTAATTTGTGATCATGCAGAAATTAGTGAGCCAGTGAAAAGTTAAGCCAGAAAAGGATCTGCCGAAAGGGAGATGATCATTACAAGGACAAAATAATTTATCCTCATGAAATAGTAAAACGGGTTGAAAGCGCTTTTGCTTTTCCTGAGCAGGCCGGCAAATACAACTACCAGCCAGATTACCGAAGCCAAAATTACCAGAGTGATCAGTGAGGAGTGTATCAGCCCTGAGAGGGGAAGCAGAAGAGCCGCAACGGCTGTAGCCACTGTCCACAGGAAGGTCATATATCGGATCATGGTTTCATCATACCGCTGAGTGATGGAAGGATAACCGGCTGCTACATATTCCTCACCATATTTCAGCATAAGTAGCCAGAAATGAGGTACCTGCCAGATGAAAAAGAAAAATGCCAGGATAAGCGCATTGGGATCGAAAACTGATCCGCCACCGGCAACCCAGCCTACAACGGGAGGTATTGCACCAATAACTGAACCGGGTATCACAGCAAAAGCCGTGCGCCGTTTCATCGGCGTGTAAATGCCATTATACCAGACCAGTGCAAGTAAGCCAAGCTGAAAACCTACAAAGTCAGATCCAAGCCAGATCAGCCCTGAACCCAAAGCAGACAAACCTATGGCTATCAGAAGGGCACCCAGACTACTGATTCGTCCTGAAGGAATCGGGCGATCCTGTGTGCGTTTCATCAGCTTGTCGCGGTCGCTGTCCTGATAATGATTCAAAGCCGAAGAACCGCAGGCCAAAATAAAAATTCCAATGGTGGGGAGTATCATTCCACTGTCGAAACTACCTTTAGCCAGCAGGTAGCCGGCGATGGTCGTAAGCGAAACGGCAAAGGTGATCTTCACCTTGCTCAGTTCCATCAGCATTTTCAGTGTGTTCATTGTTTGATGATTTGTTACCTTGATAGTAAGATTTTTTCCTTAATTGCTGATGCCAGCAAACACTCAGACAGAACTTATAGTGTCTTGATGTATTCAATGATGTCGGCAATTTGCTGATCGTTGATGGTGTTCTCATATGATATCATCAGACCTTTCATATAACCTTGAACCACATCTGCATTGGGATCTTTGATTGACCTGCTGATATATTCGTCATCTATGGTGATTTCACGTTCAGCTCCATCAGTGACTACAATTTCGGTTTTGCCATAGATGCCCTTGAATGAAGGCCCTATAAGTTTGCTGCCATCGATGGAGTGGCAGGTGAAACATGCATTCTGTTTCATTACAGCCAGTCCTGGATGGTCATCACCGGTTGCAGCCGCTTTTGCCAGCCATTCATCGTATCGCTGACGGGGCACAACGGTAACGGACGAGAGCATATAAGAGTGCAGTTGTCCGCAATATTCAGCGCACAGTACATCGTATCTGCCTTCGGCTGTGGCTTCGAACCATAAAAAGTTATCTTTTCCCGGAACCATGTCCTCTTTAATTCTGAAAGCAGGCACATAGAAACTGTGCAGCACATCCCGCGAAACCAATTCCAGTTTGACCGGTTGATTTATAGGGACAACAAGCGTGTCCGAATAAGTTCCGTCAGGATACTCGAAAGAAAACTTCCACATCTGGGCGTATGCTTTGACAACCATAGCATTGTCGGGGACATTGCGCATGGGTTTAAACCCTGCCCATCCATAGTAAAACATGATCATTACGAGAATTGTAGGAATCACTGTCCAAACCACTTCTATGGTATTATTGCCTTCGATATGACTGGCTTTCGGGTTTCTTTTGTTGTTGTATCTGAATACGAACCAAATCATTACAGCAGTAATGCCTATGAGGAAAACGATCGAAATACCTGCGATTATATACAGGGATAGATCGACGCCTTCTGCAAATGTTGATGCTCCTGTTCTCATTGTTTTTAGCGATTAAAGTATTCGATACTGGTAAGGGCAGTAAACGCCACGAACAAAACAGCCACGAGTACGACAAGCCATGTGTAGAGTTTCATATCGTACTTCAGATGCATGAAGTAATAAGCAACTACCACCACTTTGACAGTTGCGATGAGCAGTGCTGTAGCCACTGACAGGGATCTGAGATCGGCACCAAAAACGGATACTACTACCGTCACAACAGTCAGGAGCAACAAAGCCAGCAAGGTGCTGAAGTGGTCTTTATAGCTGCTTATGTGGTGTTCTTTATGATTCTCGGTGTTATGTAAATTTTTATTTTCCATGTTTTCAATGAATAAGGTAAAACAATGGGAACAGATAAATCCAGATAAGGTCAACAAGGTGCCAATAAAGTCCGGCGTTCTCTGTCAGGGTATATTTTTCTGAGGTGACGAGTCCCTTTTTCGTGCGGTAGATGACTACCCCGATAATAACGGCTCCAATAATAATGTGTAGCGCATGAAGCCCGGTCATGAAAAAATACAGGTAAAAAAACAATCCCTCACCTTTGGGCAGACTTTCGTAGTAATCCATTCCCGGGAAAAGTCCGTGATGAATCTTCGAGCTCCATTCAAAATACTTGATTACCATAAAGATGATAGCGGCTGCGAGGGTTGCATACAACAGGTTGACCGAAAGTTTAATGTTTCCTTTCTGAATGGCTGTGATCGACATGGCAATCGTCATACTGCTCACAAGGAGAACAACAGTGTTGATGGTGCCCATGGTAACATCAAGTTCGAAAGACGAAAGCAGGAATGCTTCATGGTTAATCATTCTGTACACCATATACACGATGAATAATCCGCCGAAAAGCAGCAATTCGGTGAACAGGAAGAGCCACATGCCCATTTTTGAGGCTTCGGCGTCACGGTTATGCCCTGAGTTGGGCAACACAAATCCTGAGGCGTGTTCCATATAGATTCTATTCTTTAATGGTTGGTTTATGTTCGAAGTCGTAAGGTCCGTTTTTCGGCAATTCAGGCATACGGTCGAAATTCTGCACCGGTGGTGGTGACTGTGTCTGCCACTCGAGCGTTATTCCACCCCAGGGATTTCTTCCAGGCTTATCTTTGCTTTTGAAATAGGCGTATATGAGGTTTCCGAGCATGAGGATTAGTCCTACAGCCAGAATCCATGAGCCGAAGGTGCTGATCATGTTGGGCAAATGAAATTCGGGCAGATAGTCATAATAACGTCGGGGCATTCCCATTAGGCCTGCAATTAGCATGGGGAAATACAGGGTGTTGAAACCAATAAACAAAAGCGTAAACGCAGTGTTGGCAACTTTAGCATTATACATCTTGCCCCATATCTTTGGAAACCAGTAATGAAGCGCTCCGAAGAATGCAAAACCCGTTCCGCCAAACATTACATAGTGAAAATGGCCAACCACAAAATATGTGTCGTGCAAATGAATGTCGGTGGCCAGCGCACCCAGCAACAAGCCGGTAAAACCACCAATCATAAACTGGAAAATAAACGCAAGGGCATACAAAAGCGGGGTGTGCACATGAATAGAACCTTTATAGAGCGTGGCCACCCAGTTGAACACCTTAATAGCCGTTGGAATGGCAACGAGGAAAGTAAGAATCGAGAAAATGAACCTTCCCGTGCCGCTCATGCCTGAGGTGAACATGTGGTGACCCCAGATGAAGTAACCAACGAAAGCAATTGCCAGACTCGAAAACGCAATGGCTTTGTAGCCGAAAATTGTCCTTCTGGCAAAGGTGGGCAATAACTCGGAGATGATTCCGAACGCTGGTAAAGCCATGATATACACGGCCGGATGTGAATAAATCCAGAAGAGATGCTGATACAGAATAGGGTCGCCGCCTATGGAAGGATCGAATAGACCCACACCAAAAAATCGTTCAGCAACGATCATCATCAATGTGATGCCAATGATCGGGGTAGCCAAAAGCTGAATCCACGAAGTTGCATACAAAGCCCACGCAAACAGGGGCATTTTCAGAAATGTCATGCCCGGCGTGCGTAACCTGTGGATGGTAACGATAAAGTTGAGCCCGGTGAGAATACTCGAAAAACCGAGTACAAAGGCAGCCAGCACGGACATCGTGACATTCGTTCCCGTTTTTACACTGTATGGTGCGTAAAATGTCCATCCAGTATCAGCCGGTCCGTCGCCGAAAATCAGTGTCGACAACGCCATGATTGCCCCAATGATGTAAATCCACCATGACAGCAGATTTAGCCGAGGAAACGAAACGTCATCGGTCCCCAGCATAATGGGAAGGAAAAAGTTCCCAAAGACAGCCGGAATACTGGGAATAATAAACAGGAAAATCATGATAACCCCGTGGAGGGTAAATATCTGATTGTAGGTCTGTGCCTCAAGAAGGTCTTTGCCGGGATTGAGCAATTCGAGCCGCATCAAAATCCCTAAAGTCACTCCTACGAGGAAAAACGTGATGAGAGCGTAGAGATACAACAAACCTATACGCTTGTGGTCAACACTGAAAATCCAGGAGAACAAACCTTTTTTCCCCTGAAGATAATTGAGATCAGTAGATAATGTTGCCATACAATTTATGTTGCATTATTGGTTTTATTCTTTTTTCTGTTCGAAACAATGAGGAATGAAAACAAGCCGATGGCTAAAATCAGGATTGCAGTGCCTGAAATTTTTGTGATATTCAATACATAACGTTGTCCTTCAGGATCGTAACTAAAACAAAACTTGAGCACTTTGTTGATTGTGGGCCCTGACTTGCCCATGCCTGCTTCAATTATCGCCATCTTCATGTCGAAAGGCAAAAAGTAGGTGCCGTGCAGATAGCGTGTAATTTTTCCGTCGGGGCTGACCACAACAAGTGTCGCCGGATGAATATATTCGCTGCCTTCTTTTTTAACCTGATAGCCGATGTTGTCGAGGAAACCTTTGATGGTGAGACTGTCACCGGTAAAAAATCGCCAGCTGTTCTCAGTGTCACCTTTGCCAACCAGTTTTTCATACGTTTTTTTCTTGTTTTGAGCCAAAACAGTTTTCTCTGTATGACTGAAACTGATCGTGAACACCTCATAGTCTTTGCCTAATTCCAGGTCCGATTTCTTCATCACATCGGCAAGCCCATTCATCAAAGGGGTGCAAATTCCCGGACATTCGTAATATACCATGGCGATAATAGTAGGCTTGTTAATGGCCTCCCTGATATCGACCTTCTCAAATTTCTCGTCTGTAAATACTTGTCCTTCATTTATGTAGGAATCAAGTTGCTCGTAAACACCTAATTTTTCTTCAGCTGACCCTGACGCATACAATTGGCCGGATTTGGAGGCAATAAGCAAGCAAACGAGCAGAATATAACCTATTAAACGTTTCATTTTAAATGATATGGATAAAATGGTTTTGTGACAATTTGGTTCGGCTAATTTAGAATAATTCTAAACAAAGAAACAAATTATTTTGTAAAAAGTTTTTTGTCAGTAGGATAGATATAATTTTTTGCCTATTTTTGGAGGGAAATCCAATCAGGTGTCAATGGTTTTTCCATAATTCGTACATGAGTCCCATAATGAAAACGTTTTTTTTTGGATACATTACTATATAATCCATTTAACTAGTTAGTTATATATTTTAGCACGGTTATTGGATATATCTATATAAACATTCCTCAGCATGAAAACATACCTTGGCTCTCTGATACTTTTTGCTGTTTTGTTCAGTTTTTCGGGATGCCGAAAACATTTCGAGGATTACCCGGGCAATAGCGCTGAAAAAATGACTGATCTGAAGGTTCCTGCTTCTTTTGACTGGAAAACAACTCAGGACATTGAGTTGACGGTTACATTACCTGCCGGAAGTGTTTACCCTATGCAGTCAAAGCTAAGTATTTATTTATCAAATCCTTTGCAGAATGGCGAATTGCTTGCCACAGGCAGTTTGAATCAGGGTGAGCCTTTTGTGAGGTTGGTCAGGATTCCATCCTATTTGAGAAGTCTGTATCTGATGCTTGAAACCAGTACAGGATCAAAACATTTTACCGAGATTCCCATTAGTGGAAACAGCATAAATTACTCCTTCCCGGATCAAAAGTCGGATTTTGTCCTGAAGTCAACTGAAGCGGTTACAAACGATGGTCCTGAATGCGATAACTGCGATCAGGTGATTTCGGGTAATGGCAACGTTAACATTTCCGGCGGACAAACCTACTGCGTCACAGGGAGTTTCACCGGAACAGTCAGCTTTCAAACCTGGAACGGAGGAGGTACATTAAAAGTATGCGGCAATGCATCATTATCCGGCACAACTACATTGGGAACAAACAGTCATATCATTGTCACGCAAAATGGATCGCTCACCATGAACGCGCTTTCTATGTGGGGCAATTCGGCCAGTGTATCAGTTTATTCCAATGCATCACTTACTGTGAATAATGGTTTTTCCACTGTAGGGACTTTTCTGAATTATGGGCAGATTGTGGTCAATGGCAGTCTCACTGTTCAGCAACTAAACAATCCGTTTGTTAACAATGGCACCATACAGTTAAGTAACGGGAACTTTCAGCTGAACAATGCCACGATGACACAATCAGGCAACCTGACAGTTTCAGGCACTGTAAAGCTGAATACCAACAGCTCGATGACCAATGACGGCAACATCAGTTCGGGCGGACAGTTCGAAATAAACGGCAGCGTGCTGGCCAATACAGGTACGATCACAGTTACAACATCGCATTTCAGCATTAATGGTAGTTCTTCGTTTGTTAATCAAGGATCATTAGACCTTACCACAGGCAACTTCAATGTTAACTCAAACTCATTCATCAATAATGGTTCGGTAACTGCCGGCGGCCGGATAAGTTTTAACTCAGGCAGCAGCGTAGTAAACAATTGTATGATGGTTTGTCAGGGTCTTGCTGAATTCAATACGGGTAATATTATCTTTGATAATGGATATCTCCGTAGCGAGACCAAAATCCAGATCAACAGCGGAGCCAATACTACGCTCAAGAACGGAAGCATGTTGTCAACGGTCGATTTTGATCTGTACGCCAATATTAATGGGCAGCAGGCAACCAATTCGATAAAAACCGAGAACCTGTTCCGTATGTCGTCACAAACTGTAAGCGGACCTGTGGAACTGGCGACGGATAACCTGCAAATCCTTCCGGGAACACCTGTTTCGCAACATTTTATCAATGGAGCAACAGTGGTTGCCCTGGGCAGCGAGCAGAATTTTCTGCCAATAACTGCCTGTAATCCGGAAGGTGTTGGTTCTGTTACCATCAGTGATGCCGATAATGATGGCGTGCCTGATGATCTTGATGATTTTCCCAATGACCCCGACAGAGCGTACCGCTCATGGTATCCCGGTCAGAATACATACTCAACCGTAGCATTCGAAGACCTGTGGCCTGGCCTCGGTGACTTCGACTTTAATGATGTTGTTGTTACATTCCAGTACGAAATGATAACAAATTCCTCTAATGAACTTGTTGACCTTATGGGAAGGTTCAGGCTGATGGCTGCAGGTGCCAGCTTAAACAATGGTTTTGCTGTTTCATTGCCCGTTTCACCGGTTCATATCGCTTCGGTAACCGGAGGGCAGATTGACGGCGGCGCAATTCAATTTGAACAGAATGGCACCGAAGCAGGACACACTGCTCACTCGGTAATCATTGTTTACGACGCTATCAATACTACATTTGGCGGCGGGTTTATCAACACAATACCGGGCAACACCTATATTGAGACAGACACGCTTACCGTCGCAGTTAGTTTTGCCGACCCCCAAGCCTCTTACGGCGCTGCTCCATTCAATCCGTTCATCTACGTGAATCAGGAGAGAAGCAAAGAAATTCATTTGCTTGATTTTCCGCCAACCGAATTGGTCAATCCTGCCTTTTTCGGCACATGGGAGGACAGGTCGGTTCCGGCAACAGGGGCTTATTACAAAACCGAAGCGAACCTGCCCTGGGCCATTGAAATTCCTGTAACTTTCGATTATCCAATTGAAACTATTGATATCTTGCTCACGCATTTGAAGTTTGCTGAATGGGCATCTTCGGGGGGTACGGTTTATCAGGACTGGTACCTTGACCTTTCAGGCTACAGGAATCAGCAACATATTTACCAGGTGCCCGGACAATAATGAAAACTTAATGACCCAAAAGAAAAACCATCCTCGAATTCAGGATGGTTTTTTTTATCATAAAAGTTTTGATTACAAGAGGTAACCATGAATGTGATTAAATACTAATGATTGAGAATCGGATGGTTTGCTTACTTGTTAAGTGTTTGGTAATGTACTTGAATCCTGTCATGCCGAATTGTTTAGGCTTCCCATTTTTAGTCCAGTTCATAAGTGTACAATTTTCATTTTATCATATGGTTGATAAATGGGTTGGAATTGAACATGGGTTAAAGCAGGGTCTTTTGAAATTTAGTTGGTTCAGTAAGCCACAGCAGGCTCAGCCAAAATACGGGATATTGACCCTGGTATCGACAGGCAATCACAGCCCTCTTAAAACGTGTCCCGTTAAATCCGGGTGATTCAAAAAAAAAAACCTCTCTGAAATCCAGAAAGGTTTTTTCGTTCAGCATAAGCTCAATTATTCAATAATCACTCCTGCTGCCTCAATGGTATATTTCCATGCATCTTCGGTGATGGCGTCAATTTCTTCCTGGCTTCTGCCTGCATCCTCAGCATAATGTTTGAGCATATCAACAGAAATTAGTTCACGAACGGCAGTGCCTTCAACCCAGGCTGTTTTGCCTGAAGCATCCATGGGTACATAAAAATCATGATCCTTCATGTTTACCATGATTTCTTCACCGTTTCCAAGATCAAAAGTGAGCCAGCAGCCGGTGTGCTGACAAACTTCAACGATGGTGCCATAAACTTTTACACCAATGGCTGTATCGCTATTGATCAGTCCTGCAATTTCAGTAACCGGAACAGCTCCTTCTTTATTAAACTCCTGACCAAATGAACCTGTTGAAGGCAGAGCAGTGTTTTCGGTTGCATGTTCGTGGTCATGTTCATGATCATGGGTCTGAGGTTGTCCACAGGCAAAAGCCAATGAAACCAAGGCAACAACCATAAACTGAAAAAATTTGCTTCCGCTTATCATGGTGTTCTTGGGTTAATTACCACATCCTTAACGTCCTCAACGGTAATCATACCGAAGTCATTACCAAAATGATTGGCTACATAATTAATGACTGCAACAGCTTCTTCTTTGGTATCGACCTGAGGAGGCATAGGAGCAGAGTACTTCACGCCGTTGATGACACTTCCTCCGGGTGTTCCGTTAAGCACTTGTGAAACAGCGCCTAATCTGTTGTTCTTCAAAAAATCAGAGCCTAATAATGATGGAAATGCGCCAGGAATTCCCTGTCCGTTGGCCTGATGGCAAACAATACATTTTTCATTGAAAATTTTCTCACCAAGTGCATGGGGATTTTCTGCCGGCTTGGCAGGCTCTTCGATAACTGTTTGCTCAGCAACAGCCTCGGTTTTGGTTTCGGTTCCGCCGCCTCCGCAGCTGCTGAAACCGATGGTCAGTGCCATGGCAATCATGGAACTGAACAGGATATTGGATTTTTTCATGATAATAAATTTGTGATGTTAAAAGTGGTGCAAAATTAACACAATTAGCCGACCAGACATTTAAAAAAACGACTTAATTCATCCGTTAAATGACGGTTGAGAACCTTATTTGCTAATGTTTTTTCGGTTCGGGTGTTTATTGAGTATCGTCCGAACAGCAAGCTCCTTTGACCTGAACCTCCTTCACAGGAGTCAGTTTTTGGCTTTTGGGGCTGATATAAGGAATGCCCAGTGACATGCCTCTTAGAATGAATATGATCCCAAGAATCACGATGAAGACCGGAATGATTTTGTTAAGCTTATTCTTCAGTTTGGCTCCGACCATGTTTCCAAGCAGCGAAACAGCGAGCAGCAAGGGAATAGTGCCCAGTCCAAACGCTACCATGAACAGAATTCCGGCCAGTACATCGTTTGTATTGATGGCGCCGGCGATTGCCACATAAACAAGACCGCAAGGCAGCAATCCATTCAACAATCCGATAACAAGCAGGTTCCTTTTCGAATGGTTTCCAAATAATACTCGTAACCTGGACACGATTTTGCCGGAAATTCCATTTCCAAAACCGGCATTACCGAATTGATCTTTAAACAAGAAAGGAAAGAAAACACTCAGGATCATCACCACGCCCAGCAGAATAGAGGCCCATTGCTGAAAACCGGCCATTTCAATTCCCTTGCCAAGCAACCCAAAAATAAATCCCATAAAACCATAGGTAATGGTTCGACCCAGGTTGTAAGTCAGCCCCCCGATGGCCCGGTCAAAGAAACTGCGCCGGCCAAGTGGCAATGCCACTGCAATTGGCCCACACATGCCGATGCAGTGCAAACTTCCGATCAACCCAATGGTCAGTCCGGTGTAAATGTCAAACATCATCAGGGCAGATCGAGTGTTTTTTCCGCATAATATTCATTTCCACCACTGATCCAGTCAATTTTAACGACGTATCTTCCTTTAAGCAGGTTGGCAGGAAACCTGAAAATTCCCAATGAGTCAACGGTAAGTTTGGCAACCTGATCGTTTTTGTCAGAAACCCGCTGATAAAAATGAACCTTTCCTTCAACCTTTCCGGTGATTGCTTTTTGTGGGAATTGGATCTGAACCATGTCGTTTAGGTGTTTTACCAAAATTGAGTCGGCAAATACAGCTGCGTTGTTTCGTTTATCGATGAGTTGCTGATGTGCTTGTCCTTTTGGGTAGTAATCACTCTCAACAAGGTCAACGCTTTGCTGCATCATCAGTACAACAAATACGATCACCATAGTCATGAATGCTGCCATTGAAACAACAAGTTTGGTTCCCCAGTTCCATTTCATTGAAGTAGGTTGTTGGTTGCTATTATTTTGTGTCTAAATTGTTTGGCCCGACAAAGTTAAGCTTATATTTTGTAATCAGCCTGTCGCCGCTGTAAATTCCAAATGTAACAGCTGTGTTGCTCGTTTTAACCTGATCCTTATGGAGGATAACCATGAAATTGGCTTCACCTACCGATTCCTTTTGCAGAAAAACTTTTTCGGTAATAAACTGCAAATCGCCTTCCGGGTTTTCCAGTACAACTTCAATAGGCAGATCTTCACGGGTTTTATTCACCAGTTGCATTTTATAGAGGTTTGAGTAGTGATCAGTTCCGTATTCCTGAAACAAAGTTCCCGGAAGTCTGATAATAGTTGCTTCCACATCGCTTCTGAATGTGAAAAGGCTTCCTACAACGATCAGAAGAACTGTGAGTACTGCAGAATAGGCAATTGATCTTGCGTTGAATAAACTTTTTTTGCCTTCCGAGATGCCTTTTTCCGAATCATAGCGGATCAGGCCGCGTTTCAGGCCTACCCGATCCATAATGGCATCGCAGGAATCGATACAGGCCGTACAATTGATGCATTCGAGCTGGGTGCCATTGCGTATGTCGATTCCGGTCGGGCACACTGTAACGCAGCTAAGGCAGTCAATGCAATCGCCTTTTCCTGATTCTGCCCTATTTTCCAGTGGATTATGCTTGCCTTTGGGCTCGCCGCGTTTGTAGTCGTAAGCCACTACAATCGATTTCGAATCGAGCAAGACACCCTGCAATCTGCCATAAGGACAGGCAATGATACAGACCTGTTCGCGGAAGAATGCAAAAATGAAATAGAAAATACCCGAGAAAAGGACCAATGCAATGAAACTCCCCAAATGGGGCAGGGGTCCATCAGAAATCAAAACAAGCAGACGGTCAATTCCTATTATATATGCCAAAAAGGTGTTGGAGATCAGAAAAGAAATTGAGAAGAAAATGACATGCTTCAGACTCTTCTTCCACATTTTTTCAAAGTTCCAGGGAGCACGTGCCAGTTTTTTCTGCTTACCATAATCACCTTCAATGAAATACTCAATTTGTCTGAATACAAACTCCATAAATATGGTTTGTGGACACGCCCATCCGCAGAAAATTCTACCAAAGATCACCGTGAAGAGGATGATAAAAACGATGAAGGTGATTAATGAAAGCACGACCAGGTGAAAGTCCTGTGGCCAGAAAACCTGACCGAAAATGATGAATTTCCGCTCCAAAATGTTGAAGAGCATAAAAGGTTCGCCTTTGTATTTAATCCATGGCCCGGCAAAGAGCAGGATCAACAGGAATGAGGCAACTGCCCATCTGTAATTGGTAAGTCTTCCTTGCGGGCGTTTGGGATGAATCCACACCCTTTTGCCTTCTTCATTTATTGTAGTTATACGGTCACGGAAGTAGGCTTTTTCGTCTTTAATCTGATCTGATGATGACATAGCGTTTTGTTTGGTTAGGTTAGCTATTGACAAAACCATCATCCGGACCTTTGCCGGCCCGGATTGATGGTTCCGTTAATTGCTGAAAAAACATGGATTGCTGAATTGCGGCATCTGGGCCGGTTCAGACATTTTTTTAGTTAATCAATTCTCCTTGTGGTTCCTTTGGGGTTGCAGGTGTTGAGCCTACGATCTCGTTAATGATGTAGCTGACAACTTCAAGCCGCTGTTTGGGTGAAAGTTGATCCTTATAGGGAATCATGCCTTTCTCGATAACACCGTTGGTGACAATGGCAAACATGTCTTCGACAGTGTTTCCGTGAATCCAGTAGTTATCAGTCATGTTTGGTCCAACGAGACCGCCGCCGTCAACCAGGTGACATACTGCACAGATTTTTGTCCAGGTTTCTTTGCCTGATGCCATTGAGACGGCATCGGTAAGTAAGCTGATCTGGAATTCAGCAACTGGAGGTTTGCTTGCCTGAGCACCGGCCATTTCCATGTCGAATTCCTTAGCCTGAATCAGGTCGTCGGCCCTGAATACCCAAAGCCTTACCAGATAGAAGATTGAGAACACGATAGTGATAATAAACAGCCACTTCCACCAGCCTGGCAGGTCGTTGTCGAGTTCCCGGATCCCATCATACTCATGATCTTTCAGGAGCCTTTTGTTGGTCAGGGTATCTATTTCGTATTCTTCGAGTTTTTTATCCGGATGGTTATCTAATGTAGTCATATTTTCTTGATTTTTAAATTGCTATTGCTTAAACATCTGATTGTTGACTGCCTGCTCACCATCGCATTCCTCCAAAGGCAACTTACTGTAAGTGTCTGCATCCTGTCGGCTCATCCGAATCACGTGCATAACCAGGAACACAAACAGGGTCAGGAAAATGATCAGTCCTATGATCGGAAACCATTGAATCTGAGCAATGTTTTCGAGTACGTTGGTGACTATTTTCATTTTATTAATATTTGGCGTTTAATGGAACTTCTATTCGGTTTTCTTGATGTCGGTTCCAAGTCGCTGAATATACGCAATCAACGCAATTACCTCTTTGGTGTCTTCCACTTCAATTCCACCATCACGCAATCCCTGGGCAATCTGGTTGGCCTGTTTCAGCAGGTCATCATTGGCTTTTTCAGCATAACCTTCAGGATAGGGCACGCCAAGTGATTGCATAACCCTGATTTTTTTGGGTGTCGAACTGATGTCAAGGTCTCTGGTTATAAGCCAGGGATAGGGAGGCATGATAGATTGAGCCACCATTTTTTGCGGATCAAGAAAATGGTTGTAATGCCAAGAGTCGGGTTTGTAGATTGGCCCGCCTTTTACACCTTCACGTGCCAGATCCGGTCCGGTTCTTTTTGAACCATACTGGAAGGGATGGTCATAAACAGCTTCACCGGCCTTTGAATATTCTCCGTAACGTTCAACTTCCGATCTGAATGGCCTGATCATTTGACTGTGGCATACATAACAGCCCTCTCTGAGATATATATCACGACCCTGAAGTTCAAGCG
>Ga0208244_101259_pt1 | contig 14785 bp, 10 predicted proteins | sample SubbioCR12Aug_5A_FD_184828 | JGI IMG/M metagenome (GOLD analysis project Ga0208244, IMG submission 184828) | Serpentinite rock and fluid subsurface biosphere microbial communities from McLaughlin Reserve, California, USA - CR12Aug_5A (SPAdes) | ecosystem: Environmental > Terrestrial > Deep... | reverse complement strand
CTTGAGACCGGTTCAAATTCTATCACAAAGAAGATGAGTCTACTCAAATAGTATCATATGATACTAACTATAAATTAAGGAAAGATGCTCTCTACTCCTCTCCTTCGACAAAGGGCTTCCTGCAAAGGAAGCCTTTTTTTATCAACATATTACTATTAAAAATCTTATCTTTGTCAACCACAATAAAAATTCGATATTTTTATGAAGTTTGATATAAATAAAATAGGTAATTATTTAAGTAGTTACAGGTACTCGCTTGTTACTTTTACAATGATAATTGTTTTTTACCAGTTGATAATTGTGTTATTTATACCTATTGATAGTAAAGTTCATGGAGATGAGCGTCATTTTATAGAAACAATCAAGTATTTTTCGGATTTCGAACTGAAAAAAGTAAATGACTATAAAGAAGTCGCCCCACCATTGGTATTTCTTCTTTATGCGATTTGGGGTAAAATATTTGGTTTCGAGGTTTATAACCTTAGAGTTTTCTCACTTATTATCGCTCTGATAACCTTTTTACTGCTACACTATTTATTTTATAATACAATAAAGAAAAAGAACCATGTATTACCTATTCTCTTTTTTTTCTTACTGAATCCATACATAATAGGATTCAACGTGTTTGTTTTCACGGATATGCTAACATTGCTTTTCGTAATACTGTTTTGTATTGCGGTTTTTCGGGACTTGAAATGGTTAATTCTTTTATCAGCATCTTCGGCTTTACTCTGCAGGCAATATAGCATTTACATCCTTTTAGCCGGAATATGTTACTATTTGATGATTTACTTTCACAAGAGGGAGAAGGCGGTTTTAATGAATGCTTCATTAATTGCTGGTTCCATGATTCCGCTTTTCATCTTGTTTATTGTTTGGAAAGGATTAGCTCCTCAATCCGGTTTGGATTATTGGGTTACTGATAGGAGTTACGGTTTTAGAATAAATTATTTAAATACATATATCATAATGATTATAATTTATTCGTTCCCTTTAATACTTTTTCAAAGTAAATCTTTATTTAGATCCAAACAATTATTGATTTCGGCAATTTGCAGTTTTTTCTATTTCATTTTTCCGGTTAAACCCTCGCCTGTTACTGTTGAAATGACAGGGCATGATACTGTCGGTATTTTACATCGATTTCTGAAAACGGTTTTTCCCTCATATACAATTGAACATATAGTATTTTATGTTTTCTTTGTTTTAGGGTCCGGATTTTTATGGAAGATTTTTAAAGATTTATATGACCAATATATCAAGAAGCAATTTGGTTTTTATTTTTTTCTGAAAATAGGGATTTACTCTTTCCTGTTAGTAATGCCGTTCTCTTATCAGGTATGGGAAAAGTATCTTATTGTTGTTTTACCTCTGATTTTTATTACACTTTTTGAAAGAAAGGAAAACTCTATCGGTTAAACCAATACTCACGGTATTGAATGCTTTTTTAAAAGAGATAAATTTTTACTGCATTTTAGGTGCTGTACCATAACAAAAATGCTCACTCTTTTCAAAATTATACTTAAATTTGCAAAGTTAATTCCGAATCTTTCATTTAGGATCGAAAAATGTTTAAATCGAAATATCTTTTACTATTTGTTCTTATTTTAATATTACAGGTAACCATCTTACCACAGGATGAAAAATTACAGGTGGACAAAGATGTTACTATCGGAACACTTAGTAACGGGGTAAAGTATTACATCCGTGAGAACAAAAAACCGGAAAACCGGGCAGAACTTAGACTAATTGTCAATGCCGGTTCGGTACTGGAAAATGACGACCAAAAAGGATTAGCTCATTTTGTTGAACACATGGCTTTCAATGGTTCAACTCATTTTAAAAAGAATGAACTTGTTGACTACCTTGAACTTATTGGTGTGAAATTCGGACCTGAATTGAACGCTTATACAAGTTTTGACGAAACAGTTTATATGCTTCAAGTCCCTACAGATAAACCCGAACTTGTTGAAAAAGGGTTTTTAGTCTTAGAAGATTGGGCACACGGTTTAGCATTTGATTCGATTGAAATTGAGAAAGAACGCGGAGTTATTACCGAGGAATGGAGATTGGGTAGAGGAGCAGATATGCGTATGCTCGATAAACAATTCCCTGTTTTATTTAAAGATTCCCGCTACGCAGAACGCCTCCCTATTGGTGATATTGACATAATAAATTCATTTGAGCATCAAACGTTAATTAATTTTTATAGAGACTGGTATCGTCCTGATTTAATTGCAGTTGCCGCAGTTGGAGATTTTGATAAAAACATAATTGAGCAATTAATTAAGCAGCATTTCGAAAAATTGAAAGCTCCTGCAAATGTTCGCAATAGAAAAACTTTTCCCGTTCCTAAACATACGGAAACACTTTTTGCAATAGCAGCGGATAAGGAAGCCGTTAATTCAGTAGTTACTCTTTATAATAAGTTAGACAGAAAAGATATTCTAAACAGGAACGATTATAAAGAACAGCTTATTAAATCATTATTCGCCGGAATGCTGAACGAGAGATTTTTTGAACTAACAAAACTTCCCGATCCTCCATTCATTCAAGCGGTTGCAAGAAGCGGTCGGTTTGTCAGATCTATGGATAGAAGCATTTTAAATGCCGTTGTTAAAGAAAACGGTGTTGAACAAGGTTTAGAGATATTATTACGCGAAGCACGTCGTGCAAAACTTTATGGTTTTAATCAATCCGAACTTGACCGGCAGAAACAGATTTTTTTACGAAATATTGAAACTCAATTAGCCGAAAAAGATAAAACAGAGTCGTCACGTTTAATAGGGGCATACATAAATAATTTCCTAAACGGTATGCTGGTTTTAAGCATTGAGGAAACGCATACTCTCTATAATGAACTTATCCCAACAATCACCATTGATGATGTGAACAAAGTCGTAGATGAACTTATATTAGAAGATAATAGGGTTATCCTTGTCAGCGTACCTGAAAAAGAAGGAGTGAAAATACCGACGGAAAAAGATTTGACATCGATACTGGAAAAGATTTCCACAGAAGAAATTTCTGCTTACGAAGATAAAACACTTGATATTCCATTGGTTGAGAAAATTCCGGCTAAAGCTGAAATCGTTTCCGAAAAGAGAAATGAAAAATTAGATTACACCGAATGGAAACTTGAAAACGGGGTAAGAGTTATTGCAAAGCAAACCAATTTCAAGAATGATGAAATTCTTATGCGGGCTTTTAGTCCCGGCGGTAATTCATTAGTCAAAGATGAAAACTATATAGCAGCTTTAACTGCAGTTACAATTCTTGGTGAATCCGGAACCGGAAATTTTTCACAAACCGAACTACTTAAAAAGCTTGCCGGTAAAATTGCGAGAGTAAATCCATTTATTAGTAATTATTACGAAGGATTTAACGGAAACTGCAGCCCGAATGACCTGGAAACTTTTCTTCAACTCGTGTACTTGCAATTTACTGCACCAAGGGTGGACTCTACAGCATTTCTATCTTATAAAAACAAGATGCTGACATTCTTGGCAAATGCAGATAATGATCCTCAATCTGCTTATCAGGATACTATTTCAACCACATTAACAAATTACAATTTCCGAACCCGTCCTTTCAGTAAAGAACTGCTTGAAGAGATGGATCCGCAGTCTTCCTTTTCGATATTCAAAGATCGTTTTGCAGATGCAAGCGATTTTACTTTTATTTTTGTTGGAAATATTGATATTGATAAGTTTAAACCGTTGGTTCAAAAATATCTCGGTGGATTACCATCATTAAAAAGAAATGAAACATACGGTAACAAACACATAACTTATCTGGACGGAAAAATTGAAAAATCGTTAGAGAAAGGGATTGAACCGAAAAGTAATGTATCGTTTACTTTCATAGGTGAGATGGAATGGAGCCGTTCTAATGAATATAAACTTGAATCACTTATAGATGTATTAAATATCAGGCTTCGCGAAGAAATTCGTGAAGAAAAAGGCGGCACATACGGGGTTAGAGCTGGTTTCAGGTTAAATAGGATTCCCAATAATACATATACAATTAATTTGAATTGGGGTTGCAGTCCGGATAGAGTTGAAGAGCTGGTAAAAGCAATGTTTGAAACAATAGACAATTTGAAAACTAATGGTCCTTCTGCTGAAACCTTAGCAAAAGTAAAAGAGACCCAAAGGCGCGGAAGGGAAACAAGTTCAAAGCAAAACAATTTCTGGACAGGTGTTTTATTCAACTATCTTTTATACAACGAAGATCCTGAAGAGGTATTAGAGTATAACAATTGGATAGAAGCTTTAACGGCAGAAGACATAAAGGAATTCGCAAACAAATTGATTAAAGAAGACAGATATTTAAAAGTAGTACTTTACCCGAAAGGGGAATAAGGATAAAAAGAAAAGAAATTATTTAATAGAATTAAGCAGTTAAAAATTGTGGAGTCTAGTTAATTTTTCTTTCATTAATTGTCATTACATTTTATTAACATTTTGAAGATATATGGAAAAAACAAGAGAAATAAACCTACTTGATTACATTACTATATTAGTTAAGTGGAAAAAGTTTATAATCCTAACTGTAATCATTTCGATGATAATTTCTTATGTAGGAATCTATTTTCTCGTTGATGAGCAGTTTGAAGCCTCAGCATTAATAGTTCCTTCAGAAGACGAATCTATGGGTGGAGTTGCTGGATTAATGAAAGGGTTAAAGGGACTTCCACTTGATATCACCGGCACAATGAAAAATACAGAATTGAGTCTCTATAATACAATTATTTATAGTAGATCTTCTCTAGAAGAAATAATTGATAAGTTTAACTTGATTGAAATTTATAAGGTTAATACATCAAAGAAGGAATACCGTGAAGAAGCGATTAAAATACTTAAGAAAAGTATTGAGGCTGGAGAGACTAAAAACAATGCTTATGAAGTAGTTGTTACAGCCCCTGAACCTGTACTTGCCGCTTCGATAACAAATTATATAATTGATTTACTCAATAGACGTATAATCGAATTAAAAATTAAGAAATCAAAAAATAATAGAGAGTTTCTTGAACTTCGCCTTGAAGAAGTAAAAAATAATCTTAAGGATTCGGAGGATTCTCTTAGAATTTACCAAGAGATATCTGGAATTCTTGATGCCAAAGAACAGGTCAAAGGCTTAATCGGTGCATACTCCACTCTCGAGACAACTCTGATAACTAAACAGATAGAACAATCTATTCTTGAAAACATTCTTGATAAAAATTCGCCTCAGTTAAGGAATGTCCAAATACAGGTTGGTGAATTCAAAGATAAACTTCAAAAGATTAAAAGAGAAGGGCAACCGGATGGCATAATGCTTTCATTGGATAGACTTCCTAAAAAAGCAATGGATTATTTGCGATTATATCGAAGCGTTGAAATCAATTCTACTCTTTTAGAGTTTATCCTTCCGCTATATGAGCAATCTAGGTATGAAGAACAAAGAGATACACCCGTATTGCAAGTTGTTGATTCGGCGGTTCCTCCGGCAAAAAAAAGTTTTCCTCCTAGAACAATCTTTACATTACTTATCGGTTTTGGAACTTTCTTACTCACATTTTTTTATGTATTAATAAAAGAAAATCCAAATATTGAAAATTCTGAGAAACTACAATTCATTAAGAAGAATTTATTTAGGTGGAAAACTACTCAATGAGAAAAGAATATTTAGTTTTTGGTGCCCCTCTGATTGAAGAAGATGAAATTAATGAGGTCGTATCTACATTGCGTACCGGTTGGATAGGAACTGGTCCAAAAGTCGCTAAATTTGAAGAAAAATTCAAAGATTATGTTGGCGCTAAACACGCCATAGCTGTTAATTCATGCACAGCAGGCTTACATTTATCAATTCTTGCGCTTGAACTTCAACCTGGAGACGAGGTAATTGTTCCCACAATGACTTTTGTAGCAACTGCTAATGCAGTTATTCATTCTGGTGCCAAACCTGTTTTGGTTGATTGTGACAAACACAATTTTACAATCGATCCCAACGATGTAAAAAGAAAAATAACAGAGAACACAAAAGCAATTATTCCCGTACATTTTGCAGGAAGAGCTTGTGATATTTTAGAAATTGAAAAAATTGCTAAGGAACATAATCTCAAAATAATTCACGATACTGCCCACGCAATTGAAACAGAATATAATGGTAAAAAAATCGGGAGTTATAATGACTTATCAAGTTACAGTTTTTACGTAACAAAAAACGTTGTTACCGCCGAAGGGGGGATGGTTACAACAAACAATGAGGAATTGGCAGCAAAAATAAAAATATATGCGTTACATGGGATGAGTAAAGATGCATGGAAGAGGTTTTCCGACGACGGGTATAAACATTACGATGTGATTTTCCCTGGTTTCAAATATAATATGACTGATATTCAAGCTTCACTCGGGATTCACCAATTAGCTAAAGTGGAGAGAAATTATTTAAGAAGAAAAGAGATATGGGATAGATATAAAGAGGGATTGAAAGATTTGCCACTCTATCTACCTAATGAAGCTGATAATAATACAAGACTCGGTCTGCATCTTTTTATCTTATTATTAGATACTGACAAAGTGAGAATAACTAGGGATCAATTGATTTCAAAATTGCATAATTTTCAAATAGGTACTGGAGTGCATTATAGAGCGGTTCATTATCATCCGTACTATCAGGAAAAACTCGGTTATAGGATGGGCGATTTTCCGAATGCAGAATTTATTTCAGATAGAACACTTTCTATCCCCTTTTCAGCTAAACTTACTGATGAGGATGTAGAAGATGTGATTAGCTCACTTAAAATGATTTTGGAATAACCTCTTGAGAAAATTTTTCTTACGATTAGTTGCAGCAGCAGAGTTTTATGCTATACTCATCTCAGGAAAGTTTTTTTCCATATCATACGTGGTTAGATATCTGCGCAATCCAAATCCAATTATTACAGTGAAATTATTAAAAAAATTTGGGGCCACTATTGGAGATAAATCCACAATAAAAAGAACATTATTTATTGACAATTGTTATGAAGATCAAGATTCTAAGGGAGATTTCTCAAATATATTTATTGGAAGTAATTGTTATATCGGTGATTGTGTTTATTTCGATCTTGCTAATAAAATAATAATAGAAGATAATGCTGTCATATCTGGAAAAGTTTCCTTCATTACACATGCTGATTGTAATCGTTCTGAGTTTTTAACAGAAAAGTTTCCCAGAAAGTCTGCTTCCATACTTATTGAAAACAATGTGTGGATTGGTTTTGGAACCACGATATTATCTGGTGTTAAGGTTGGAGAAAAGACTGTTGTTGGAGCTCATTCATTAGTTAAATCCAATGTTGATCCATTCTCAATTATTACCGGCATACCTGCCCGAAAGATAAAGAGTTTTACTTGATGAATGAAATCAAGAACCGATTAATATATAAAATACACGACAGTAAACTCAGAAAATATGCGACTCAATTCTTTAAAGGTAGTTTGATCGATATTGGTTGTGGTAATAAACCTTATAAATCTCTTCTAAAAGATTTGGTTGAGAAACATATTGGTGTTGATACTGAACAGACTATTCATAATAAAAATGCGATCAATATTTTTTCCACAGCTTATAAAATCCCAGTAGAAGATTGTTCATTTGACTCCGCTATTTGTACTGCAGTATTAGAACACCTAGAAGAGCCTGAACTAGCTATTAGAGAATGCTATCGAATTCTTAAACCGGGTGGGTATGCTATATATACAGTACCTTTCATCTGGCATCTTCATGAAGAACCAAGAGATTTTTTCCGGTTTTCAAAGTATGGTCTTAAATATCTTTTCGAGAAATCAGGATTCAATATTATAAACATTGATCCTCTGTCTGGGTTTTGGATAACTTTCGGGACATTACTGATTTATAATCTTTACAGATTTAATCGTGGTCCTTTGAGGTGGTTACATTTAATTGATTTAACTGCTCTAATACTCAGTAAAATATTTTTAATACTGGAAAAAATCGATAAAACCGAGCAATGGACTTGGATGTATATGATAATAGTAAAAAAGTAATATATTCAAAAGTATTAAATGTGTGGCATAGCAGGAATTATTGATTTTAACTCAAACCAAATTGACATTGATATCCTAATTAGGATGAATATGGCAATTTCACATAGAGGACCAGATGATGAGGGTTACGGATTGATTAATAGCACATCATCTGAAGCAGAGTTTTTTTGTGGAAAAAATAGTCACCCCGAAATCAAATCCCGTTACGTCAAAATTTCAGAGATAGATAAAAGGAAATTATTCAATATTGGATTATCTCATAATAGATTTTCAATTATAGATCTTTCAACTAATGGACACCAGCCTTTCCATGATAAAGAAAATAAATGTTGTATTGTCTATAACGGTGAGATTTATAACTATTTAGAACTTAGAGAAGATTTAATCAAAAAAGGTGTTTCATTCTATACTGATTCAGATACCGAAGTACTGCTTGAATGTTATAAGTATTATGGAACAGATTGTTTTTCAAAATTAAATGGTTTTTGGGCACTTGCCATATACGATTTTGAAAAAAAACAGGTTATTCTTAGTAGAGATAGAATCGGTAAGAAACCCCTATACTATAAAAAAATCGGCTCAAAATTTTATTTTGCATCGGAAATCAAATCCCTTCTTGAGATACCTGAAATAAGAAACAGAAAAAAAATTAATGAAGATGTTGTTTATAAATGGTTAACAAAAGGATTGAGAGATTTAAACTTTTCAACTTTCTTCGAAGGTGTTTATTCTTTTCCTTCAGCCAGTTGGTCGGTGATTGATGCAAGTTTCCCATCAAAAATTAAAGTTTTCTGGTCTGTTCCTGCACAAAGAAGAAGTGACAAAGAAATATCTATAAATGAATCAATAAAACTTGTTAGAAACACACTTGAAGATGCAGTAAAAATAAGACTAAGATCTGATGTTCCATTATGTATAGAATTAAGTGGCGGAATGGATTCTTCCGCTCTTGTTGGTTTAGCATCTGAAGTTTCAAAGGATAATATCATTACATATACCGTTAGATTTCCTGAAAAAGAATGGAATGAAGAACCCTTCGCTAATTCTGTAGCAAAAAAATTTAACGTAGTATATAATGTTTTAGATAATCCTATTGAACATTTTTGGTCTCAAATTGCACCGTTCACTTATCTTGAAGAAGAACCTTATCACTCACCAAATTTACAAACTAATCAAGTTATCTGGTCGATGATGAGACAAGAAGGCATGAAAGTATCTCTAAATGGTGCTGCAGGTGATGAATTATTTGCCGGTTATGGCGGGTATTATTACCCTGCTCAACTTGAGAATCTAGTAAACTTTAGGTTGAAGGACTTTCTTTCAAATCTAAAGTGGACGGAAAATGAGAATAAACTTCAAAATGTTTATTCAACCATAGAATATGCTTTAAAACAGAATCTTAAAAGATATATTAAAATCAATAATCGGAAAAGTAATTTGAGTTTTATTAAGTTTAATAAAGTTCATTGTAATGAAGCCGAAGTTGACTATAGAACATTGAGCAAATATCTTCTTTCTGAAATTACTAACACAAAAATTCCTTATTGGCTAAGATCTGGAGATAAAGGCTATATGGGAATCCCATTGGAAGTCAGAGCTCCTTTTCTTGACTACAGAATGATTGAGCTAGGAGCTTCCTTACCTTCAAATTATCTGGTACGAAATGGGTGGCATAAGTGGATATTAAGAAAATCACTAGAGGATTTATTACCAGATGATGTTCTGTGGAGAAAGAAAAAACTTGGCTTCCCTTTCCCATATCAAAGATTTTTTCAAGATAATATTAGGGTAATTGAACACGTAATAAAAAATTCATCCAATCCCTATATTGATTTTTCAAAAGTTGATCTGATTAAAAGTAACTGGTATGTACTAAGTTTTATTTTATGGTATGAATTCTTTATTAATGAAAATTATGAAATATTTGAGAAAATCATACAGATCGATGGGAACACAAATGTCAATCAAGCCTATCAACCTCTGTTCTTAAAAACATTTGAGAAGGTATCATTTGCAACTAAAAAATAAAGCAATTTTAGGTGTCAAGTGGACTACATTGTCAACAATAGTAATTACTGTTTTTCAGATAATTCAATTATATGTTCTAGCTAAATTGCTAACCCCAAAAGATTTTGGACTTATGGCTATAGTTATAATAATTACCATATTTATCCGGAATTTTTCGGATTTGGGTGTTTCGGCTGCTTTAATACATTATCAAGATACAGATTCTGAGCAAATGTCAACTTTATTTTGGTTGAATATTATTGTTGGGTTTTTTCTTTTTTCACTCGTGCTAATTTCAAGTCCACTAATATCAGAGATCTATTCAGAACCCATTTTAAAAAATCTTTTAATCATATTATCATTTAGTTTTATAATATCACCTTTCGGTTCATTATTTCATACAGTGTTCCAAAAAGAATTACAATTTGGTGTTATTGCTAAAATTGAGATAATTGGAGCTGTTATTGGTGTTTCTTGTGTAATCATACTTGCTTATTGGGGATATGGTGTATGGTCAATTGTTTATGGACAACTTGTTGGTTTTTCTATTAGAGCACTTTTATTTTTAATCATTGGTATTAAATATTATGAAATTTCCTTTTATTTTAATATAAAAAAAGTTAAGAAATATTTGGATTTTGGATTTTTCCAAGTTGGTGAAAAAGCTATCAACTTTTTAAGCGAGAGAGCCGACCAATTCCTAATTGGATATTTATTGGGTTCTCAATCTTTAGGATATTATAATTTTGCCTTTAATATTGTTAATCAACCAGTAACTCTAATAAACCCAATATTTACAAAAGTTGCATTTCCAGTCTTTTCAAAAGTCCAGAATCAGAAAGATTTGCTTAAAAACTATTTCCTAAAAGTTTTGAAGATTTTACTATTGATTAATGCTCCAATTTTTTTAGGGTTGGTTGTTATTGCACCCGGATTTATTCAGTTTATATTTGGAGAAAAATGGTCGGAAAGTATAATATTGATTCAAATTCTTAGCTTTTTATCGATATTTAGGGCAATCGGTAATCCATCAGGGATTATCGTTTTGTCAAAAGGAAGAGCAGATATAAGTTTTTATTGGAATATAGCATTATTAGTTTTAACAATTCCCACTGTTTTTTTTACAGCAAAGATGTACGGAATTATTGGGGTTGGAATTGGTCTTCTTGCGTTACAGTTATTTCTTTTTCTCCCAAATTATTTTATTTTGGTAGCTCCATTTATCGGAAAATTCTTTAGAGATTTTAACTTAACAATAATCAAATCTGTTTCTTATGCAATTGCTATGGCAGTTATTGTCTATTTTGTTCCCAATTTATTCTTAAATCCTTCACTATTTTTAATATTTATACAAATAAGTTTAGGCATTATATTATATTTTTTATTGTTGTTCATTTTTCAACGGGAATATATTTTTGAAATAAAAAAATATCTTTTCCCTTGATGAGGTGGGTGTTTGAGTAAATATTTTAAAGTCACAGACATAGTCTTTTTTTGTATAATGTTACTATTAATTTTTATGCAGGTTTTATCAATTAAATATATGCATATACCTGTTTTATCAATATTATTAATAGTGATTACCATAGGTTTTTTAATTTATAGATTCTTCAACCACCTACCTTTCTTCTTGATTTTTCTATCACTTATAAGTTTTGTCTATATAGATGACACTTTTAACTATGATCTTTTGTTAATATTATTACAAGATACTCCAATTTACATATTAGCTATTGTTGCTCTTTTAACGTACTCTTATTCTGAGGATTTTTTTTCTTTTAAGTTGACTTATCTTAAAATCCCAATAATTCTGCTTTTTTTATTCTCTGTCTTAGCGGCATTAATCGGATTTCTTAATAATAACCAGCTTTATTATATTTTTTATGAATTCAACAATCTATTCTACTTTTGTCTTGCAATACCTATTATATATTTAATTAAAGATCCAGAGTATCACAAAAAAATTGGTATAATAATTTTAATTGTATCTTTAATTGTTGCATTTCAATATATTTTTGTGAATTTAACAACAAAATGGCGTTTTACTTCTTTTCATGCTGGTATTTTTCCAATTGTTGGAGGAACACTATTTTCTTTTTTATTATTTTACAAAAATAACATTAAAGCCCTATTCTTCTCTGGCATCGGACTTCTAATAGTTCTTATTGGGACATACTTAACACTAACAAGATCACTCTGGATATCTGTTTTAGCCTCGCTTTTCTTTGTATTATTGGTGAACAAAGTAATTTCTCGAATTAAAACTCTTGTGATTATAATAATTGTTACTTTGACTCTATTCTTTTTAAGCGATTCATTTTCTGGTTCAACAAACAATGGCAATACCTCGGAAGCTCAAAAAAGAGTTCAAACCGTAGTTACCCCTGAAACAGATATTTCGTTTTTAATGAGACTAGAACTTGGTTACTATGCATTCCAAAAGTTTTTAGAGAATCCAATTTGGGGTACTGGGCTAGCAGACAATTTAAGTTATGTGCTCTTTTCCGAATTGCAGGTATACTATCTTGATAATTCCTGGTTATATTTTCTGTGGAAAGGTGGATTAATCGGATTCTTAATCTTTTTTATACTATTTTACAGATTATTTAGAGAGGCTTTTTATATATTTAAAAACGCTGATAATCCCAGTACGGCTATTTATTCACTGGGGATTATGTCAGGGTTAATAGGTCTATTCATTTTTAGTTTTTTTTCAGCAAATCTTATAAAGTATAGTAAAACGAATTTAATTTATGCTTTAATTTTCGCGTATGTAGATGTTGAAGCGAACAGAATCAGAAAAATATCGGATATGAAAAATGTCACACCACCTATCTCACAATAAACCAAAAAATTTTACGGTTGTGCATCTAGTCACTCCATATTTGTTTCACACCGGATCGTGGATTTACAGTCAAATAAAAGGACTCAAAAGTTTTAACAACCTAGTTTTTTCCCAACGAAGTGAAAACCTCGAAAAGTTTCCCTATGATAAAATATTTTCGAGCGATGATTTTTTAATATTCAAGAAATTTATTAACAAGGTTTATAGAAAATTGACCGATAACTATGGATTGTTCTTTAATAAATTTGTAAAAAAAAATAATCCAGTAATTTTTCATGCACACATGGGACATGAAGGAGCCAGATGGTTATCCTTTATAAAAAGGACAAATAAATGTTTAATAACAACATTTTACGGACATGATGTTTCACAACTAGGAAGACTGGGTTATTGGAAGAATAAATATTCTAAACTGTTTTCGTACGGAACATTTTTTTTAGCAGAAGGATCGTATCTTAAACAACAATTAATAGAACTCGGATGCCCTGAAGAAAAAATCATAGTACAACATTTAGGTGTTGATATACAAAAATACCCAAAAAAAAGTTTTGAGAGCCAAAACCATATTAAAATAATTCAGATTTGTTCTTTTCGAGAAAAAAAAGGTATTGAATACTCTCTGGAAGCCCTGGCCCTTCTTAAAAAAAGATTTTCTGATTTCACTTTTACACTAATTGGGGGGGGAGAAGAATTCTATACTAAAAAAATTGATACCCTAATTATTAGTTATGGATTAGAAGATAATGTCTTCCTTCCTGGGATAGTATCCCATCAGGAGATGCTTCTAGAACTTAAAAATTCCGATATATTTTTACATCCCAGTATTACTGCAAAAGACGGAGATAATGAAGGAGGAGCGCCGGTAATAATTATCGAAGCAGCAGCTATTGGACTTCCTGTTGTATCAACTTTTCATGCCGATATACCGGAAGTTGTTATTCATAATAAATCTGGGTTGTTAGCAGATGAAGGTAATTCTAATCAAATATCCGAATACCTATTTGAACTTTGTGGCAATTTTGAATTGCGAAGGAGAATGGGATTATCAGCAATGGAACATATCAGATTACATTATAATCTGGACTTGCAACTAAAGAAACTAGAGTCAATCTATTTTGATACAATTAAAATGCGAATTGTCAAATGAGTAAAACAATTATTGTTTTCCCGTTCTGGAAAGATTCCAAGCATGTTGGTAATTATAGAGTAGAAAACTTTATCCGTTATTTGAAAAAAATGGGACACGAGATAGTTGTTGTATCTGCAGGTAATGAAAAGCTCATAAAAAAGCAAAAAGATTATACTGAAATTATCATAAAAGATCCTCTTGGAATTCACAGAAAGAGCATTGAATCCAAAAATGAATTTAAAATACGCAAACCAAATAAATTCCGAAGAGAATTGGCATATTTACTTCTTATTCCTGATCCAAGTATAGTTTGGGCTTTTTTAGTATACAATAATAAGGATGTAGCCGAGCATTGCAAAAATGCTGATTTCATTATTTCTACTAGTCCACCAGAATCTTCTCATATAGTCTCATATTTCCTAGCACGAAAATATAATTTGAAGTTAGTAATAGATATGAGAGATGGATGGTTAGACGAACCGCTTAAGCCTGTATTGAGGAAAAATAAATGGAGACAATTCGTTGAAGAAAAACAAGAAAAGAAAACTTTATCTTTAGCTCATACAATTTTTGTGACAAGTGAAAACTGGAGAGAACTGTTAATAAAAAGAATCCCAGAAGTAAAAAATATTGTTTTTATCTTAACCAATGGATATCCTATTTTTTTTAATAATACGAAACAAGAAACTCCATACCACTCAATTAATCTAGTACACACTGGTAGATTCACAGGCTCAAGTTCTTTAAGACAAATGTCCTTATTATTCA
>Ga0208244_101258_pt1 | contig 14786 bp, 20 predicted proteins | sample SubbioCR12Aug_5A_FD_184828 | JGI IMG/M metagenome (GOLD analysis project Ga0208244, IMG submission 184828) | Serpentinite rock and fluid subsurface biosphere microbial communities from McLaughlin Reserve, California, USA - CR12Aug_5A (SPAdes) | ecosystem: Environmental > Terrestrial > Deep... | reverse complement strand
GCCCTTCCTTGATCCACAGGATGCGGCCGTAATGGTCGCCAGGCGACAGGTCGTAGACCAGGGTGAAGTAGCTTTGTCCCTTGGCGCGGGCGACTTCATCGACGCCGAGATAGCGGATGCCTTCGAGGCTCCGCGGATCGGGGATCGGAATCGTCTCGTCCAGATGCGCGCATTCGATGGCCTTCACCGAGTCCCACGACAGGCCGGTGTGGCGCGCCACCGTCGAGATCGGCATATGGCGCGCCATCCCGGCGATCAGACGGGCATAGCGCCTGGTCACCCGAACCTTGGGGCTGACGAACGACAGCCGCTCTACGCGCACCTGGCCGTGCGACAGGAAAGTTTCGGCATATTCGATCTCGACCTCGCACGGCCAACCGCCCAGCGGCACGTCCAGCACCGTCCGGCGCAACAGGCGATTGACGGAGCCGGTTCGGCCGGTGCGGTGATCCACCGGCCGGCGACGGCGGTCGCGATCGCACACGACCCGCACCCGCCCGGCCTCTTCGTCAAACAAAACCTTCTTGATCACTTGCCCCTCAAGCCCCAAAATCTTCGCCGGGATGACCGCCCCCATATGCCGTACCTGCTCGCGTCGTTAGAAAACCGTGTAGATACAGCATTTCAGGGGTGCCGGTCATCCCTTGTCTTCCGTAGGAAAACCGTGAAGAGCCGGAAATTAGGTCTTTCGGATTGCGGCTAGCTGCTGCGCAGTTTCCGCACCATCTGCCACATTGCCCAGCCGCGCGTCAGCCATTTGCCGACGCCAGCAGCTCTGACGCGACCAGGCCGCAACGCCGCCAGCAAGGCGACGCCACCAACTATCCAGGCGGGATGGCGCTTGATATAGCGCAGCATAGCCAGCCCCTGGTCGGCCCGCGCCAGCGGCACACGCCACGGCTCGATGTTCTGCGCCAGCGCCATTCGCTGGGCGGCGGCCTGCGCAATCAGACGTTCACGTCGTTCAGCCAGCCGGATCAGTTTTTCGTTCATGATCGTCCTTTACGGCCTGGAAACGAGCTGTTGCCGGTCTTTCAACAATTCCGCCAGACTCGCCGCAAACAGCCGCGGCTTGGTTCTCGCTTTGTGCAAGGCGTATGCCCATGCCCCTGCGCCCGCCGCCAAAAACAAGCCGGCAAGCGACCCCAGCGCCAGGAGGCGATGGCTGTCCCAGAAAGCGGCCACGAGCAGGATCGCCGCCAGCACCACGCCCACCCCAATCAAAAACAGGGCGGCCAGTGCCAACACCAGCAGCGACAGCACATGTGCACGGTCTTCCTCCACGTCTGCGGACAGAAGATCGAGTCGCGTGTGCGCGATGGCAACCAGCGTGGCGGCCAGCCTGCTCAGCGACTCGAGCAGGCCCCGGCTTTCGCCGGGCGTTTGATCGCTCATGGCGAGCGACTAGCGGCGGCCGATGAGCAGGCCGATCACCAGGCCGACACCGGCTGCAGCGCCGATGGCTCTCCAGGGATTTTCATGGACGTACACGTCGGTTGCCCTGGCTGCCTCTTTGGTTTTGACCAGCAGTGCCGCCTGCGCTTCTGCCATCTTGTCTTTCGCAACCCGGAGCGACTCTTCCGCTTTGGCGCGGACCTCGGCCATCTTTTCGCCGCCCTGGCTGACTGTCGCTTTCAGCAGTGCTTCCGCATCGGCCACCACCACCTTGAAATCGGTGATCAACTGTTCTTTGGTGACTTCACCCGATAATTTTTCCATGCTTTTCTCCATTGCCGTTTCTATCGTGCTCATAGGAAAATTCCTATTGTTTTACAGTGCGGCTTAACCGTTGAATTGGGCGAAGCCCGCGATACGGCTGCCCGACACATTGGCCTGATTTTAATAACTGGCAACAATCTTATTTGCGCCAACTCGTACTACTTTCGCACAAACAGCAGACCCACTCCAGCCACGATCAATCCAAGCCCGGCCCAAGCCGGGACGTTTACTGTCCGCGTCTCCTTGAACGACAACTCGATCGGACCGAGCTTGGCCTGATGCGTATTCCTAGTATAGGTGAAACCGCCGTATGCCAACGCCAGGCCACCGGCCACGATCAGCACGATTGCCAACATCTTGATTGAGTTCATCCTGTTTTCTCCCCTGTAAATGAATTTACTTATATTTATTAGCGACGCTTGGAAACATCCCAGGGTCGTTACACGCCTCGACCTTGAATGACACGCACCATGATCGCGATGACCGGGAGAATGTGGATGAGTCCGCCCATGGTGTAGGCGGAAACCAGGCCAAGCAGCCAGAGGATCTTTTAGCCTATTTTGAATTTCGAGTGGGTAATGGTGCGTGCCGCTGCCCAACGCCCGGATTACCTTCGACAAATTCCACGTCATCGCCCATGCCAGCACCGCCGTCGACAAGACCCGGCGCATCGAGCAGAAGACCGATGCGAGCCTCAAGGGCTTGCGCTGGAAGCTCCTGCGCGATCGCGCCAGTCTGACGCCGGATGCCCGTGCCGATCTGGATGCGCTCATCGCGCAGGCGACCACCAAGCGCACGGCCCGCGCCTGGCTCTACAAGAAGCAGTTGCGCGAGATTCCGGCGCGCAAGCAGATCAATGTCGTGCGCGACATGCTGACGCAATGGGCCACCAATGTGATGCGCTCGAAGGTCGAGCCGATGAAGGCGGTGGCGAAGACGATGCCGGCAAGCTCGATTTCAGCAAGATCAACCCCCATGCCGCTTAACCCACTCGTTTTTCAAAAGAGCCGTTTTTTTTGAACCCTGGCCTTGGCCACCGTGTGCAGTCGGTAATCTTGGCGATTCAGGAGGTTGGAGATCGTGCGCACACTGGGCAGGGATTGTGTTGACCATCCTTTTTGAACAAGAGCCTCATGCACGGATTTGGCCGTCATATTGGTGTACAGCAGAGTGGTGCGCAGACTCGATTCGGATTCGCTGTGAGGCTCCATGATGGCCTGTATTTCGGCCAGCAGCTCTGGATGCTTGTCTTCTGTCTTCGGCTTGGCTCGGCTGGAGATGTCGTTGATGCAAGCTATTCCGGTTTGATATTCATGGATGCCTGTTTCTATGGCGCGCCGATTCCAACCAAACACCGACTCCGCCACACGTTGCTTGCCATCGAGCACTGTCATCGCGACATCTCCCATCGCGCAGCGTCGGGCAGGCCAGGGAATCAATTCAACAAGACGCCCTATCAAATCCACCAGCTCCGTAGAAACGCCGTTTCGAACCAAGGTGCTTGTCTTCATATGCAGTCATACCGTTTGTGCAAGATGAAGAAATTATAAACGGTATTTTAGTAATTTCCACTTCCATTACGTAGTGCAGTCCCAGCACCAGGCGCGAGGCTGCGACCAGCGCGGTGAACGGCCACACCAGCCAGCCCAGCGCCGGGTAATAGGCGGTGGCGACGAGGCTGAACACCACGGCGTGCAGGGTGTGGCCGGAGGGGAAGCTGAAGCGGTCGAGCGGGGCGGTCAGGCAGCAGATCGTCGGGCAGGCCTGATAGGGACGCGGGCGCTCGGTGGCGCCTTTCAGCCACTTGTAGATCAGCGTGCCGGCGAGGCCGGCCACGATCATGTGCAGCACCGCCGGCAGCGCACCCTGGCCCTGCCAGGCGACCAGCGCCAGCATCGGCGCATACCAGAAGATGCCGTCGCCCGCGCGGCTGGCGAGCCGCAGCAGACCGATTTCCCAGCCGGGCACCATCGCAATGCGCAGCTGCGGGTGCCTCGACGGCAGAGTCAGGCAGGTGAATTCGGCTGCATTCATGGCGCAGAGCATGCGCCCGGTATGCGACAAAAAAATGAAGCCGGGATGGCTGTTGAGTGAAGCCGCTCAGGCGGCGTGCGGCAGCGCGTCGCGCGCGATCTCCCGCAACAGCAGGATGTCGCGGTAGGCAGCCGGCTCGAAGCCCATGCGCGTGCCGCCGCGATCGTCGTAAATCAGGTCGTGGAAGAATGCGTTGATGTCCGGCGTGTGCCACACGTTCACCAGTTCTTCCAGCAGGTGCGGGTAGGCCTCAAGCCCACGGCCGGTTTCGTTTTCCTGCGAAATCGGATGGTCGATAAGGTTGATGTTGAAATAACGGCGGCACTCGGTGCTGGCGGCGGCATACGCTTCGGTGTTGCCTTCCCGGTGCAGCAGGTCGAGCAGCAGCAGCCACGGCACCGGCGATTCGGTCGGTGCTTTGCGCAGGTGTTCCTGCAGCAGATGGACCGCGAGATCGCCATGGCCGTGGGCCATGAACACTTCGGCCTGATCGAGGATGTCATCCTTGACTTCGGTGGCTTCACTGCGCGGCGGTTGGGCGATTTCCGGCATCCGCTGGGGGGCGGGAGGCGGTTCGGCCTGTGGCCCGACGGTGATGTCGGACAGCGTCATCATCATCGCATCCGGCGGTGTCCAGGGTGCGTTTTCCTTGATGGCGGCCCGAGGCTCGCGGCTGCGGCGTGGCAGCCACGCGATCAGCGCGATGGCCGTGCCGAGCAAGCCGATGACCAGGAGGGTGAGGGGCCATTGCGCCGGCTGTCTGGGCGGCGGGGGCGTGATTGCCGCGGGGGCCAGGACGCGCCGGGCCTCGAGTTCCGCATGGCGCAGCTGCAACGCGGCCAGCTGGGCCTCCAGGTGCGCAAGCTTGCGGGCAAGCGCCATGTTTTCGTCCGACAGTTCGGCAGCGCTCAGGCTTGCGGGGCGCGGGCGCGCCTGCTCCGGCAAATCGCTATCGAGCGGCAATGCGGCGGGCGTGTCGGCTACGCTGCGCTTGCCGGACAGCACCAGGCGCGGTGTGGCGTCGGCCGGTGGCGGGGGGGGCGCGGCGGCAGGCTGCGGCGTGCCGGCAACCGCTCGCGCTGAGGCGACCACCGGCGCGGGTCTGGCCTTGGGGCGGGGCCGGGTGGTGCGGGGCACAGGTGCTGCGATGGGGGCTGCGGCCGTTTGTGCGGCGGCAGCGGGCGCATCCTGGCTGACGGCGGGCGTAAACAATGAAGGCGGATCGAGCAACACCACGTAGTCGCGCCGCAAACGCGCCTCGCAATCGGAAACCAGCACAAACTGCACAATGGGGTCATTGATCGATGAGACGGTGCGGATATGCAGCAGCGTCCGCTCGCCGATCTGCTGGAGGCCCAGCTGCGCGCGCGGCAGGGGCGCGATGCCCCCCTCGCTGGCATCGAGACTGAAGCACGCCGCCAGGGTGTCCGCCGAGGCGCCCAGAAGGGTGACGGTGGCGTGCAGCGGTTGACCCAGGTGCGATCGCACCTTGATCTCGCCCAGCCCGAGGGCGGCGGCGGAAACGGCGTGGCACAGACCGAGCAGGAGGAAGACGGGCTTGAGGTTCACGGGGTTACTGAAAAGTGGGATACCCCACTTATTCCGGCCAGGAACGCCGTAACTTGAGGGTGCGGTGAAAATATGGCACGAATTTTGTTGGGCGTCAGCCCAGCAGCACCAGCGCCCACACCGCCGCGACGTTGACGAGCGCGATCATCACCGCGGCGCTGCCCATGTCCTTGGCGCGCTTGATGAGCAGGTGGTGCTCCAGCGAGATGCGGTCGACCGCGGCCTCGACCGCCGAATTCAGCAATTCGACGATCAGCACGCCCAGCACGGCGCCGATCATCAGTGCGCGCTCGACACCCGTCTCCCCCAGGTAGAGCGCCAGCGGAATCATCAGCAGCGCCAGATACACTTCCTGGCGGAACGCGTCCTCGTGCTTGAACGCGGCGGTGAGGCCGGCCCACGAGTAGCCGGCCGCGTTGACTATCCGGGCGAGCCCGGTCTTGCCCTTGAACGGGCTGACGGGATCGCTCATGCCGCCGGTTTATAGGCCAGGTCGAGTTCGCGCGCCGCCCGGACGTCATCCAGCCGCCGCACCGGCAGGCTGTAGGGCGCGCCCTTGACCAGATCGGGGCTGGTTTCGGCCTCGCGCTTGATCGCGATCATCGCCTCCACAAAGCCGTCGATCGTCTCGCGGCTCTCGGTCTCGGTCGGCTCGATCAGCAGGCATTCGGGCACCAGCATCGGGAAATAGGTGGTCGGCGCGTGGTAGCCGTAGTCGAGCAGGCGCTTGGCGAAGTCCATCGCACTGACCCCGGTGCTGTCCTTGAGCTTTTTCAGCGTGACGATGAATTCGTGGCTGGCGCGGCGCTCGGGGAAGGCGAGTTCGAAGCCGGCCTCGCGCAGCCTGGCCATCAGGTAGTTGGCGTTGAGCGTGGCGAATTCGGCGACGCGGTGCATGCCTTCGCGGCCCAAGAGGCGCGCGTAGACATAGGCGCGCATCAGCACGCCGGCGTTGCCCATGTTGGCGCTCATGCGGCCGATCGACTGCGGCAGGTCGGCCTCGGTCGCCAGCCGGTAGAAGCCGTTCTCGTTCAGCACCAGCGGAATCGGCATGAAGGGCAGCAGGCGCTCCGCCACGCCCACCGGCCCCGCGCCCGGCCCGCCGCCGCCGTGCGGGGTGGAAAAGGTCTTGTGCAAATTCACGTGGATGACGTCGAAGCCCATGTCGCCGGGGCGCACCTTGCCGAGAATGGCGTTGAGGTTGGCGCCGTCGTAATAGAGCAGGCCGCCGGCGTCGTGCACGATCTGCTGGATGTCGGCGATGGTCTTCTCGAACACGCCGAGCGTCGACGGGTTGGTCAGCATCAGGCCGGCGGTGTGCGGGCCGACCGCAGCGCGCAGGGCGGCGAGGTCGACGCTGCCGGTCGCGTCGGTGGGGATTTCCTTCACCGTGTAGCCGCACATGGTCGCGGTCGCCGGGTTGGTGCCGTGCGCCGCATCCGGCACGATGATCTCGCGCCGCGCGGTGTCGCCGCGCGCGTCGTGATAGGCGCGGATCATCGCCACTCCGGCGAACTCGCCGTGCGCCCCCGCCATCGGCGCCATCGACACGCCGGCCATGCCGGTGACGTCCTTCAGCATCTCCTGCAGTTCGAACATGCTGGCGAGGAAGCCCTGCCCCGTCTCGTCCGGGCTCGCCGGATGGCGCGCCAGGAACTGCGGCAGCATCGCCAGCGAATTGCACGCGCGCGGGTTGTACTTCATGGTGCACGAACCGAGCGGGTAGAACTGCGTGTCGATCGAGAAGTTCTTCTGCGAAAGCCGCGTGTAGTGGCGCACCACGTCGAGCTCGGAGACTTCGGGCAAGGCAGGCGCGTCACGGCGTCGCAAGGCGGCAGGCAGGTCGTCAAGGCTGCCGCCGGCGGCTGGAAACTGGGCGGCGGCAGTGCGGCCGGGGCGGGAATGGTCGAATATCAGCATGGTTTCAAAACCTTGTTATCCGCGAAGGACGCGAAGGGACACGAAGAAGGTCAAAAGGGTTCTTTTGGGGTTTCCTTCGCGCATCTTCGCGTCCTTCGCGGATGAAAAAATCATTTCAGTGCAGCCAGCGCGGCGTCGTAATCCGGCTCCTGCTTGATCTCGGGAACGAGTTCGGCATGCAGCACTTTGTTGTTTTCGTCGAGCACCACCACGGCGCGCGCGGTGATGCCGGCAAGCGGGCCACTGGTGATGGCGACGCCGTAGTTCTTCATGAATTCGGCGCCGCGCATGGTCGACAGCGTCACCACGTTGTTGGTGCCTTCGGCGCCGCAGAAGCGGCTCATCGCGAACGGCAGGTCGGCGGCGATGATCAGCACCACTGTATTGCCGATGGCAGCGTCATTGAATTTCTTGGTCGACGTCGCGCACACCGGAGTGTCGAGGCTGGGCACGATGTTGAGGATCTTTTTCTTGCCGGCAAAATCGGCCAGCGAGACGTCGGCCAGGTCCTTGTTGACCAGCTTGAAGTCGGGCGCAGTGTCGCCGACCTTGGGGAAGAGGTGCCGGACACGTCGATGGGGGTGCCGCCTAGGGTGACTGCCATGTTTGCTCTCCTTGAAAATCAATTAAATGTCGGGCGCGTAAACGATTGCGCCCGATTCATTCCGTGCCCACTAACTGTTGGGCTGGTCATAACGCGCCAGGTGCTCGTCAATATTCTCGCGCAGCATGGCTTCGTATTGCTCCAGAAAATAGGCGATTGCGGCTTCTTTCTCCGTAATCAACTGTTCCTTGCTGGCAGCGCTCGCGGAAATGAGGAAGGCATTGAATCTCGATGCCGCAAATAGCGCGCTTGCGCTCACTTTGCTGGGTTTCACCTCGTTCAAGTGGCTATTGGCCAGTTGAATGAAAGAGTCGGCCAGCTCCCAGAACTGCTTGTCACGTTGTACATCACTCATGTTTCACTCCCACTAGCTCTTGTATGCGCACGGCGGTGCTTCGCGCCGCTTCGACAGAATACGTTCCATGTGTTGCACGAAATGGTCGAGGTCGGCGGCGGTCTTGGTTTCGGTGACGCACACCAGGATCGCCTGCCCCAGTTCGGGATACCAGCCGGAAATGTCCAGCCCGCCGAGAATGCCCTGCGCGCGCAGCGCGCGCTGCACGTCCTTGGCGTTGTCGTCGAGCTGCAGGACCACTTCGTGGAAGAAGGGGCTGGCGAACGCACGTGTGACGCCGGCAATCGCCGCCAGCTTGTTGGCCAGCGCCACGGTGCCGCCGTGGCTGGCGGACGCCACCTTCGCCAGTCCCTGCGGTCCCAGCAGCGCCATGTACTGCGTCGCCGCGGTGACCACCAGGCCCTGGTTGGTGCAGATGTTGGAGGTGGCCTTGGAGCGGCGGATATGCTGCTCGCGCGCCTGCAGGGTCAGGGTGAAGCCCGGCTTGCCGTCGAGGTCGACGGTGCGGCCGACGATGCGCCCCGGCATCTGCCGCACGAACGCCTGGCGGCAGCACATGAAGCCGAAGTAGGGTCCGCCCGAGGCCATCGGCGCGCCCAGCGGCTGGCCTTCGCCCACCGCGATGTCGGCGCCGCCGCCTTGATCAACACTGCGCCCCCAGTTGCCGGGTGCTTCCAGCACCGCCAGCGTGGTCGGGTTGACCAGTGCGATGGCGAGGGCACCCTGGTCGTGCGCCCAGTCGGTCATGGCGTGCACGTCTTCCAGCACGCCGAAGAAGTTGGGCTGCGGAATCACCAGCCCGGCGAAGCTGCCGGGGTCGGCCGGCAGCACGGTCAGGCCGGTGGCCGGGTCGTAGTCGAGCTCGACCAGTTCGATGCCCTGGTTTTTCACCGTGGTGCGGACCACGCTGCGGTAGATCGGGTGTACGCTTTTCGGCACCAGCACGCGGCGCGAAGTCTTGTGCGAGCGGACCGCCATCAGCGCCGCTTCGGCCAGCGCGGAGGCGCCGTCGTACAGCGAGGCGTTCGACACGTCGAGCCCGGTCAGCCGGGCCATCATGGTCTGGTATTCGTAGATCAGCTGCAGCGTGCCCTGGCTCGCCTCCGCCTGGTAGGGCGTGTAGGCGGAGTAGAACTCGCCGCGCGTGGCGATCTGCCAGATCGCCGCCGGGATGTGGTGCTCGTAGACGCCCGCGCCGATGAAGCTGGACCAGAAGCCATCCTGCGACGCGCGTTCCTGCATCAGCCTCGCCACCGCCATTTCCGGCAGGCCGTCGGGCACGTCGCGCAGCTTGCCGGTTTTCAGCGCGGGCGGGATTTCGTCGAACAGCGCCTCGATGCTGGCGGCGCCGATGGCGCCGAGCATGACGGAGACGTCTTCAGGGGTGTGGGGAATGAAGGGCATGGTTCAAAACCTTGTTATCCGCGAAGGACGCGAAGGGACACGAAGAAAATCAAAGGCAAAACGCATGGTTTTTTGGTTTCCCTTCGCGTTTCTTCGCGTCCTTCGCGGACAAAAAAAATCAATGCGCTTCCGACTCGACCAGCTTCCGGTACGCCGCGGCATCCAGCAGTCCGGCGACATCCGCTGCGTTGGCGGGCTTCAGCTTGAACATCCACGCACTGTAGGCGTCCTTGTTCACCGACTCGGGGCTGGCTTCGACGTCGGCGTTGGCGGCGATGACCTCGCCGGCCACCGGGGCATAGACGTCGGACGCGGCCTTCACCGATTCGACCACCGCGCATTCCTCGCCCTTGGCCAGGGTGCGGCCGGTGGCGGGGGTTTCGATGAACACCATGTCGCCCAGCAGATCCTGCGCGTGGTGGGTGATGCCCACGGTCAGCGTACCGTCGGCTTCGACGCGCACCCATTCGTGGCTGGGGGTGTATTTGAGATCTGCGGGAATGCTCATGTTTGCTCCTTGGTTTTTGAATATCCGCGAAGTACGCGAAGGGGCACGAAGAAAATCAAAAACGACCTGGGTTTGCTTCGCGTTTCTTCGCGTCCTTCGCGGATAAAGAATCAGATCAATGCCTTGCCGTTGCGCACGAACGGGTATTTCACCACTTTTGCTTTCAGCTTCTTGTCGCGGATCTCGACCTCGACGATCTCGCCCGGAGCGATGCCGAGCGGGATGCGGGCGAGCGCGATGGATTGTTGCAGTGTAGGGGAGAAGGTGCCGGAAGTGATTTTGCCTTCGCCGTGTTTGGTGACGACTTTTTGATGGCTGCGCAAGACCCCTTTGTCGAGCAGCAATAGGCCGGCGAGCTGCTGGGTGATTTCGCTCGATTCGAGCCCCTTGCGGCCGACAAACTCGCGTTCGGTCTTCATGTCCACCGTCCACGCGAGGCCGGATTCCAGCGGCGAGGTGGTCTCGTCCATGTCCTGGCCGTAGAGGTTCATCCCGGCTTCGAGCCGCAGGGTGTCGCGCGCGCCCAGCCCGATCGGCTTGCCGCCGGCCTCCATCAGCGCTTTCCAGAAGAAGGGCGCGGCTTTCGCCGGCACCATCACCTCGAAGCCGTCCTCGCCGGTGTAGCCGGTGCGGGCGATGAACATCTCGCCCATGGCGGCGGCATTGAAGGGCTTGAGGTTGGCCGTGATGCTGTCGACGCCGGGCAGCGCCTCGTTCAGCGCCTGCGCTGCATTCGGCCCCTGAATCGCGATCATCGCCAGGTCGCGGCGCGGGGTGAGCGTCAGCCCCATGTCCCAGTCAGCGTTCATTTTTTCCATCCAGGCGAGATCCTTCTCCGCGGTGCCGGCGTTGACCACCAGGCGGAACCAGCCCTCGTCCATGAAATAGATGATGAGGTCGTCGATGACGCCGCCGGCTTCGTTCAGCATGCACGAATACAGCGCGCGGCCGGACACCTGCAGCTTGTCGACGTTGTTCGCCACCAACCGGCGCAGGAAGGCGCGCACGTTGGCGCCACGGATGTCGAGCGGCAGCATGTGGGAGACGTCGAACAGGCCGCAGCCGGCGCGCACGGTGTGGTGTTCCTCGATCTGCGAGCCGTAGTTGACCGGCATGTCCCAGCCGCCGAAGTCGACCATCTTGGCGCCGAGTTCGCGGTGGGTGGCGTTGAGCGGGGTCTGTTTGAGCGCTTGATCTGTCATGGGGGCAACCAAAAATAAAAAAGGGTGAAGCGCGGATTCGCTTCACCCCTCTGTCCTTGGTACCTGAGAGATTACGGCGCGCCGGGTGATGAATCCTGCGCCGCTGCCCCTTCGGTGGCGGCCTTACCGGTTTCGATACCGGCGGCCGCGCTCTCCAGAGTGTTCTTGGGGCGTGTCAAACGACACGCCCTGGCGTTGCGGTCCTTGTTGCCTGAGCGATTCCGGGTGGGTTACGCCTTCGGCGGCATGCGGTGCATGCACTCTCCCGCAACGGGAACGCGCACTATACCGAAGAAGCGTCAGGCCAGCCAGCCCTGCACTTTTTTGCGGTCTGGCACGCCGCCCGCATGCACCACCTTGCCGTCGATCACCACGCCGGGCGTCGACATGACGCCGTAGCCGAGGATGGCGGCCATGTCCTCGACCTTCTCCAGCCTAAGCTCGATGCCCAGGCTGCGCGCCTCTTCCTCGATGAGTTTCAACGTGGTCTTGCAGTTGGCGCAACCGCTGCCGAGTACCTTGATGTCTTTCATGCGTGTGTTCCTTTTCAGCAGCAGGATTTTCCGGAGGGCGTGGGCGTGCAGCAGGCCGAACCCGATGTTACAGCGGCAAGGGGGGTGTCGCTGGCAGCATACGCCTGGTCAAAGCCGGCATCGAGCGTCTGCGCGGCTTCGTCGCGGATATGCCGTGCGATTTCGATGACGGAATCGATTTGTTCCTTGCTGACGCCGTAGCTTTTCAGCCGGTCGATCTGGCACAGGCCCTGTTTGGGATGATTGGCGGCAATGTTGGCCGCCAGCGACACCAGGGCGACGATGGAAGGATGCAGTTCAGTACTCATGCGATGACACTCCTCAAGGCGTTGAACAGGACGCCGACCAGCACGAAGGCGGTGGCGAGATAGGCGGCGAAGATGCCGAGCAGCGGCCATTTGACGACCTTGCGCAGGATCAGCATCTCCGGCAGCGACAGGGCGATCACCGCCATCATGAAGGCCAGCACGGTGCCGAGCGGCACGCCCTTGCCCAGCAGCGCCTCCGCCACCGGGATGATGCCGACCGCGTCGGAATACATCGGCACGCCGACCAGCACGGCGACGATCACGGACAGCACACCGCCGTCGCCCGCGATTTTTGCCACGAAGTCGGCCGGCACATAGCCGTGGATGAAGGCACCGATGCCGACGCCGATGAACACATATTTCCAGATGCGGCCGACGATCTGCCGCACCTCGTTCCAGGCGTAGGCATGGCGGGCGCGCAGGCTGTTGTCGCGTTCCTCCTGCAGCGCTGCCTCGCCCATCCGGATTTTCCACACGTAATCCTCGACCCAGCGTTCCAGCTTGAAGGCCTGCAGCACGTAGCCGCCGACAAAGGCGACGGTCAGTCCGGTCGCCACGTAGATCAGCGTCATCTGCCAGCCGATCACCCCGGCCAGCACCACCACGGCGACCTGGTTGACCATCGGGCTGGCGATCAGGAAGGACAGCGTCACGCCGAGCGGGATGCCGGCCTCGACGAAGCCGATGAACAGCGGTATCGACGAACACGAACAGAACGGCGTCACCGCCCCCAGCCCTACCGCCATCAGGCGCGCGCCGGGGCCGGAGCGGCCGCGCATCATCGCACGCACCTTCTCCGGGGTGAGCAGCGCGCGCAGCCAGCCCATCAGGTAGATCACCGAGGTCAGCAGCACCAGGATCTTCGCCACGTCCATCACGAAGAACTGCAGCGCCGCCCCCAGCGGGGTGCCCTCCAGGCCCAGCCATTGATAGGCAACCAGATTGCCCAATGCGTCAAACATTCAGACGGCTCCGCTGATGGCGCGGCTTACAGCGCAAACTCTTCGTCGTACGGCGCATCCCCCTGCACCACCGGCAGCGTGAAGGCACGATCCCAGATGCCCCAGCCGCCGTTCAGCACGCGCACATCCTGGTAACCCAGGCTCTTCATCTGCAGCCAGCCCAGGCTCATGCGGAAACCGTCGTGGCAATACACGTACACGGTCTTGTCCTTCGGCACGTCCTTGTAAAACGCCGCCAATTTCTCCTCGTCGAACCATTTCTGGCTCTGGCCGTCGGTTGCGTCCAGGCTCACCACATTGAGCGCGCCGGGAATATGGCCACCCTGCACCGCATGGCGGACCACCGCGCCGGTGTACATGTCCCTGGGGCGCGAATCGATCAGCACAACCTTGGGATTGCGGGTGGACAGCACGTCGTCATAGACCTGCGTCCATTCGACGAACAGTTTCGGGTTGGCGGGCTTGAGCGTGACCTTGCCGGGTTTGGGTTTGGCGGTGGGTTCCTGGGTCAACTCGTTGAAGCCGGTCCATTCGACCGTGCCGCCGTCGAGAATCTTTACGCGCTTCATGTCGAAGCCGTACAAGTCCAGCAGGTGAACAACACGGGCGGTCAGCGCCGAGCGCGAATCGTCGTACAGCACGATGGTCGAATCATTGTTCACGCCCCAGTTGCGCAGCGTGGCCTGGAAAGCCTCCCTGCTTGGAAACAGCATGATCGAGCGGCCGGTGTTATCGCCCAGGTCCTTGAAGCGCTGCACCTGAATGGCACCGGGAATATGGCCGACTGTGTGATAGCGATGCGGGTGATAACGCACTTCCAGAATCACCAGCTTGGGATTTTTCATCTCGGCGGCCAGCCAGTCGGCGTCGACCATGAAGGAACGATCGGCAAAGGCCGGCGCGGACAGCAGCGCCAGCACCATCAACATGCCGCGGAACAGATTTTTAAACATGCGTACGTCTCCTGATAGTTGGTTTGGAAGGTGGGCTACAGCGGCGCTTGCCCAGGTCGCTGACCGCAGCCTCTTCGCCCTGCGCCATGCCGGTCAACACGGTGCGTGCCCAGCCGGGAAGTTCTGGATTCGGGCTGTAATGCACCCACAGGCCTTCACGCCGGGTCTGCACCAGGTCCGCGTCACGCAGAACCGCAAGATGCCGCGAGACTTTGGGCTGCGACTGGTTGAGCGTTTCGTAGAGGGTGCATACACAACATTCGCCTTGCGTAATCAGCAGCGACAGTATTTGCCGACGGGTGCCATCGGACAGGGCATAAAAAAGGGCTTCTGGCTGCATGACCAAATATATATGCTGTTTCAAATATACGAAATGGCGAATATATACAACATGCACTCCCCAGGCAAGAAAAAACTGATTCGCAGGGTTGCCCCGGGTTGTCCTGGTGCGGAAAGACGGTTCTGCGGGCGGAGTGATGTTGGCCAGGGGTGCAGGCCGGGTGAGTCAAGCACGAGCGGAGCCTGGCGCCCCGCCCGTATGCTGCTTGATTTAGCCGATGGTGGCTTCGGCGCTGTTCTTGTCGCCCTTGTTGTCGACCCAGTTGACGACGACCTTGTCGCCGGCCTTGGGGCCCTTGACCTTGAAGCCCAGGTAGGGGTTCCTGGACACGGCGCCGCCGATTTCGGCGTTCAGCACGGGCGCGCCATTGATGGT
>Ga0208244_101256_pt1 | contig 14870 bp, 13 predicted proteins | sample SubbioCR12Aug_5A_FD_184828 | JGI IMG/M metagenome (GOLD analysis project Ga0208244, IMG submission 184828) | Serpentinite rock and fluid subsurface biosphere microbial communities from McLaughlin Reserve, California, USA - CR12Aug_5A (SPAdes) | ecosystem: Environmental > Terrestrial > Deep... | reverse complement strand
CTTCCTTACGAGCTGGTGATGGTGAGCAACATGAACAATGGAGAGAGATTTGAGACATATGTCATACCAGGGGAAGCAGGGAGCGGCATGATTTGCCTCAACGGACCGACAGCGAGAAAGGGCGTAGTCGGTGACAGGGTGATCATTTTCTGTTATGGTTATTTTGAGGAAGGCGCGTTAAAGGATTTCGGCCCCAGGATAGTCCGACTCGCCCCCGGCAACAAGATTACAAAGACGTAATGCGTGATGAATAGGTCCTATAAGACTTATAGGACCTATTCATCACGATTTTTATATTTATAATGGACGAAATAGGCATTGTAAAGAGCATTCAGGGCGTCATTGCAACGGTATCGGTGGAAAGAAAATCTGCCTGCGAACAGTGCGCGGCAGGGTGCAAGGTCACCGACTCGGGAGCTGAGATCGAGGCTGTTAACCGGGCAAAGGCAACCATAGGACAGAAAGTACGGGTCGAACTGAAGCCCTATACCTATCTGAAAGGATCGATCATTATTTACGGGTTGCCGGCCCTCGCATTAATTCTCGGGGCGGTCGTCGGAAAAGAGTTTTTCAGCGGTCTTTTCCGGACCATGGACCCTGATATCGTTTCCGCCATGTTCGGTTTCGGCGCGTTCATTGTCTCTTTTATTCTTATTAAATTCTGGAGCATGCGTTTGGAAAAGAAAACAGAGTATAAACCTGTCATTGAGGAAATCTTAGAAGAATAACTTCATTCCATCTGAGAGGGGGAATTCTATGGCTAATTTTGAAGTGAACAGAATTCGCAACATCGCGGTGATTGCACACGGAGGGGCAGGCAAGACATCTCTGACCGAAGCGCTGTTATTCGCCTCCGGCGCCGTTGACAGATTGGGCTCTGTTGACAGCGGGACATCCACCACGGATTTCGAACCCGAAGAGATCGCGCGGAAAATAACGATCACTTCATCCCTGTGTTTTTGCAGCTGGAACAACCACCGGCTCAACCTCATCGACACTCCGGGTTTTATCAACTTCATTGAAGACACCCGGGGGTGTCTGAAAGCTGTGGATGGAGCAGTGGTGATCGTAAGCGCGATTTCGGGCGTCAAGGCCGAAACCGAAAAGATATGGAAATATGCTTGCGAATACGAGATACCGAGGATAGTGTTCATAAACAAAATGGACAAGGAAAACGCTGATTTCTCCATGGCTGTTTCAGAGCTGGAGAAGTCCTTTGATGCAGAGGCGGTTCCCCTGCAGATGCCCATAGGGTCGGGGGAGACATTTTCAGGGATTATCGACCTCGTCACCATGAAGGCAATAACGTATAAGACCGGTAAGGCCGCCGAGACAGAAGTCCCCTCCGAACTTCTCACGGAGGCTCAGGGATACCGGAAAAAGCTTGTGGAAAAGATCGCGGAGTCGGACGATGCACTCCTTGAGAGATACCTGGAGGGGGGAGAGTTAACCCATGATGAGATTATCAAGGGCATTAAGGAGGGCTCTTTGACCCGCAGGTTTATCCCTGTTGCGTGCGGCGCCGCAGTAAAGAACATCGGCATACCGCAGCTTCTGGATACTCTTGTCCTCTGCCTGCCCTCACCGGCGGAAATGGCGCGAATATCTCCGGTGAGGGGGAAGAATCCAAAGGACGGCAGGGAAGTCGAGAGAAAGGTGGATGAAAAAGAGCCTTTTTCAGCGTACGTGTTCAAGACCATTGCAGACCCCTACGCAGGGAAACTCTCTCTCTTCAGAGTCTATTCGGGAACTCTGAAGGCGGACTCCTCGGCGCTGAATACAACCTCAGGGACAAAGGAAAGGATTGGACAGGTTTTTTATCTACAGGGAAAAAAACAGGTTCCGGCGCAGGTCCTCGGGCCCGGCGAGATCGGAGTCGTGGCGAAGTTGAAGGATACTAACACAGGGGATACGCTTTCCGATGAGCCCCATCCCATTGTTTTTGATAAGGTTAAATTTGCGGAGCCGATCATTTCCTATGCCATCGCCCCCAAGAGCAAGGGTGACGAGGAGAAGGTCAGTTCGAGTCTCCATAGGATACTGGAGGAAGATCCGACCCTGAGATTTCACAGGGATGAAGAGACAAAGGAGATGCTCCTGTCAGGCATGGGGCAGGTTCATCTGGAGATAACCCTCGAAAGGCTGAAGAGGAAGTTCGGCGTTGATGTCGTGATGAAGACCCCCAAGATACCGTACCGTGAGACGATCAAGGCACAGGCAAAAACCCAGGGCAGATATAAGAAACAGTCCGGTGGAAGGGGGCAGTATGGGGACTGCTGGATAGAGATAGAACCGCTGCCCAGAGGCGGTGGATATGAATTTCTTGACAAGATTGTGGGCGGGGTGATCCCCCAGCAGTACAGGCCTGCGGTGGAAAAGGGGATTGCAGAGACGATGAAGGAAGGCATCATTGCAGGATATCCGGTGATTGACATGCGTATCACCTTATACGATGGCTCTTATCATTCCGTGGACTCTTCAGAAATGGCATTCAAAATAGCAGGCTCCATGGCGTTAAAGAAGGCCTTCCTGGAGGCAAAACCCGCATTGCTTGAACCAATCATGAAAGTTGAGGTCACCACTCCGGACGATACCCTCGGCGCGGTCATCGGGGACCTGAATTCAAAGAGAGGAAAGGTCCAGGGCGTGGAACCTCAGGCAGGAGGGAACCAGAAGATCGGCGCCCTGGTGCCGATGTCAGAAATGCTGACCTATGCGAATCAACTCCAAAGCATCACCTCAGGCAGGGGCCTGTATTCCATGGAATTCTCTCATTATGAGGAAGTGCCGGGGCATCTGGCACAAAAGATCATTGCGGAGAAAGAGGCGAAAAAGACAGAAGAAAATGCTTGACAAAGTTATGAAACATGTCTATAATTATTTTTAATAATCTTATGCGGCTCTTAAATGACGAGTTTCATAACCGCGAATCCTGAAAGCATACTCTCCATATAAATTAAATAAGGAGGAGAAAGCCTGATCAATCGAATTTATACACAGCGACATAAGTCATAACCAGTTTGTCATTGTCCGGCTTGACCGGACAATCCAGCCCTTCGACAATCCAGCCCTTCGACAATCCAGCCCTTCGACAAGCTCAGGGTGACTATGGTGTCATGGTGAGCGTTCGACTGAGCTCACGCCGAAGGCCTGTCGAACCATAGATTCCCCGATCAAGTCGGGGAATGACGTTGTTGTTGATTTATGACGCTCAGTGTAGAAGAATGGAGCAATCCGTCCGATTGCAGGTAATGCATTTTTTAGCTGCTGCGCTAAACCTAACAAGGAGGAGGGGCTTATGAATGTATCTCGCCGTAATTTTCTGAAGCTTTCGGGAGGAACATTGGCGCTGGGGTCTTTGGGGGTAAACCTCGACCCTGTCAAGGCATATGCGCAGACATTGCGCATCAAAAACGCAAAGGAGACCCTCACCATCTGTCCTTACTGCTCCGTGGGCTGCGGGATTATTGTCCATACTAAGGACGGAAAGGTCATCAACACAGAGGGTGACCCGGACCATCCCATCAACGAGGGAACACTTTGTTCAAAGGGCGCATCTCTCTATCAGATCATAAACAATCCGAAACGCCTCACCAAGCCCAGATATCGCGCCCCCGGGGCTACAGAGTGGAAGGAAGTGGAATGGGCCTGGGCTCTGGATGAGATAGCAAAGAGGGTGAAGCAGACCCGTGACAAAACATTCAAATTAACCTCAAAATCAAAAGTAAAAGAAAAACAGCCTGATGGTACTGAAAAAGAGGTTGAGAAAGATTTTGTGGTTAATCGGACAGACGGAATAGCCCATGTGGGAAGCGCCGCATTGGACAATGAAGAGTGCTACATGCTCCAGAAGCTCCTTCGCTCCTGGGGGCTCGTCTATATAGAACACCAGGCCCGAATATGACACTCGCCAACGGTACCGGCTCTGTCAGAGTCGTTCGGTCGCGGCGCAATGACAAATCACTGGATTGATTTCAAGAATGCGGATGTCATCCTCGTCATGGGGGGTAATCCGGCAGAGAACCACCCCATATCCATGAAGTGGATTATGAAGGCAAAGGAAAACGGCGCAAAACTCATCGTTGTTGACCCCCGTTTCACCAGAACAGCAGCAAAGGCTGACCTTTATGCCCCTCTTCGTTCGGGTGCCGACATTCCGTTTCTCGGGGGCATGATCAAGTACATCCTTGATAATAACCTCTATTTCAAGGACTATGTCGTCAACTATACCAATGCCTCATTCCTCGTAAACCCGGAGTTTAAAGGCCCCGGTCAGTTGGACGGTGTTTTTTCAGGGTACGATGAGAAGGGAAGGAAGTATGACAAAAAAACGTGGTCCTACCAGATGGATGAGAATGGGATTCCGAAGAAAGACTTCACACTGAAGGACCCGAACTGCGTCTTTCAGCTCCTCAGGAAACATTACTCCCGCTATACGCTGGATAAGGTTTCATCCATTGCAGGGACTCCGAAGGAGAAGCTCGTTGAGGTCTACAAGACCTATGCATCCACAGGAAAGCCTGACAAGGCAGGAACCGAGCTCTATGCCATGGGCTGGACCCAGCATACGGTAGGCACTCAGAATATCAGGACAATGGCTATCATTCAGCTTCTCCTCGGCAATATGGGAATTGCCGGCGGCGGCATCAACGCCCTGAGGGGGGAATCCAATGTTCAGGGTTCGACAGACCAGGGGATTCTCTTCCATATACTACCAGGGTATAACCCTGTGCCGTCTGCTACCATAGTTGACCTCAAGGCATATAATGAAAAATTTACACCCAAGACAAAGGACCCTAAGAGTGTCAACTGGATGGGGAACAGGCCCAAATATATTACGAGCTACTTGAAGGCCATCTATGGAAACAGCGCCACAAAGGACAATGACTTCGGCTTTGCATGGCTTCCAAAGCTTGATGAGGGGATGAATGCCTCTTGGCTCGTGCTCTTTGACCAGATGTTTAAAGGAAAATTTGAAGGATTCTTCGCATGGGGACAAAACCCTGCCTGTTCCAGCGGCAATGCTGGAAAGGTGAGGAAGGCGTTTTCAAAATTGAAATGGCTGGTGAATGTAAATTTATTCGACAATGAAACCGGCTCCTTCTGGAAAGGCCCTGATATGAATCCTTCGGAAATACAGACAGAGGTCTTCCAGCTTCCTGCAGCATCCTCTGTTGAAAAAGAAGGCAGCATCACAAATTCAGGACGCCTTGCACAATGGAGATATAAGGCCATTGAACCCATTGGAGAATCAAAGCCGGACTCTGAGATAATGAATGAACTTCACTTCAGGGTTAAAAAACTTTACCAGAAACAGGGTGGGAAATTCCCTGCTCCCATGCTGAACCTCACGTGGGACTATGGCGAGAAAGGGCCTGATGGCAGGATTAAAAAGGTTGATATACACCGTGTGGCAAAGGAGATCAACGGATATTACCTCGAAGACCTCTTTGACAAGAAGGTGGACCCTCCGAAACAGCTCGGGAAGAAAGGCCGGCTCATGACTAATTTCGTCACGCTTCAGGCAGATGGCACCACATCCTGCGGCAACTGGATATACTCCGGCAGTTATACCGAAAAGGACGACAAGATCATCAATATGATGGCCAGGAGAGGAAAGGATGATCCCACAGGCCTTGGGTTGTATCCGGGCTGGGCATGGTGCTGGCCGGTAAACAGAAGGATAATCTATAACCGCGCATCGGTCGACCCTCAGGGAAATCCATGGGATCCCAGGCGCACGATTCTAAAATGGAACCCCACTAAGGAGAATCCTGCTACCAAGAAGCCCGGCGTCTGGGAAGGCGATGTGCCTGACGGACCTGCTCCGCCCATGGCTGATGAAAAGGCAGGCAAGTATCCTTTTATCATGAGGCCGGACGGCATGGGAGCAATATTTGGACCCGGACTTGCAGACGGTCCATTCCCTGAGCATTACGAACCGCTGGAATGTCCGGTCCAGGAGAACCCAATGTCCAGGAAGCACAGGATAAACCCCACAATAAAGCTCTTTTACGGCGTTACAGGACCTCACGCCATGCCAGCAAAAGAGGGGGGGCTTCCAGAGGACATATTCTTCTCATGTGATATAAGATTTCCGTATGTGGCAACCACCTACCGTGTATCAGAGCACTGGCAGACAGGGGTTTTGACGAGGCATCAGCCGTGGCAGCTCGAGATGCAGCCGCAGCAGTTCGTGGAGATAAGCAGAGAGCTTGCCGATGAGAAGAAGATCAAAAACGGCGACAAGGTCATTGTGTCCTCAGGTCGCGGCAAGGTATGGGCGATCGCGATGGTTACGGACAGGTTCAAGCCCTTTAAGGTCATGGCAGCTACAGTTCACCAGGTTGGGCTTTCATGGCACTTTGGGTGGCAGTATCCTGAAGACGGCAGTTCGGGGGATAGCTCAAATCTCCTTACACCCACCATCGGCGATGCAAATACAATGATACCTGAATCAAAGGCCTTTATGGTCAATGTGGAAAAGGCATAAGGGGGTGAATGCAATGACACAAGCAAGAAAATCGTTACTCATTTCTCCCGAGTTATGTATAGGATGCAGAGGCTGCCAGACCGCCTGCAAGTCATGGAACCAGCTTCCCGGTCAGAAAACCAGTAATACCGGTACGTTCCAGAACCCTCCGGACCTCACTGCCACCCTTTTTAATATGATCCGTTATGTAGAGCTGCCTTCGGAGGCAAATATGATGCGATGGCTCTTTGTGAGCAGAAGGTGTATGCACTGCGGAGACGCAGGATGCATGAAGATATGTCCTGCGCCCGGCGCCCTTTACAGGACAAAAGAGGGGGCAGTGGCATTTAACAAAGAGAAATGCATCGGCTGCAAGCTCTGCGTGGCAGGATGTCCCTTTGACGTTCCCCGCTTCGATGAAAAGGACAAGGTAACCAAATGCCATCTCTGCTTCGACAGGATAGCAGAAGGACTTCAGCCGGCCTGCGCAAAAACTTGTCCTACCGGGGCCATACGCTATGGAGAAAGGGATTCCATGATAGGATCTGCGAAAAAGGCGGGATATGCAAAGGTATACGGAGATACTGACCTCGATGGCCTCGGAGCCGTTTACGCATTCAAAGATGCTCCGAAGCTCTACGGGCTGAGTGAGAAGCCGGAGATACCCGAGAGCGTGGTGTTCTGGCATAAGGTCTTGAAACCCCTTGCCTACATCGGCCTGGGAGGCGCAGTCGCTGCGTCTCTCATCCATTACGTTGCCATCGGTCCCAAGAAGGATGAGGAGGTAAAGAAAGATGAGTAATAACATGGTTAAAAAGGCAAATTCCTTTGAAATATTCAACCATTGGCTGCTCGCGGTAAGTTTCTTCATACTCACCATAAGCGGCTACGCCTTCCTTTTCCATCTCGAGCAGGTGGGGTCTGTCTTCGGAGGGTTCAACCTGATGAAGGACATCCACAATTGGGCAGGCGTGGTTTTCGGGGTTTCCCTGGTCTTTTCCATCTTCAATTACCTTCCTGTCTCCCTGAAATTCACCTCTGACGACTTCGCCTGGTTTATGAAAGGCGGCGGATACCTTTCCAAAAGAAGCGTTACAGTGCCGCCCCAGGACGAACTCAATGCGGGACAGAAACTTTATTACCTTGTTGTGCTCCTCACCGGTATCGGCATCTCTGTCTCAGGCATCGTGATATGGCTGAGGCCTGTTGCCCAAAACGTGAACACATGGGTCCTCTTTTCACATTTGGTGCATAACATAACTTTTGATGTGATGGTCGTTGCGATTCCTGTTCACATCTATCTGGCGACCCTAGCCAATCCGGGCACATTCAGGATAATGGTGTACGGCACAGTCCCCCTTTCCTGGGCAAAAAAACGCCATGCAAAGTGGGTCCAGAGGATGGGCTTTTAACTCTTGCTGATGAAAGGCAGGGCAGGAGAACACTGCCCTGCCTTAACCCCTGTTGTCGGGCACTGTTACTTCGCCGGGACTAAACCGTTAGGGATGACAGGCCCTTTCTCACGGTATCGTTGACCTGTCAGAGAGGAATTCCCAGTGAAAAAACTGATAATCCTAGCTCTCCTCCTGGTTGCCGCGTATTCCTCCGCTGCTGAGAAGAGATACGTTGTGCCTCTTGAGGATTCTCCCTCCCTGGGCCCTGCAGATGCGCCGGTCACCATAATCGAGTTTCTCGACTATCAGTGACCACACTGTGTTGGGGTCGGTCCGACCGTCAAAAAAATAATGGCAGCTTATGGGGGAAAGGTGCGGCTGGTGATAAAGAATTACCCTTACAAATACCGCGACTATTCCCATATCGCGGCAGAGGCTTCCCTTGCAGCCAGGGATCAGAACAAGTTCTGGGAGATGCACGACCTTCTGCTCAAGAAATCTCCCCAGCTTGACCGGAATAGTCTCATCAAATATGCTCAAGAAATAGGGCTTGATGTTAAAAAATTCACGGATTCCATCGACAAGATGAAGCATTCAAGTATCATTGAGCGCGACAAAAAACTCGCAGTAGACATGGATCTTTATAACACTCCAACTTTCTTTATCAACGGCAGGAAGGTGATCGGGAACAGGCCCTATGAGTATTTCCGGAAAATCGTGGATGAGGAGCTGAAAAATGTTAAAAAATAGGATAAGATCGGTTATAGCTATAGGACTGATAACTCTGCTTGTATTGGTTTTTACATTTCCTGCGTCCGCCGGGCATCTGGAGCCGTTTAAATCAGTGCCAGTTCCGAAAAAGAACCCTCAGACCCCGGAAAAGATCGAACTCGGTAAAAAGCTTTTTTTTGACAGACGGCTTTCAGGCGACGGCACAATGAGCTGCGCCACCTGCCATATGCCTGAGCTCGCCTTCACAGACGGACAGGATATCTCCCTCAGCTATCCCACCACAAAGAACTGGAGAAACTCTCCCTCACTTATTAATGTGGCATTTTACAAATTCCTCTTTCATGACGGCCGTGTGAAGACCCTCGAAGACCAGGCGCTTTTCCCAATAATGTCTGCATTTGAGATGAACAAGAATCTCGACTATCTTGAGGAACAGATCAGGGTGGTGCCTGAATACGTTGATTCTTTCAAGAAAGTCTTCGGAGGCGACGTCACCCGTGAGAAAATAGCCATGGCTATAGCAGCCTTTGAAAGAACCCTGATCTCCATCAACTCACCCCTCGACAAGTACCTCAAGGGTGACCGGAATGCCCTTTCCGAAGAGGCGAAAAAAGGGTTCGAATTATTCAAGGGAAAAGGAAAATGCGCTGACTGCCATCACGGGGTGAACCTCTCCGACGACAAGTTCTACGCCCTTAATGTTCCTGAGAATCCGGCTTTGATGAATGATCCGAGGGTAACCGCAACCATGAGATTTGTGGCCAAGGTTTACCATTATAAGGACTACAGGAACCTTGCAGAGGACCCCGGCAGGTATCTCATCACAAAGGACAAGAAAGACTGGAAGGCGTTCAGGACTCCCACTCTGAGGGAAATCGCAAAAACCGCTCCCTATATGCATAACGGCATCTTTAATACCCTGGATGAGGTTATAGAATTCTTCAATGACGGAGGAGGCAAGGGGAACAAGGCGCTGAAACCGCTGGGACTCAGCGCTGAGGAGAAAAAATCTCTGAAGGCATTTCTTACAGAGGCGCTGGCCGGCGAGGAAATAAACTTAAAATACCCTGAAATACCATAAAGAGAATGATTACCATCGAAGAGCTTGCTGAACAGAGACCACATTTAAAGGATGCCCTCGGGCTTTATGCAAAGGTCACGGAGTTCACCCGGTTGACAGGGAAGACGAATATCTCTGCTCCCTCTCCCGGGGACATATGCTATCCTCCAGTATCCGTCGAGCCTCTTTTTGAATCCTTCTCATCCAGCTTTGATGTGCCCATGGACATACTGGCTCCGCTTAAGGAAGCGATGAAATTAGGTCAGGTGGATCTTACCAGGCTTCCCTTAAACGAAACCCCTGCATTCTCCCTTCCCTATCACGAGGATGAACTTGCAAACCTTCTTTTCCTCATCAGCAGACCATTTTTTCTGAGTCTCGGCAGTCCGTTAAATGTCTCTTCCCTGTTCTGGGAAGAAGGCAGGTGTCCGGTCTGTAATGCTGTCCCCTCTCTCTCCTTCAACAGACAGGAAGAGGGCAAGACGCTCTTCTGTTCTTACTGCTCAAGCCGTGGCACGTGGCACAGAATCGGCTGTCCCGGGTGTCGGAACAGGGACGCAAGGAAACTGGAGCTCATTGAGGTGGAACAGGAAAAGGGGTTCAGGATAGACCTCTGCAATGAATGCAGAGGCTATATAAAAACCATGGACGAACGCCTTCTCAGTGAGTACACCCCCGAACTTCTTGATATCATAAGCCTTCCCCTTGACATCCTGGCGCAGGGCCGGGGCTATAAGCGCCGCTCGCCAAATCCCATCGGCATAATAAAGATGACTTGAGCTCTTATAGCCTTGCGTCTTTCAGGGCATTTTGACAGGCGCATTCCCTTTTTTCCGGTATCATGGTAAGAGTCTCTGCCAGGAGGCTTTTGACCTGCTCCCTGGAGGTCTTCATCGTCTCCACAACTTCAGAGGTGGTCAGATGTTTCTCGCTTATGCCCGCAGCATAGTTCGTTACCACAGCAATACCGGCAAAGCAGAGTTCCAGTTCCCGTGCAAGGCATGCCTCAGGCATGGCGGTCATGCCGACAATGTCGGCGCCTATGCATGAGAAATACTTTATCTCTGCCTTACTTTCGAGCCGCGGTCCATTCACACAAATATAGGCGCCGGCTTCTCCGAGCGCTCTGTTCAATTTCCTGCCGGCAGTAATAAGGGCATCCCTGAGCTCGCCGCAAAAAGGCAAAGTGAAGTCTATATGAATAACTTCACTGCTGTCGTAGAACGTTGATGCCCTTCCGTGAGTCATATCGATAATCTGATCCGGTATTACCATCTCCCCCGGTCTCAGTCCCGGGTTTATCCCGCCGACCGCGTTCACCGATAGTATCCGTTGAACGCCGAGTTCCCTGAAGCCCCATATGTTTGCCCGGTAGTTTATCCTGTGAGGGGGGATATGGTGAGGGGTACCGTGCCGGGAAAGAAACATGACTTCTCTCCCCGACATTTCGCAAAGCCGGTACAGGTCAGACGGTTCTCCATAAGGAGTCGTCACCTTTTTCAGCTCTTTGATCTCGATTCCTTCTATTTCATAAAAACCGCTTCCCGCAATGATTCCAATTTCCGGCATACAACTTCCTTTCCCTAAATAGTGTCTGTCCTTAAACTCATTATAGGTCAGGCTTCCAGCCTGACATGCGTCCATACAATTTATACACAGACTCTAATTATAGGTAATATGCATGGTATAATATTAACTCCTTAAAAGTCCAGAAAGGAATAACATAAAAATGTTAGATGCTGACTTGTCTTCCCGGATTTTGAAAAGGGTATTGTCCCATGGCGGCGAATACGCCGACATATTTTTCGAGCAGCGGCGAACAACCTCCATCCACTTGGAAGACGAAAAGGTAGAAAAGGTCTCCATAGGCGTGGACAGTGGAATCGGGATAAGACTTATCCGGGGAGGGAAGACTTCCTATGCCTTCAGTAATGACGCATCAGGGGAAGCCCTCATGGAACTTGCCGAGACCCTCAGTAAAACAGCCAAAGGGTCTTTCAATCCTGTGTTTGACCTCAGGAAGGCAAGACCTGAGACAGATTTTGTCATTCTCAAATCCCCGGATACGATACCCATGGCCGGGAAGATCGTTCTTGTGCATAAAGCAGACCGCGCAGCCCGTTCATTTGATAGCCGCATCAAACAGGTGGCGGTGAATTATCGTGACTTCATTCAGAAGGTGCACATCGTCACCTCTGAAGGGATTATTGCAGAGGATGAACGCGTCCATACCCTTTACATGGTCCATGTTATCGCATCAGAAAACGGGATAATTCAGACGGGATATGAAACTGCCGGCGGTCACCTCGGGTTTGAATTGTTCGACGGGGTATCGGTAGAAGAGCTTTCCCTCAAGGCTTCCCGCAGGGCAGTAATGATGCTCCGGGCCAGAAGAGCGCCTGGCGGCAGAATGCCTGTGATCATATCTTCAGATGCAGGCGGGACAATGATCCATGAGGCAATAGGCCACGGACTTGAAGCAGACCTTGCACAGTATGGACTGTCGGTATACTCGCATCGCTTAGGCCAGGAAGTGGCATCCAGACTCGTGACGGTCATAGATGATGCAACACTCCCCCATAAGAGGGGCTCCTACCGCTTCGATGATGAAGGAACTCCGTCCCAGAGGACTGTCCTTGTGGACAAGGGCATACTGACCGGCTATATGTATGATAAATTTACCGCTGCCCGGGATGGGGTAACATCCACGGGCAACGGTAGGCGTGAATCCTATCGACACAGGCCTATACCAAGGATGTCCAACACATTTATTGCACCGGGAGACACAACCGCCGATGAAGTGGTGAAATCCTCACCGGAAGGGCTCTTTGTAAAAAGAATGGGGGGAGGGCAGGTGAATACAGTCACCGGGGACTTCGTCTTTGAGGTTCAGGAAGGGTATATGATCGAAAATGGCGCCATCGGCGAGCCTGTGAGAGAAGCCACCCTGACCAGCAGCGGACCTGATGTTCTTAAGGCCATTGACATGATTGCCTCAGATTTGGGGTTCTCCATCGGTACTTGCGGAAAGGACGCCCAGGGTGTGCCGGTATCAGATGCCATGCCGACGGTAAGAATCCGCGAGATGGTAGTTGGTGGAGAAGTTCCCGCCTAAGGAATTTCCCGTTCGGGCATGTGTTGCAATTATTAGACACTTGAAGAATATAAACAACACCCTGACAACTTAACCCCCTTTATCTAAAAGGTTTTTTTCTGGCATTCTCTTTGCTATCTAAATGTACAGCTTTATGCGTTTACAGAGAACCCTCAGACAAGAAGTGAGCTTTAGCGGTATTGGGCTCCATACGGGAAGGCATGCCACTGTCAGGCTGAAACCTGCTCCGCGGGACTCGGGGATAATCTTCCACCGGGTGGACAGAATGACAGTGATCAGATCCCATATCGGTTCTGTTACTGATACTGCATTTGCAACAACTCTTGGTGACGGCACCGTTAAAATCAAGACGGTCGAGCATATCCTTGCTGCCCTCTCTGGTTTAGGGATTGATAATCTGATTATTGAGGTCAACGGTCCTGAAATTCCCATTCTGGATGGAAGTTCCACTGAACTGGTGAGCATCATTTTGCAGGGAGGTATCGCAAAGCAGGGCAAAAAGATGCCGTACATGAGGATAATCAGACCGGTCATTATGGATGACGGTCATGCCGAAATAGCCATTTTCCCCTATGAAGGGAGGAAAATCACCTTCAGGATCCATTTCAACCACCACCTTCTCGGAGAGCAAAACCTGAGCGTGGACCTGAATGAAGAGACCTTTATCAGAGAGGTGGCGCCGGCCCGGACTTTTGGTTTCCTCAAGGATGTCCAATACATGATGGCAAATGGTCTTGCGAAGGGCGGCTCTCTCGATAACGCCATCATCCTCGGTGATGACGGGGTGCTGAACTCTTCAGGTCTCAGATTCAGGGATGAGTTCGTGCGACATAAGATACTGGACTCCATTGGAGACTTCTCATTGATTGGTTTTCCCCTGTATGGCCACATCCTGTCCAATAAAGCGGGACATTCTACGAACCTCAAGTTTATGAAGAAGCTTATCTCCTGTCCGGAGTGTTGGGAGATAGTATCAGAAGTCGAACAGCCCCAGGCTCAGCTTCACCTATAAAAATCTTTTTATTTCAAGTAGTTACATATTTCTCTTGAAATTTTTGTGAAAATGGGGTTTTATATCTACTAAAGACCGCGAAGTAGACCGCAAACAAAAAAAGAGGCTGGAGAATTTCTTCTCCAGCCTGAGGTCCCACAAGACTTTTCCTATTTCTTCTTTGCGGTCTTCTTCGCGGTCTTCTTCGCCGCCGGTTTCTTTGCTGCTGCTTTCTTTGTTGCCATTATTTCACCCCCTTTCTATCCCCGAAAAATCGGGGAAGCCTAAACTAAGTCCTTCCGATAAGCGAGATGCGCTTTCCTGAAAGGAGCCTTCTCAGCGCCGCATCCTTTTTCTTCCGCTTGGTCTTGTACTCTTCTTCGTCCATCAAAGTGCAATTTATTTTCTGGTTAAATTTCCTTTCCAGATCCTTCAAGCCCTTAAGCACCACGGGTGAGTCCCCGATGATGAACAGATCAACACTCTCCACATCTTCGCCTTCCGCATAAGGACCATAAATAAATGCCGCCTTGGCGCCGGACGACCTGATGACTGCCTTTATTGCCCCTGGTAATCCAAGGGACTTGGTAATAAGATTCTTCAGCTCCGAGAAGAGGGGCGATTCGTTGTTCGCCTGAAAGTACTTAAGGTTGGCAACCTTTTCACTCAGCACAATTCCCAACTGTTCAAGGTTATCGAGTTCGCGCTTTACGCCTGAGGGATTTTTTCTGAGCAGCTTTGCGATTTCACGGACATAAAACTTCTCATCGGGACTGTTGAGGAGCAGCGAAAGGACATCTGCTCTGATGGATGAGGAAAATAAACTCTTTAACATTTTCATTCCTGAATATAGTTATATACGAAAAAATTTAATTTGTCAACAAAAAAATTACAATTAAGAACAGATAATGCTTTTTTATGAACGATCCTTTCTAAACAACAGATAATGCCTTTTTGTGAACGATGCTAAAAAGAGAACAATTGTTTTATTAATTGAACTATCAGTTACAAGGAGCATCTCTCTGCGGATAGAGATTTCTTTCTTTTTCGGTAAGCACAACCTCTGTTTGACGATGAGATGGAGATGAGGTGTGTTTGCTACGCCC
>Ga0208244_101255_pt1 | contig 14894 bp, 11 predicted proteins | sample SubbioCR12Aug_5A_FD_184828 | JGI IMG/M metagenome (GOLD analysis project Ga0208244, IMG submission 184828) | Serpentinite rock and fluid subsurface biosphere microbial communities from McLaughlin Reserve, California, USA - CR12Aug_5A (SPAdes) | ecosystem: Environmental > Terrestrial > Deep... | reverse complement strand
GGGGCGCGACGAGACGCTGGAGCATTACCGGATGCTGCTGGGGAACATGGCGGAGCTGGGGGTCGGTCTGCTGTGCTACAACTTCATGGTGGGAACGGGGTGGCACCGCACGGGCGAGCGCGAGGGGCGCGGCGGGGCGAAGGCGACGTATTTCAGTCTGGCGGAGAATCAGGCGGTGATGGAGGGCCCGCTGCTGGAGGCGGAGCAGGTGTGGGAGAACTACGCGTACTTCATCAAGGCGGTGATGCCCGAGGCGCGGCGGCTGGGCATCCGCATGGGGCTGCATCCCGACGATCCGCCGCTGCCCAAGCTGGGCGGCATGGCGCGGGTGTTCGGGTCGGTGGCGGCGTATGACCGGGCGTACGCGCTGATGCCGTGCCGCGAGAACGGGGTGACGTTCTGTCAGGCGAACTTCAAGCTGATGGGGGCGGATCTCGACGCGGCGGCGCGGCACTTCGGGCAGCGCATCGCGTTCGTGCACGTGCGGGACGTGCGGGGGACGGCGGAGGAGTTCGTGGAGCTGTTCCACGACGAGGGGGAGACGGATCAGGTCGCGCTTTTCCGCACGTACCGCGAGCTGGGGATCGACGTGCCGTTCCGGTGCGACCACGTGCCCGCGATGGCGGGCGAGGGCGACGAGCCTGGGTTCGTGCCGGGGTACGGGACGCTCGGGCGGCTGTTCGCGAACGGGTACCTCAAGGCGGTGATGGCGGCGGCAGGGGGGGAGTAGTGAGAAGTGAGAAGTGGGGGGGCGTTTCGCCGCGCGGGGGCATGGAAAACGGTGGACTTTTGTCCGGTTCCTGCTAAAGTTACGCCCTGTGCTTTAGCCGACGAGTGCCTGTGTGTTTCAGGCGGCAGACGGATCGGCGGGTGTTTAGGTTGATTTGCATGCATATTTCTCTTCCGAAAATCATTCAGGGCGGCATGGGCGTCGGCGTCTCGAACTGGCGTCTGGCGCAGGCCGTGTCGCGTATCGGGCAGCTCGGCGTGGTGTCGGGCACGGGGTTGGATCAGGTGCTGGCGCGCAGGCTTCAGGACGGCGACGCGGGCGGCGAGGTTCGCCGGGCGTTGGAGCACTTCCCCTTCCCGCAGATGGCGCACCGGATCATGGAGGCATTCTTCGTGCCCGGTGGCAAGGGTCCTGACGCGCCGTATAAGTTTGTGGGTTTGCAGACGATCAAGAGCAGCCACTGGCTGGACGAGCTGTGCATCGTGTCGAACTTCGTGGAGGTGTTCCTTGCGCGCGAGGGGCATGCCAATCCGGTGGGGATCAACTATCTGGAGAAGATCCAGTTCCCGCACCTGCCGTCGGTCTACGGGGCGATGCTGGCCGGGGCGGCGGTGGTGATCATGGGGGCGGGCATTCCGGTGGAGATCCCGCGGGTGCTGGACGTGCTGTCGCAGCACGAGGCGGCGACGTACACGATCCGCGTGATCGGGGCGAAGCCGGACACGGACTGCCAGCGGGTGTTCGACCCGGCGCTGTTCATCGAGGGCCAGACGCCGCCCGTGCTGCGGCGTCCGGACTTCCTGCCGATCATCTCGTCCGACTCGCTGGCGACGATGCTGCTGCGCCGCGCGGGCGGGAGTGTCGAGGGGTTCGTGATCGAAGGGCCGACGGCGGGCGGGCACAACGCGCCGCCGCGCGGGCAGATGAAGTTTTCGGAGGACGGGCAACCGGTTTACGGGTTGCGCGACGTGGTGAATCTGGAGGCGATCCGCAAGATCGGCTTGCCGTTCTGGCTGGGCGGGGCTTACGGCTCTCCCGAGAAGCTCAAGGAGGCGCTCGCCGACGGAGCCGCCGGGGTGCAGGTGGGCACGGCCTTCGCGCTCTGCGAGGAGTCGGGGATGGTGCCCGAGACGCGGCGCGCGCTGGTGCGCAAGGCGCTGGACGGCAAGGCCAAGGTGTTCACCGATCCGGTGGCGTCGCCGACGGGCTTCCCGTTCAAGGTCGCGCAGTTGGAGGGCACGCTCTCCGAGGCGTCGGTGTTCGAGGCGCGCCGCAAGGTGTGCGACATCGGCTATCTGCGCGAGGCGTACCTGAAGGAGGACGGCACGGTCGGCTACCGCTGCCCCTCGGAGCCGGAGGCGGCCTATCTGGCCAAGGGCGGCAAGATCGAGGAGACGGTCGGGCGCAAGTGCATCTGCAACGGGCTTTTCGCGGATATCGGGATGGGGCAGGTGACGCCGGACGGGCGCCGCGAACCGGGGATCGTGACGCTGGGCGACGATTTCGCGAACGTGGGGCAGTTCTGCCCGGACGGGCGGCTGGACTATACGGCGGAAGACGTCGTGCGGCATCTTTTGGGGTGAGGCCGGCTTTTTTCGGGTGACGGGCCGCCGCAACGCGCACTGCGGCGGCTTTCCGCATTTCATGGGGGCGAGTTTCTCTTCTTGACGTTTGGCTTTATCCATTGTTATTGTGTGACACATTCTATGGGAGTTTGGCGATTGACGGTCTGAGCATCTTGCCTGTTTGTGCGTCGCGGTGCAGGGTAGGGGAACGTGTCGGGCGGCCGGGCTTCTTTGGTGTTTTTGGAGTTGGATTATGAATACAGTGATTCTTGTTGCGGCGGGCAAAAGTGAGCGTATGGGGCAGAACACCGACAAGGCGTTTCTGAGCTTGGGGTCGAAGCCGGTCATCGCGTGGTCGTTGCTGGCGTTCGAGCAGTGCCCGGACATCGACCAGATCGTGCTGGTGGTGCGGAAAGATCAGGTGCTGGCGGCCAAGAGCGTGACGCAGATGTTCGGGATTTCCAAGATCCGGACGATCGTGGCGGGCGGTTCGCGTCGGCAGGACTCGGTGCTGAGCGGGATGAAGGAGATGGATCCCGACACGCGGGTCGTGGTGGTGCACGACGGGGCGCGTCCGTGCGTCACGTCGGAGCTGATTTCGGAGACGATCAAGTGCGCCAAGCGCAACGGCTGCGGCGTCGCGGCGTCGCGGGTTTGGGACACGATCAAGTATGTCGAGCGCGGCTCCACGGTGGATCACACGGTGGACCGTTCCAAGCTGTGGGCGGTGCAGACGCCCCAGGCGTTCAACGCCGGGCTGTTGCAGCGCGCGTACCGCGCGGTCGAGGAGCAGAAGGTGACGGTCACGGACGAGGCGAGCGCGGTGGAGCTGATCGGCGAGCCGGTGCGTCTGGTCGAGTGGCCGCGCCCCAACATCAAGATCACGACGGCGGAAGACCTGCCGCTGGCCGCCGCGGCGATGAAAATCAGTTGAACGGGAGACCCGCGAGCGACTATGGACCGTAAATACGCCATCTTGGGGGATATTCACGCGAATCTTGAGGCCTTGACGGCTGTGGTGGAGGACGCGCGCGGGAAAGGCGTTACGGATTTTGTCTCGGTTGGCGATGTGGTGGGGTACAACGCCAGCCCGTCGCAGTGCATCAAGCTGGTCCGCGAGATCGGCTGCGTGACGGTTCGCGGCAACCACGACCACTACTGCTCGTACAACGAGAGCCTCGACGACTTCCAGCCGCTGGCGGCCAGCGTGATCGCGTGGACGCGGCGGCAACTGACGGAGGACGACGTGAAGTGGCTGCACGACCTGCCGTACAGCAAGGCGTGCGGCGGGTTCACGCTGGTCCACAGCACGCTCGACATGCCCGAGCGGTGGGGGTATGTGTTCGACACGCTGGCGGCGGAGGCGAACTTCAGCTACCAGATGACGTCGCTGTGCTTCCACGGGCACACGCACGTGCCGATGGTCTATGAGAAGCACAGCGAGGTGATGCGCGTCGAGCCGTGCAAGACGAAGGTCGCGTTCGGGAAGAAGTTCTTCATCAACGTGGGCAGCGTGGGGCAGCCGCGAGACAACGACCCGCGCAGCGCGTACGTGACGTATTGCGTGAAGAGCAAAGAGGTCGAGTTCGTGCGGGTGCCGTATGACCTGCAGACGGCGATGGAAAAGAATATGAAGGCAGGCCTGCCCGAGCGGCTGGCCTTGCGTCTGGCGCAGGGGCGCTGAGGCGCCTGCGGGAAATAATAGCGCCCGCCTAGGTATTCCGTTTGTAGCGGCAGTACGTTTTGTGTACAATGTCGCGGTTTCTTTCGTACACCTATGGAGGTCTAACAGATGAGTTGTCCGTATCAGTGCTCTCATGAAGTGGAGCAGATGTGCTGTGTGGCGAAGGGCCCCAAGCACGGTCCGGCGCCGGTGCCTGAAGAGGGCAAGTGGGTGCAGGTCAAGCAAGTCACCGACATTTCCGGGCTGACGCATGGCGTGGGCTGGTGCGCGCCGCAGCAGGGGGCCTGCAAGCTGACCCTGAACGTCAAGGACGGCGTGATTCAGGAAGCGCTGATCGAGACGATCGGCTGCTCGGGCATGACCCATTCGGCGGCGATGGCGGCAGAGGTGATGCCCGGCAAGACGGTGCTTGAGGCGATGAACACCGATCTGGTGTGCGACGCGATCAACACGGCGATGCGCGAGCTGTTCCTGCAGATCGCCTACGGGCGCACGCAGAGCGCGTTTTCCGAGGGCGGACTGCCGATCGGGGCGGGGCTTGAGGATCTCGGCAAGGGCCTGCGCAGTCAGGTCGGCACGATGTACAGCACGAAGCAGAAGGGCGTGCGGTATCTGGAGATGGCGGAAGGGTATGTCAGCCGTCTGGCCCTCGACAAGAACGACGAGGTGATCGGTTACGAGTTTGTGCGCATGGGGCCGTTCATGGAGATGCTGAAGAAGGGGACGGACCCGAAAGAGACTCTGGCGAAGGCGACCGGCACGTACGGGCGCTTCACGAAGGAGCTGGGCGCCGTGAAGTTCATCGACCCGCGTCACGAATAGTCAAAGGAGAATTTGGTTATGGCACTTTTTGAGAGCTATGCGCGGCGTATCAAACAGATCGACGCGGTCTGCAAGCAGTACGGGATCAAGGATCTTCAGGACGCACGTAAGCTGTGTCAGGCCCGTGGTTTTGATCCGTACGACATCTGCAACTCGATCCAGAACATCTGTTTCGAGAACGCGAAGTGGGCGTATGTGTTGGGCGCGGCGATCGCGCTGAAGAAGGGGTGCGTCAAGGCCGCGGACGCCGCCGAGGCGATCGGCGAGGGCCTGCAGGCGTTCTGCATTCCGGGGTCGGTGGCGGATGACCGCAAGGTCGGCATCGGGCACGGCAATCTGGCCGCGATGCTGCTGCGCGAAGAGACCAAGTGCTTCTGCTTCTTGGCGGGGCACGAGTCGTTCGCGGCGGCAGAAGGCGCGATCGGCATTGCGACGAAGGCGAACAAGGTCCGCAAGGAGCCGCTGCAGGTGATCCTGAACGGGCTCGGCAAGGACGCCGCCTACATCATCAGCCGCATCAACGGGTTCACGCACTGCGAGACGAAGTTCGACTACGCGACGGGCAAGGTGAAGGTCACGAAGAAGACGGCCTTCTCCAGCGGGCCGCGCGCGGCGGTGCGCTGCTACGGGGCGGACGACGTGCGCGAGGGCGTGGCGATCATGTGGAAGGAAGGGGTGGACGTGTCCATCACCGGCAACTCCACGAATCCGACGCGCTTCCAGCATCCGGTCGCCGGCACGTACAAGAAGGAGTGCATCGAGAAGGGCAAGAAGTACTTCTCCGTGGCTTCCGGCGGCGGCACGGGCCGCACGCTGCACCCGGACAACATGGCGGCGGGCCCGGCCTCGTACGGCATGACCGACACGATGGGCCGCATGCACTCCGACGCGCAGTTCGCGGGCTCCAGCTCGGTCCCGGCGCATGTGGAGATGATGGGTTTCCTCGGCATGGGCAACAACCCGATGGTCGGCGCGACCGTCGCGGTGGCGGTGTCGATCGAGGAGACCAGTAAGAAGTAACGCCGGTGGCGTCACCTCTTGGCGAAGAAAGCCGTCCCGCTGATGCGGGGCGGCTTTCTTTTTGCGGCGTGTAACGACTTTTCCGGTTGAATGTGGGGCTGAAGTCGTTACATGCGCCGGTTTTTGCGGGGTGGAAGTCGTTACGGCATCCGAGCCCGCTCAAGGGGGCATGGGCATTTTGTGGCAGGTGGGGGCTACAGGCCGATGAGGTCGCGGATGTCGTCGAAGGAGAGTTTCTGCATGACCGACTCGTCGGTGGTGCCGATGGTGGCGCTGATGACGGCCTGCTTTTTCTGCTGCATGGCGAGGACTTTCTCCTCGACGGTGTGTTCGGCGATGAGCTTGATGCTGTAGACGGTGCGTTTCTGGCCGATGCGGTGGGCGCGGTCGGTGGCTTGGTCTTCCACGGCGGGGTTCCACCACGGGTCGAAGTGGACGACCATGTCGGCGCCGGTGAGGTTGAGGCCGGTGCCTCCGGCCTTGAGGCTGATGAGGAAGACGGGGATGGAGGGGGTGAGGTTGAAGCGCTGGCACTGTGCGAGGCGGTCTTGGGTGGAGCCGTCGAGGTAGCAGTAGCTGAGCCCGCGCTGGTCGAGTTCGGCCCGCAGGAGCTTGAGCATGGAGACGAACTGGCTGAAGACGAGGATGCGGTGCCCGCCGTCGATGGCCTCGTCGAGGATTTCGAAGAACGCGTCGAGTTTGGCGGAGGGGGCCTCGTAGGTGCCGGGCTTGTGGTGCTCCTTGAGCAGGTCGAGGTGGCAGCAGACCTGCCGCAGGCGCATGAGGATGGCGAGGATCTCGAAGCGGGCGCGGTCGAAGCCCTTGGCTTTGACGAGGTCGCCGATGGTGCGGCGCGATTCGGCGAGGAGGGCGTTGTAGACGCGCTGCTGGTCGAGCGTGAGCTGGCAGAAGGAGACCTTGACGATCTTGTCGGGGAGGTCTTTGGCCACGTCTTTTTTGAGGCGGCGGAGGATGAAGGGGTGGAGCTTGCGGCGGAGCTTGGCCTGCGCGATTTCGCCATCGCGGTCGCCTGCGGCGATGGGAAGCTCGTAGCGTTCGCGGAAAAGGTCGTACTCGCCCAGATAGTGCGGCACGAGGAAATCCATGATCGACCACATGTCGGCGACGCTGTTTTCGATGGGGGTGCCGGTGAGCACGAGTTTGCCGGAGGCGCAGATCTGTTTGGCTGCCACGGCGTTTTGGGTGGAGCGGTTCTTGATGTGCTGGGCCTCGTCGAGCACGGCGACGGAGAATTTGAAGGCGCGGTAGGCGTCGAGGTCGCGCCGCAGGAGGGCGTAGGAGGTGATGACCAGATCGCTTTGCGGGATGCGCGCGAAGAGCGTGTCGCGGTCGGGACCGCTGATGACGAGTCGGCGCAGGTGCGGGACGAAGGTCTCGGCCTCGCGGTTCCAGTTCTCGACGAGGCTGGTGGGGCAGATGACGAGGGCGGGCTTGCCTTGGGCGTCGGGATCGGTGCGCGGGAGGCTGAGCCATGTGAGCGTCTGGAGGGTTTTGCCGAGACCCATTTCGTCGGCGAGCAGGCCGTTCAGGCCGGAGTCTTCGAGGAAGCGGAGCCAGTAGACGCCCTCTTTCTGGTAGGGGCGGAGGGTGCCTTCGAGGGTGCCGAGCGGGACGGGGCGGAGGCGCGTGTTGCCGGAGCGGTTGCGTGCGGCGGCTTTCTCGCGCCAGTCGGGCGGGTCTTCGACGTCGACGCCGTCGATCGCGTTGAGCGATGACTGCACGAAGGGCGCATAGGCGGCGGGCATGAGGAAATGGCCGGGCGTGGCGCTCTCGCGGCTCTGGCAGTCGCTGAAGATGGAGCGCATGGACTCGACCGCGTCGCGGTCGATGAGCAGGGGCTGTCCGTTGTACTCGAAGAAGGAGTCGCCGCGGTTGATGGCCCGCTGGATGTCGGCGGGCGGCAGGGGCGGGCCGCCGTGGCAGTCGAAGGCGAAGCCGACATCGAACCAGCCGTCGCGTTTCTCGGCGATCTGCACGACGGGGGTGACGGCGGGGAGGGTGTCGATGAGTTCGGCGAGTTTGCCGGTGAAGGTGATCTTCCAGCCGGAGCGGCGGAGCGAGGGGTAGCCGCTGCCGAGGAAGTTGAGGACTTCGCGGGTGCCGACGAGGGTGTGGCCGGTGGCGTTCTTCTCGAAGCCGCAGCGGGCGAGGAGGTCGAGCGCGGCGTTCTCGGCGGGGAGGTTGCGGGTGTGGTATTTCAGGAGGTCGTCGGGATCGGGGAGCGCGAACTCGGCCTGGGTGTCGGGGATGCCGGCGGTGAAGGTGTGCGGGCCGTAGGCGGCGGAGAGGGAGGCGCGGAGGGAGGCGCGGGTACCTTGGAGTTCGAGGCGGAAGAGGGGGTGGCCCGGCGTCGTCTCGAAGAGGTCGGCGGGCAGTTCCATCTCAAGCGGGGTGAGGGCTTGGAGCGCGGGGAGGTCGCGCCGGAGGAAGTTGATGACCCGTTCGCGCGGGACGACCTCGTCGCGCTGGTAGATGCTGTGGTAAGGGATCGGCAGGATGTGCTTCATCGGCCAGATGTGGCCGTTGGCGCAGACGTGCCCGCGTCGCCCGTTGACGAGGTAGACGGGCAGTTCGCCGGTGCGTGCGAAGGGCAGTTCGGTGTGGGGGTAGATGAGGAGTTCGCCTGTGGTGCGGTCGAAGTCCACGCGGAGGACGGTCTGCATGGCCAGCGGTTCGGCGGTGAGCGTGTCTTTGCCCGCGACGGCGATGCGGGTCTTCGTGGCGACGTCCAGGATGTTGAAGAAATCGGGGGCGGAGACCTCGAAACGGGCGGGCGGGGGGCCTTCGCAGATGTCTTCGAGGACGGTGAGGAGGTTGTCGTCCTCAGGGGGGAGGGCGAGGCCGGTTCCCTTTGGGAGCGAGTCGGGCGAGAAGATGTCCGGGCCCGAGAGGATCAGGAGGGTGATGCCGACGCGGTCTTTCCAGAAGTCGGCCTGCCACGTGGGGGCGAGCGTCAGCGCGAGGCGGGCGGGTATTCCGCGCGGGGTGCGCTGGAGGTAGGCGGCGGTGCCGAGTTCCGCGAGGCGGCGGGCGCGGCGCTGGTCTTCGAGGTATTTCTGTTCGCGCAACGGGTCGGCGTGGCGCAGCATGAGCGTGATGCCGAGGGCGACGACGTGGGGGCAGACGAGGCCTTGGTTGCGGTTGGTGAAGCAGGGGCAGAGGCTTTCGATGCGGTTGCCGTCGCCGAGGAGCCGGAGTTTGGTGTAGATTTCGGATGCGGATTCGCGGGCGATGACGCCGGTGAGAGTGTCGCCCTGCATGTCGGCTTTGAGCACCGCGCCTTTTTTGACCAACCGTTCGGCCTGCGCGTAGACCTCTTCGCCACCCCAACTGGTGACCATTTTCTTCGTTATGGCCGAGGGCAGCATAGGTCAGTTCGCGGGTTTCGGCGAGAGGTGGGGTTCGTGGAGGGGGCCGATGACCTCTTTTTCCGTGACGTGGTGGTTTGCCGGGTGGGGTGTGGGCATGAAGGAGAGCATGCCCCATGCGATGAGGCTGGTGATGAGGCCGATGATCGCGCCGATCTTGAGCCATTCGAGGAAGGCGATGTGGGCGTGGGCGCGTTTTTCGAGGAGCCCGAGGGCGACGATGTTCGCGGTGGAGCCGATGGCGGTGATGTTGCCGCCGAAGCAGGCGCCGAAGAGGAGGGCCCACCAGAGGACGGCGAAATCGGCGGACTTCTCCATCAGCGCCTGGATCACGGGGGTGAAGGCGGCGACGAAGACGATGTTGTCGACGAAGGCGGACCCGACCGAGGAGATGCTGAGCACGAAGGGCACCATGGCCTTGGGGCCGCCGGTGACGACGCTGCTGAGCTTTTCGGCGAGGTTGCGGGTCACGCCCTGCTCTTCGAGGCCGCCGGCGATGGCGAACAGGAGCATGAAGAAGAGGAGGGTCCACCATTCGACCTCGTGCTCGACGTAATGGCGGGCGCGTTGGGGACGGTAGGCCATCAGCAGGCCGGCGATGATGAGCGGCGTCACGATCAGGAAGGCGTTTTTGTTTTCCGCGCCGGTGAGGCCGAGGATGTTTTCGATCTGGTGGTGGAAGGCGATGATGAGGACGGTCGCGATCAGCACGCAGAGGCCGCGCCGGTAGGGGATGCGGACGAGGGGGCCGAGGCCGCGGTTCTGGCTGCGGTGCTCCTGCATCTTGAGGGTCATCTCGTGGATGGGCTTGCGGTACCAGAAGAGGAGGAAGAGGGTGGTGACGACCAGCGAGGCCAAAGCGACGGGGGTGGCGCCCACGAGGAATTGGCTGAAGGTGAAGCCTGCTTTGTTGCCGATGAAGATGCCGACGGGATTGCCGAGCATGGTCGAGGCCGAGCCGATGTTGGTGCAGAGCACGGCGATGAGGACGAACGGCGTGGCGCGCACCTTGAGGGTGTCGCAGACCTGGAAGACGAGCGCGAGCACGACGACGATCGACGAGACTTCGTCCACCACGCTGGAGAGCAGGGCCGAGAGGCCGCAGAGGATCAGGGTGAAGGAGCCGCCGGTCATCTTCTTTTTGTTGATGATGGACTGGATGACCCACGTGAGGAAGCCGAGATCTTTGAGCGCGCCGACGATCACCATCATGCCGACGAGGAAAAAGATGATGTCCAGCTCGGTGGCGCGCAACATGCCGTGGAGCGTCATGGCGCGGGACCCGATGAGCACGGCCACGCCGAGGAACGCGACGGCCACGCGGTGCGTCCAGAAGAAGAGCGTGGTGCAGATCACGGCGATGAAGGTGCAGACCGCGACGACGGACAGCGGGTGCGGCGCGATCCCGAGCGCGTGGGAGCCCCAGCCGACAAGGGTCGTGATGGCGGCCATGATACTGATTTTGGCGATGAGCTGCAGGGGGGATGCGAGGACGACCGGTTCACTGTGCATGATCGAGGGTTACTCCCGGAAGATTTTGTTGAGGAAAAGAGGCAGGTCGATGATGCCCACGAGTTTCTTCCCGTTGAGGACGTAGCAGGTCGAGGTGTTCTGCCGGGTCATCTCTCCGGCAACCGAGATGGCCGGCGAGGAGACCTGCACGGAGGAGAAGTCGGGAGAGAGGATTTCCGAAAGCCACGTGTTCTGCTCGTTGCGCAGGACGTTGGTGAAGGGCTCGAAATTGACGATGGGCGAGAGGTCGGCCATCCAGAGCAGGTATTCCGGGAGGCAGACCTTGAGCAGTGCGCCCGCGCTGACGATGCCGACCATGTCGCCGTCCCGGTCCAGAACGGGGATCTCGCTGAGCTGCTTGGCGATGAAACAGTCGATGGCGGCCTTGAGGTTGTCGTTGTTGCGGAGGGAGTCGAACGTGCTGTCCATGATGTCGGCGGCGCAGACGTAATCGGGCAGCACCATGCCGCCGCGCTCGAAAAAGCGCATGACCTCCTCGGCGGAGTTCAACTGGGCGACGGACTGGGCCGCGCTGTGGTCGCGCAGGATGCTGGTCATGGCGCGGATGATCTGGAGGTAGAGTGCGGGTTGGTCGTTCGGGATCAGCACGAGGAGGATCAGGTGGACGGGCGGTTTGTCTTCGGCGAAGAGGACGCCCTTCTGCGAGGTGGCCACGGCGATGTAGGGGCGCTGGATGTTGTCGAGGCGCGCGTGGGGGATGGCGATGCCGCGCGAGACGACGGTGTCGCTGGCGTCTTCGCGGTCGATGACCGCTTTGTAGTAGTCGTCGGTCTCGGTGATCCCGTGGCTGGCCGCCATGAGGTTCAGCATGTCGCGGATCAGTTTGTTGCGGGTGACCCCGTCCTGACGGATCAGGATGTCGTCCGCGCTGAAAAAGGATGCGAGCGCGAGGTTGGCCTTAGATTGTGTGGCTGTTTTGCGCATATCGGGTCGTCCCATCTTCCGGCTGTACGCACGCGCTGATATGCGGAACGTGCGAGGCGCAGTCGTCTAGCAATATGGGCTCGCAGTTTAGCGGTTTTACTGGGCGGATACAATAAAAACACGTGCGCGCCCTGTGCGGAAAGGGAAAGGGACGCGGCTGTTGGACTTGCTTCAGGCGGAGGCAACAGGTAAACTCCCGGAAGTGTGAGTCTGATTTTTTCATACGGCCCGCATGTGAAGGGAATCGGGGGGAGCAATGGCGGTTTCGATAGGCATTGAGAAGGTCGTCAAGACGTTCGGGGCGTTCACGGCCTTGAAAGAGGTCAGCGTCGCGATCGAGCCCGGCGAGCTGTTTTTCCTGCTGGGGCCGAGCGGGTGCGGCAAGACCACGCTGCTGCGGTGCATCGCGGGGTTCCACACGCCGGACGCGGGGCGCATCCTGATCGGCGAGCGCGACGTGACGAGCCTGCCGCCGTACAAGCGCGACACGGGCATGATGTTTCAGAGTTACGCGCTGTGGCCGCACATGACGCTGGCGGAGAACGTGGCCTTCGGGCTGGAGATGCGCAAGGTGCCCAAGGCCGAGATGCGGCGGCGCGTGATGGAGGCGCTGGAGCGCGTGCACCTCGGCGACCGAGCCAAGAAGCGTCCGAACCAGCTTTCGGGCGGGCAGCAGCAGCGCGTGGCGCTGGCGCGGGCCCTCGTGATCGAGCCGCAGTGCCTGCTGCTGGACGAGCCGCTCTCGAACCTCGACGCCAAGCTGCGGCTGGAGATGCGCGGCGAGATCCGCCGCATCTGCAAGCAGGTGGGGCTGACCGCCGTTTACGTGACGCACGACCAGAAAGAGGCGCTCTCCATCGCCGACCGCCTCGCGGTGATGCGCGACGGCGTCATCGAGCAGATCGGCACGCCGGAAGCGGTTTACCGGACGCCGGTCAACCGTTTCGTGGCGGGGTTCATCGGCGAGGGCAACTTCATCGAGGGGCACGTGGAGGGCACGGGCGCGGGCGGCGCGCGTGTCGCGACGGCGTTCGGGGTTTTCTCCGCCGCGCGCGTGCCTGCCGGGATTGCGGCGGGGGAGCGCGTGGCGCTTTGCGTGCGGCCCGAGTCGGTGCGGTTCGACCGGCCTGCGGCAGACGCGCCGAACGTGCTGCGGGGGCGCTACCAGCAGAGCGTGTATCTGGGCGAGGTCGCGCAGCACATGATCGACCTCCCGGCAAACGGCGAGGTGTGCCAGACGTTCAAGGCGTTCGAGCTGAACCCGTTGGCGGGGCGCGACCGTGCGGGCGAGCCCGCGGAGGTGTGGGTTGAGCCCGAGCAGGTGATTGTCACGCGGTGCTGAGGTGGCGGAGGCCGTTTTTTTAAGGGTAGAGGAGGCTTTATGGGAGAGAAGATCGTGGCGCTGGCGGTCGGGGCGCATCCGGACGACATCGAGTTCATGATGGCGGGCACGCTGCTGCTGCTGAAGCGGGCTGGCGCGGAGATCCACATGTTCAACCTCGCGAACGGGTGTTACGGCTCGGAGGTGTACGGCAAGGACGAGACGGCGCGCGTGCGGGCGCTGGAGGCGCAGGCGGCGGCACAGGTGGCGGGCGCGGTGTGGCACCCGCCGCTTTTCGACGACACGGGGATCTTCTACGACGCGCCGTCGCTGGCGAAGGTCGCGGCGGTGGTGCGGCAGGTCAAGCCGGACATCGTGCTGACGCTCTCGCGCTACGATTACATGGAAGACCATGAGTACACCTCGCGGCTGGCGAGTTCGGCGACGTTCAACCGTTGCCTGCCGAGCTACGTGACCGATCCGCCCGTGGCGTCGTTCAACAAGCCGGTGGCGGTGTACCATTCGCTGCCGCACGCGCTGATGGACATGCAGCGGATGCCGGTCGTGCCGGAGTTCGTGGTGGACATCGGCGAGGTGATGGCCGAGAAACGGGAGATGCTGGCGCGGCACACGAGCCAGAAGGAGTGGCTCGACGCGACGCAGGGCATGGACTCGTATCTGGAGAGCATGGCGGAGGCGGCCCGCACGGTGGCCACGCGCTACGGGCAGTGCGCGTATGCGGAGGGATGGCGGCGGCACAACCACATGGGGTACGGCCCGCCGGAATTCGCGCCGCTGCAGGCGTTGCTCTCCGATGTGCTCACGCCGGTCGAGCCCGGCAGGGAGGGGCGCGGCGCATGAGCGTGGCGGCGTTGGCGGTGGTGGGCGTGTTGGCGGTTCTGGCCGTTGCGGCGGTCATTTTCTCAAACAGGTAGACAGGGAGGCAGGCGATGGCACGTGCGATCAGCAAGTTGGCGCCGGGGTGGTGGGACTACACGACGCTGGACAAGGGGATTCTGGACGACGCGGCGCGGCTGACGGCGCGGGATCTGGGGCAGTTGGCGCGTCCGGGGTTCCGGGTGAGCTTCTACGACACGGTCGAGGAGTTCTACGCGGCCGAGGCGCTGGAGTACATCGAGGCGTGGCGGCAGGCGACGCCGGACAACCCGGCCGGGGTGTGCGGGCCGATCGGCCCGACCGAGCAGTTGCCGCTGGTGGCGCGGATCGTCAACGCCGTCGGGCTGGACCTGCGCGACGCGCACTTCTGGGGCATGGACGAGTGGGTCGAGGACGGGGTGACGGTGCCGCCGACGCACCCGCTCTCGTTCGCCAAATGCGACAAGGAGATGTGCTTCGACCGGATCAGGCCGGAGCTGCGCATGCCGGAGGCGAACCTGCATTTCCCGGTCGGCGACCTCGCGGCCTACACGCGCACGTACGATCAGGTGCGGTGCCTGCTGATGCAGGGCGGTCAGGGCGAGATCAAGCACTGGGCGTTCAACGACCCGCCGAAACGCGAGGGGGCGTATGCGGACGCGCCGCCCGCGCCGGAGGAGTACCGCAAGCTGTCGGCCCGGCTGGTGGATCTGCATCCGGTGACGGTGATCCAGAACGCGCGGACCTCGGGCGGCGGCAACGTGGCGATGGTGCCGACGCACGCGGCGACGGTCGGGCCGGTGGAGACGTGGAAGGCGGAGAAGGTCTCGATCTGGCATCCGGGGCACCACGACAACCCGTTCGGCATCCGGCTTTCGGCTCTGATGATCTCGAAACGGATTCCGGACAGCAGCGTGCCGATGTCACTGCTGGCCGACCACCCCAACGTCCACTTCCACTACCTGCGCAAAGGGATCGGCGAGGTGGCGGTCGAGATGCACTGACCGGCGACAAAGTCAATCTGAGGCGG
>Ga0208244_101254_pt1 | contig 14896 bp, 13 predicted proteins | sample SubbioCR12Aug_5A_FD_184828 | JGI IMG/M metagenome (GOLD analysis project Ga0208244, IMG submission 184828) | Serpentinite rock and fluid subsurface biosphere microbial communities from McLaughlin Reserve, California, USA - CR12Aug_5A (SPAdes) | ecosystem: Environmental > Terrestrial > Deep... | reverse complement strand
ATGCTATGAATCGCAAATAATCAGGTCGAAAACCATGAAAGAAAACCCGACTACTTAGGCGGGCTTCTTCAACAATTTTCAGCAAACTGACCCCATAATCAGTTTTAAGTCCCTCACCTACAAAATGTAGATCAACATCTCTATATTCATTAGCAATTGGAAAGAATGCTTTTATTGCCAAATGCTGAGCTTTACGTGGTTGAATAGAACCTATGCATACTATTGCTCTTCTTCCTAAACGATAGGGATTATCTGCTTGTTTCGCAGCTATTACTTGTGCCTCCTGGCATGTAGGTGGTAAAACAAAACATCGTGTTTTTAACGAAATATCATTTTCAATACACTCATCAGCCAAATCTTGACCTTGGAACAATAAAGCATCGTATAACCTGCAAAAAGCATAATAACGTTCCTGGCCTGAACTATAAGATTTAATAAAACGCTCATCGGTTAACCAGTAATCCTCATAAGCTTTTCTAGAACCAGCATGGTTTAAAACAATCTTAGCACTGGAATGTTTGCGTAATATTGTAATACTTTGCTCTGTCAAATTAGCAGCATCGATAATAATGTCTACTTCTGATAATATTTTTAAAAAATGACGATTCCGATCTTCAATGAGATAAAGTAAAAACCTGATTATTACTTTAAATAGTTTATTCAAGGGATAATTCAATGTCGGTTCTACGTTACGCTTTGAGCCCAATCTATCATAGATGACAGGAATGGTACAAATCCTTTTAAAGGGTATTAAAGTTTTACAATTCCTGAAACCTATTAACTTATAATAGACACTACTGCTACTTAACCCAATCCTTACATTAAAGCCAATTTGATATAATGTTTCTAATAGATCTAAAGCAGACGACATACCTCCACTACTTCTTGAAATTTTATTTAACAAAACAAGTATTTTATAATCTTTCATTAAATTTGAATGTAACCTCTTTTCTAAATCCATAATTCTTATTATTTAATCAAATATTATATAGTAGACTCTAAATTATTATTGACCATAGCCCGAAAATGACTATTCTTTTGATAAAGTTCATCATAATTGCCGCTATCTACTAAGCGACCTTGGTCAATTAAGAATATTTCATCACAATCCTTTACTGTAGTCATGCGATGGGCAACATAAATTATTGTTTTAAATTTAACATTTTTATTAATAGCTTGTATCACTGCATCCTCCGTAACTCCATCTAATGCGCTCGTCGCTTCATCAAATACCAGCACTTCCGGATCGTAATACAGTGCTCTGGCAATGCCGATTCGTTGACATTGCCCACCACTTAATCTTATACCACGTTCTCCTATATTTGTTTCATATCCTTTTGGTAATTCCCTTATGATGAAATCATGTAAATTAGCTATTTGTGCAACTTCTTGCACTTTATCCATATCAATTTTATGATCAGGTATACCGAAGGCGATATTTTGAGCCACACTGGCATCGCTAAGATAGATATGTTGAGGAACATAGCCTAAATTTCTCTGCCATCTTTTTATTTCTTCGTTCTTGATCGGTAAGCCGTCGATCCTAAGCTCACCTGCTTGAGGAATCAACAAACCAAGGATGATGTCAGCAATTGTAGTTTTACCTGATCCGGTAGTTCCAACGAATGCAACAGTGGTATTTATTTTTATCAATAGATTTATATTGTTTATCACTGGCTTATCGGATCCAGGATAATAATAGATTGTTTTATTTAGATGGATATCTCTGTGGAATCTTAGCGGCTCAGGTAGCTCTTTATGCAATAAACCACCATTAGTATCTTGATCATATATATCTTCATATATCTGCAGTAGAACTTCCTTATTAAATTGCATTTGTGAAATGGCATTAAATAATTCATGAATTGCTGGCATCATTCTATAACCAGCAAAAGCGTATAATGCCGCCAATGGTATGGCTTGTTGAACATCTCTATTTGTTATTAAAAGAATTAAAATGTAGACCGTGAGTCCTCCAAAAGCAAAAGCCTCTAATGCATATTTTGGCAAATGACCAACTATAGAGACCCAAGTCAACTGCTTTACATGTTCCAGTGATGCATTTCTATAGGCACTTAAAAAATAAAATTCCCGCTGCATTAATTTAGTTGCCTTGATACCACTAAATACTTCACCTACTATTTTAAAACGTAATCTATTCGATTCGATCCTTTGAGAGCCTCTTATTTTCAATTTTTTACTGATCATTGCATACAAAACACCGTACAATCCACCAAATATTAATAATACTATTAATGTAGTAGTGACATTCACAAATAATAGCATACCCATAATGAATAGCAACAGGATACCATTACTAACGAACAACAATAATGGTATTATAAAACTGGTTGTAAGATGATTAACTTCACTCAAAACGTTTTTCGATAAAGTAGTGCTGTGTTTATTTAAAAAATAATCATAAGATCTTGATAAGTATTTCTCCAGCAGTCTGGAAGAAAGTCGATGATTATTCATCCACGTAAACCTAATTCGTGCATACATGCTTAAAGTAGTGACAGCGTTTGAAATAATAATTATTAGAAGCATTAATATCCCAAAAGCTATTATAAAAGCCTTGGCATCTGCAAAAGAAAAGTAGTTATAAGCCCAATTCAAATATTCGTTTTGATAAACCAAATCAGGGTCCATAATTAATGAAATAAATGGCATGATTGAAGCTACCCCAAGCGCTTGAGAAAAAGCCATAATGATAACAATAAATAATAATATAATTACTTGAAGTTTTTCCTTATGGGATAATATTTTAGCTAACATTGTAAAAGAATTCGTCATTATGTCACCTTAGTTGTATTATATTTTTCTGCTTCTAATTTTAATGATTAAAATGCCATGAACATTTATAATTGATCTAAGAACTCAGAGCAAAAATATGCAGCATCATCTAGCGATTGCGTAGAATCTATAGTAAGTATTGGGATCCCCTTATCCTGCAAGACCCTTACACCACTAGATATATTCGATATTGTTATTTTTGTCCTTTGAAGTATCTCTTTGCTAGATAACTCACGATGTTGCGTAATAATTATTTCGCTTGATCTTTGAATAATTCTATCGACAATAATTTCAGGAGTCGCTTCAATATAAATTAAAGCATCAGGTCGCGGCATTAATTCAAAATATTCCTTACTCAGCTTAGATCCAACTTCATAGTTCCAGGAGATGAGACCAGTAACATTCTGTGATAAAGAATAATCAAAAACAACCTTTGTTTTGATTTTTGAGCGCTCGATAAGCGCAACATCTTTGATGATATGCAAGAAAGAGTTAGCTAATAGTAGGCGATAGTAAGCATCTTTATTATGATCTCCAACGCAATTCACACAGAATTCAATAAATGGTTCCCATAATTCAAGTTTCTCTTGAAAAGCTTTCTTTTCAACAGTTTCATTAACCATGTCCCTGAAACATTCACGGAGCTTTTTTTTATTGATAATATTTAATATTAAAAGTCCTAAAAGTCTCTTAATTATAGAATAATTATTTTTAATTTCTTCTTTAGCAATTAGAGTCTTAGCTTCATCAACTGTCAACCATACACTAGTATTCTTACGTTTTTCCAGCAACAAGTTAACCAATGTCGATTTTCCAACACCAGGTGCTCCAATTATATCTATACGCTTCATACAAGTTCACCCTTTAACACTATTAATATTGCTATATCAATCTCAAATTAATTAATGGTATCGCCGATAGTATAGCTTTTTTCCAACAGGTATGCACATATTATTCTAGATGTGTTCTCTTCATCTATATTAGATATTTTTGATCCATCAACTATTAATCTCTTTTCAAGTAAATTGAAACCTGATTCGTTAAATAGCCGCATTAAATCATCTTCGTAAATATTACCGCCTATTGCCTTTAAATTATCTGGGTCATCAACTATTTCAGCATCCGGGTTTCGAATAGCCACATTGATGATCAGCTTATCTTTTAAAACCCTTCTAATCTCAATTAGTATTTTTTTTGCGATATCATATCTAAAAAATTTAATAAATTTCCAAGATACTACCGCATCAAAATAATCGTCTTCGTACGGCAACGGTTTTGTCGCATCAGCAATTATGACAGAGCAGTGAGAAAATTTTTCCCCTAAAACTTCTCTTGCCACATCAACCATATCTTTGCTTATATCTAAACCGTAAATACTCATCTTTTTATCCAAGTAAAGATCGACAAATCGACCAGTCCCAAATGGTATATCCAAAACTCTTGAACCATCAGCGAAATATTTTAGGAATTCCTTAACGACTCCTTGTTCTTTTTCCCACTTGGCGGAGCCCTGCCGCCTTTGAAGATATTTCTTTGCCGTTTCCTTGTAATATGTGTTGCCCGTTTGTTTCGGTTTAAAACCGATTTTATGGATTAATAGACCAATAAACTCTTTCATTACCCTTTACACCTCTTCTTTAACTTAAGTCATAAATTATGATGTTTGCTATTCTTACTTTTTTTCATACACACTATTTATATTATCGAAATGTTTTTTTATCGCTAATAATGGTTCGCTATTATGCTGCTTGCAAATTTCTAATAGCCAGCCTTCATGGATAGCCAGAACATATACGGGCACATATTCTATATTCAATATTTGTGCTATGGCAAACCGGTGATTTGCGCTTTGAGCCAGCTTAATTGGTTTTCCTTTCCTGTCCAAAACAACTTTTATCTCATCTTTCCAATGGCAAGGTTTGGCGTTGAGGTCTTTTTGACTCTTGTATCCATCACTCTTTATACTTTGATAAATTGATTTAAGCTTTTCATATCTTTCATTCAATTCGCTTTCTGTCATTTTCGCAAAACCGTTCGATCCTTTAATTTTGCTCTGATATTCGTCGCAATCTACATAATTAATTTTTTCCTTAAATAATTGAAATGTAGAACGGTAAGAAATAGCTCTCTTGTGATGCTGGTTGTAATAATGAGGCACAATAAGTCTGACGTTCTTGTCCCAACTTCCATCTTTTACGAAACTATTATTAAATAGGTTTTGCCACTCGAGAAGTGGTTGATCAGATGAAATCGACTCCGTTAAATAAAGGTATAAATCCCTCACTTTTACATATATCACCCGGTTAGATACTAAGTCTTGTGTTAAGAATATCAAACTCAGTTTCAAAGAAATCAATGAACAAGCCTTGTACATAAAAAGATATAAGCAATTTTTAGCTGCTAAAATAATATCATTAATGCCTGTTGAGAATTTCTTTAAAGTAGTTGCCCTTACTGCATTTTCCAGTTTCATGGTTTGTAAATACAAAAAGTATTTTTATATATTTGAATTACTTCTAAATCAGAAAAGCGACCTGTAGCTTTAACAAAACTTGTTAAAACATCTCGCATCTCCGCAATCGAAAGGCCCGGAAATTTCTGAAAGTCGTAAGCATCGTGCTTTACAAAATATTTTGCTACCCTCGAAGGACTTTTTAATGTCATCTTAATATCTTTTAATAAATTGGTTATTTTTATTGTTATATTTTCCTTAACGGGAAAATGAGCCGAACTATCCTTTAAGTCGATTTCGTTGAGATACTCTAAGATATTTTCTGACGCCAGCTTTTCATCAACATTTGCTATATATTCTTTGGCAAACAATTCTCTTTTCTGGATATAATGCTTATGTTCAACCTCATTATTTATTACCCTTTCCACCAAATTGAAAAGCTCCTGCTCTGTATTTACTTTATAGCTTAGTTCTGAAGGCAGCTCATGTTCTATTAAACTGTCGTAAATCGGCTGATATGAAATGGCCGGTTTACCTAGCAAAAATGATTCAACCCCTGTAGTGCAATTGTTGTGAATCATAACATCTGCAGCAAGCAACCACTCGCTAACATTGCCCTCAAATATTACCTCAACATTATTTAGTCTCTTGGCAATTTCGATCCAAGGGGCATGATTCTCTGAGGGATGGGGTCGTAAAATTATCTTATGTTCGTTAAATCTTTTTGATAAATTTTCTAGCATGTTCTGGAAATAAGCATAGAGATTTTTATGAAAATCAATATATCTATTCCATAGTATTTCTTGCTCTTGGTTTTTTATCTTGCCTCTTATATGCATGTTTTTAATTAAATCAAAATCGTCTTTTTGTGTGTTAAAATTTACAGAGGGGAATTTGGTATTTACTAAAATAAAATTACCATAACGCTCAGACAATTTATTAGCTTTCGCTAGAAATACATCTCTTAATTCCGGACGTAGAAGATCAAAGCGGGGATTACCGGTTATTACGGTTTTATTTTCATTACCCATTAGTTCGGATACATCTTTTGCATGTTTTTTGCCCCAGGCAAAGAAAAAGTCAAGTTTATCGAATGATTGTTTTTCAAGTCTTCTATGTCCATAATCTTTCTGGTTCATATAGATCAAGCCTTCTTCGCACCAGGCAGAAACCCGATTCCCATATCTTTTAGCTGCTTCAATTTCTTTAATCCTACCTGGTGAGATACTTTTTTCAATAAAGGTTCCCCTTGGAAATAGACCTTGTTTATCTCTCACAATATCTCTTTTTCCTATTACAACACCCCAGCCTTCTTCAGCCGCAATAGATGCAAGGAGCATCTTACCTGCCAACTCTCTGGCCACCGTTTCGACAGGCAACAATAACCAGCGCCGTTCTGATATATATACTTTTTGCATAAATTGCCACCTCCGCTTACCTCAGAAAAATCAAGCATTCGATCTCATGTTAATACAACAATTGCTTATCTATAGACAATTCAATCGTTGCAAGAAGATCAGCGATCTTATTGCTTGCATTACCGTCATCATAAATTAATTCTTTTTTGCATTTGCCATTTTCCATATGGTATTTGATCGCTTTTAAAATACTTTTTCGATTTTAGCCTACATCGATAACATTTTTAAAAGTTCTATACCTTCAAGCTTATACTTTTATAGATTGAATCACACAAAACTATGCAATTATATTAAACTTCGCCCAAGCAAAAATTTATTTGTTTTCTATTCAGCTTGCCAAGAGGTTCTTCTATCAATTCGAATATATGGATATCTTCATCAGTATAATGTTGATAATTCCAACTTCTTTGAAAATTATTATTCAAAAATCTTGCATTAGCAGTTCTTCCATCCACTATAATGATCGTTCTGGGAAGAAGAAAAGGTTCTATAAATAAGATGTCGGCACTCATTGGTAACCTGTCCGGGTGGGCAGTAGAAATACCCCTTATTTCATTCGTAACATTAAATTGATCTGGAGCATCTAGATATATCATATCTGGGCATATATTAGGTAAAGTTTTATACATTGTGCAAATTCTTCCATTAAAAGTTGTCATTTCAACTTCAGAAAAATGAAAATGCACATAATTTATCAAATCGATAGGAATAATAGTTCGACAGTGATTAATCCATTCAATGGAATTATCAACACTATGAATTTCAAATGGGTTAGTTCTACGCAAATTAGAACTTACATATGCTCCATAATCATTTTTATTTTTCTTTATAGCATCTGTGAATACTAGAGTACTATTACCTACTCCAAATTCCAAAATAGTATTAATCTTTCTGTTTCTCACAATATAATGAAGCCTTATAAGATCATCTAACTCTGGTGGAAATGGTGTTGTATTATCTGGATCAACAGATTCGTATATGTTTTTTTCTTTCTTAGAACATGGATCTCCATACTCATCCAGTTTTATATCAAACAACTTGTTAATATTATTCTCCTTACAGTATGCTCTATAATCTAAATCCCTAAACAACTTACTACCCCCCATTAATTAACCAATTATAGCTACGAGTCGTCAACCTTTTTATAGACAATTTGAGAAGCTACCTCTGCCAGTTTCTCTTTTCTTAATGCTCTGAGATATTCTCCCAATGGCATATATCCGAGTTTTTCATGCTCCCCTACGTCCCAAATTTTTTAGTGTAAATCTCTTGAATAATAGACACCGCCTTTGGTGTTCCGTTAAAATCCAATTGCTTCAGAGATGCATAATGTTTCTTTATTTTCTCGTCATCTTGTACATAACATTTCGCGTTATAGAAAGCTCCTTCAGGAGAAGAAAAATATTCTCCTACACCTGCATTGTTAATGGCTATTGCATTATCTTTCATCTCCTTATTTCCTTTTTCATAGCAACAAAACACTCTTGCCCCGCCCCAAAGACAATCAGTTAAAGTACCAACTCCTGGCCGACAGATAGCAGCATTTAAACTAGTTAGCATAAATGAATTAAACTTCGCAGTCTTCATCCAAACAGGGACTGTAGGAGGCATTAACCTAGGCTCTATCCACACAGTATTAAATGGCGGTTTTGGTCCTTTCGCTAAGTTATCTACTAATTTACGAAAATCTTCAACTAGTTCATTACTCATACCACAAGAAACTAATAGATCTTTTCCCCTTTCGATATTTGCAGGCGGAAGTTCTGAAACAAAAAGACCAACACTTTTAAGCTTTGTAATTTTGTATAATTCTTTAGAAGCAAATAATGAGGACGCTATCATTATAGGCTTGTAAGTTTTCAACAATATTTCTGCACGAGCAACTATATCAGAGTCAAGATCTTCAGACACAAAGTGCCACAAAAAACTTCCAGACAAGATTGCATCAGACCTAACTTCTAGAATTTCGACTAGGTTATCACATAAAACAAGATCATAATAATTCATTGAAGGCAAATATTTATACCAGTTTATTGCTTTGCCATTTCTCAAAGAATCCATAGTAGTTACTGAATTAAAGTTAATTGTTACAACGCCTCTATTTAAGCCATAATTTGACATTAGTTTATTAACTGCTGCTTTTGGTGCAAATAAATAAACCGTCCAACTATTTTTAGCAAGTGCATTAGATAATATCAAAGCTCTTCTAACGTGACCATAACCATGATCGCATGCAATTATTGCAATAGTTTTTTTATAAACCATATTGTAAGTTTTAACTAAACCTTTCAATAATATTTAATTAGTTGCCTCTATAATATCTTTTAAGTAATAGGAGACATATAACCCATAGTTGCATAGGTTAAACCTACAAATTGCTCAACATCCTTTTGATCAAATAACGACCAACCGTCGAAAATTAAAACCCTTCTCCCTTTACATAGAGGAATTAGGCCTTCAGGCGTATTTTTGGGATTGTTATTTAGTATCAATATAACATCTGCATTTTGGCAACCAGCATGAAGCTCAACAAATTCAATACCTTCCTTTTCGATCGCTTCTGCTCGTACAACCGCATCCCAACCCATGATTTTTGCACCTTTTCCCTTTAATATTTTAGCGACTTCTAAAGAGGTTGACCCTCGCATATCATTTGTTTCCGGCCAACCCTTAAAAGCCATGCCAATAATTAAAATTTTTTTACCTGATAAAGTGCTACCGGATTTATAAAAGTATTTTTCAACAACTCTAACTGGGTATTCAGCAGCATACTGGTTAATTTCTCTCCCAGCGAGCGCTAGCTTTGCATGCCCTAAATCAAGATCAATTGAAGCATATAGATAAGGATCCTTAGTAAGACAATACCCCCCCACACCCGGGCTGGGATTAGGAATTTTATTTCTAGGATAACCTTCGTTTGCAGCATTAATAACTTGAAAAGCATCTAAATTGTAATTGTCGCACAATAGAGCAAAAGAGTTTGAAAATGCAAAAGAAAGATCTCTAAAACTATTATTAAGAAGCTTAACTAGTTCAGCTGCCTCTAAACTATCTACATTAATAACAGAATCCGTAAGAGTGCCCCAAAATGTCAGTGCTTTCTGAGTGCATACAGTAGTAAAACCGCCTACAACTTGCGGTAAATTTCTAAGTTCACTCATCGCATTCCCTTCAACTGTCCTTTCAGGTGTATAAGCAAGATAAAAATCTTGACCCGCTTTAAAACCAGTAAGATCTTCCAATATGGGCTTAACCACGTTTCGTGTAGTTCCAGCGGGCACTGTTGAACGCAACATCACTAAGTTTCCACGTTCGATCACTTTAGCAATACTAATGCAAACTTCTTTTAATGCATTAAGATTAACTCTGCCTTTGTTATCAGCTGGTGTCCCTACAGCGATTATATGTATCTCAGAATCATCTTCTGATCCGCTTATTTTGAAATTTAATTTGCCATTCTCCAAAGATGCATTTATAGTATCAGCTAGTTTAGGTTCAAAAATATGTATTTGACCCCTATTTAAGCTACTCACGAGTATTTCATTAGAATCAAGGCCAGTAACAATATGCCCGCGGCTGGAAAGAGCTGCTGCAAGTGTAAGCCCAACAAACCCCTGTCCGTAAACAGCAACCTTTTCTCCAAAATTTTTATAATAGCTTAACAAATCAACATAACGGAATACATTAACAAGTACATTATCATCATCAACAACCAATACGTAACGAACCGTGTCTTTAGCTTGACCATACCTTGCCCTTAATTGTCGCTTAACGTCCTCAATAATGTCTTCCTGCGCTAACTTACTGTTAACAGTTACTGGCTTTTCAATCATAGCAGTTTCAACTTTTTCTGTTAGATCAGCATTGTTCACTAAAAGGCGAAGAAAGTCACCGTCATTAAGTACACCTAAAACACGACGCTTATCATCTACAACAATTGCTAAACCGTAATAAGCCACATCATTATCCACTATACGTCTCGCTGTCTCAAGAAGACTATATCCCGGTTTTACTAATGTAACCAGTTTTTCTATCATTTGTGGGTACATATTGGAGTCTCCTCCCAATTAAAGATCATTTGTGTTGCCGAATGTTTACCTGGAGATCTTGGTGTTGCAAAGCGTCCACGATAATAATCTCTATTTAAAAGCTCAGTATCACTTAGTAATCTGTTAGGATTACCCCATACTAAATTAAGTAAGCCAGGGTTGCTACTTTCTAGCTCTTTAAGCTGTTCATCATTGCTTAAAGCTGCAAACCTTGAGAGCTCTTTCAAATGCTCTGGTTTAATAGAAACCGGCCCATCTTTAGATTTGTCTGCTTCCAGTATGGTAAAATGCCTTTCTATAACCTCTGCCCCTAAAGCTAAGGCAGCTTTCGAAGCAATTACACCATCCCTTGCTACTAAGGTATGGTCGGAAAAGCCTACCCTTGGACAAAAATTTTTTAACTCATTCATCCGAGAAAGGTTTATTTGCTCCAAAGTGGTGGGATAAATAGTAACACAATGCAGGAAGCAAAAATTATTATGCTCCATTAAAACTGATGATGCTTTTTCTATTTCATCATAAAACGTTGCTCCGGTTGAAATAATTAAGTTATCAAATTTACCTGCAAGTTCACGCAGCATCTGATATGAAGCACAATCATAGCTTGCAACTTTCACAGTCTTGAAACCCTGATCTATAATGGATTGAATATCTCCCCGTGTAAAACAGGTGGTAACCGGAACAGCACCTTGATTGTTTACGTATTCGACAAATTGACGGCACTGCTCCTGCGATAACTCCAAACTTTTTAATCTTTTATATTCTGGTTTCCAAGGTCGCTTAAGTGAAAAGGTTCTTTTATCTTTTATTAAACCCTCTTCAAATTGTGGCCTAAATGTCAGGTTTTCAGAATAAATATGTTGAATTTTAATGTGTGTTGCTCCAGCATTTACAGCTTCATCAACCATCTTTTTAACAAGTTCGAATTCTCCAAGATGGTTTTGGCATAATTCGGCTATAATTATTTTATTCATAATTTACCCCCATAAACTGTAAGTTTTTCTATTTATCAAAAATAATATTTTTTGACCATTTATTAATAAAAAGATCTACTACAAAATTGCGTGTTTCACGAATCGCATTATAAGTATATCCACCAATATGAGGCGTAATTATTAAATTATCATTCTGACGCGCATATTCTATTAATTGATGGTATTTCGGAGAATAACCTGCCCATTGACTGTCTCCATTTAGCACGTCTACCGCGCAACCTCGTAAAATATTTATTTTAAGAGCATTTAATAAAGCATTTTCATTAACTAATTCACCACGTGCAGTATTGATAAGATAGGAGCCTCTTTTAAAATACTGAAATTGAGCAAAATCGATTATACCAAAATTGTTTTTTTCTAAGGGAATATGAAGGCTAACTATATCTGAATTATTTAATAAGCTTTTAATGTTTAAGGATCTAAACACATGGCTATTAGCTGCGTCATTAAATGGTTCATCTTTTTGATCAAAGGCGTTCACTTTCATTCCAAATGCTTTAGCATAATTACTTACCATAGTGCCTAAACGTCCCAGCCCAATAATCCCCATAACTTTATTTTTAATTTCATGGCCTAAAAAAACATCACGGCGCCATTTACCTTGCAAAACATCATAATGAGACGCTGGTATGTGCCTAAGCAACGAAAATATTAATCCAAAAACCAACTCTGCTGTCGGTGTTATTTCTTTTAAAAATTCATCTTGATGTTTTAATGATAAAACACTCACCTTGTATTCATAAGCTGCTTCTAGATCAATGTGATCCAATCCAGTGGTTGGAGTTACTACCCATTTCAGATATCCCTGACCTGCTTCATAAACCGACCTGTCAATGTACAAACCCAATTTTGTAAATACTGCTATTACATTTTTTTTATTTTTATTATAATCTTTTATTGTGTTTATTAGTTCTGCACTATTATTAATACATTTTAATACAGGTATTAACTCTACTTCTCGTAATTTTTGAATCGCTTCATTTGAGTATAACGCTTCCTCCAACATTAAAACGTATCCTAATTTCATTAAGCATTCCGCCAATCTGGCTTTGACATTAACAACTCCGCTAATTCTAGATCACAACGTGAATCAATGTTCACAGATCTTTCTTTAGGCATTATATATGCTAAACTTTTGTCCCCCTTCAAAGAATTAAATTCCATTAAGATTCTTTTGCGAACTAAATAGATTGCTCCATTTCTGATATACATAGGTGTTAATTTTTGCCTTGGCTCATTCTCATTCACCTCACAAAAAGGTGGATCAATAAGCACCCCATCTTTAACATATTTCATTCTTGCTGGATGATAACCATCGACATCAGTTACACTTATAACAGAAGTTGCGGAGGGATCTGCTTTCAGTAAGCTTACGCATTCATTAATATCAGAAAATAATCGCATAGGTGATGTAGGCTGTAGCATCATAATTGCGTCATAATTGTATCCTTGCTCTTCAAAATATTTTACCGAATGCTGCAATACCGGAATGGCCCCAGAAATATCTGAAGATAATACTTTTGGTCTTAAAAAAGGTACTTGAGCCTTGTATTTCAATGCAACATTTTTAATATTAGCATCATCAGTTGAAACAATTATTCTTGAAAGAAATACTGCTTTCTTCGCTTCGTTTATTGTCCAAGCGATAAGTGGCTTGCCTTGCAATTCTATAATATTTTTTTGGGGAATTCCTTTAGAACCACCCCTAGCAGGAATTATTGCTAATACACTATTTATTTCTGATTTACTTTTCTCTTGAACTTCTTGTAAATTAATTTTATATTTATTCATATATATCCCTCGTAAGTTAAACTAAATGTATATATCGAAATAATTAATTAGGCTTTAAATTACAAACTAATCCTCGAATTATTTTGTTCAAATATAAAGATAACTGATAGCAAATTTATGATCTTTTTTTTTAATTAAACCTTAATTTGGGACAAGAATCTCTAAAGGGCCAAGAATAGCCGGAATACTTATTTGAATTGAGCCTCTGCATCAATTTTATTGTTTATAAAAACTACATTTTTCCCATCTAAGAAAAATAATGTTATAAAACCCTTATTATTCATAAAATTAACTATGTCTTGAAGATTATAACCAGGCTTATTGTCTCTTATTATTTCATGATGGTATTCTATGATAGCAAATATTGTCCTCTGTAAAGTTTCTGTTGCACCTTTTAGCACCTCCATTTCATAACCTTCTGTATCAATTTTAATACCAAATGGATGGTTGTCAGTTAGTGAAAGTTCATTAATTAGATCATCAAGCTTTTTTACATTTACCTCTCTTCTTTCAATAATTTCCTGCGCGGACATCACTACACCTTTATTGCTAAAAAAAGACGTTTTCCTATCTCTTCGTCTAACCCCAATGATAGCTTTTGTGTTTTGTGAACCAAGGGCAATAGGTATAAATATATTTTTATCGGATTTTTTTAATAATTGCTGAACTTCTAATCCGCTAGAAGATGATTCTAAAGGGTCGACGAGAAGATAGTGTGCATCAGGAAAATGGCAATAAAGTTCTGGCGTTCCCCTTTTAGCTACGCCAATATCTATTATAGTTTGTACTTTAGGAAGTTCTTCTAATTTTTTCCACTTATTCTTCCCCGTTTCTTTACTTTTTCTTTTAATCTCTAGGTTGAAAAACCCCAATAATTTGTTGATGATAATTATAATATGCATTTTATTTATGACCCTTTCTATTTTATGTACGTGTGGAAGAATTCGATAATAATGACTAAATGAAAAATCTCTGTATAGATAGTATAGCATTCTGCCCCGAAGAGGCTTACAATACCAGTCTTTTTGATGCAGCATAATTTATCAAAGAACGAAAGGAGAGCATAACTTAAATCTCACAAATTTTTGTCTTGACAATGGGGTGCATTACAGTCTGTCAACCCTTCAATTACTGACAGATCCTTCTTAGCTTTTCCCTTACAAACCTAACCTCCCGCGCATTTTATAACTATGATTTTATATAAGTCAATAAGGATAGGCCTTTAAGGGCATTTTATACTTGCATTCTCCCGCAATAATAGTTATAAATATAACTATACAAGGGAGGTGCCTTATGGCTTATCGTGTGCACCAGACAAATAAGAAAACCGGTATCACCTACGTCTATGAAGCCACGTCAGTTTGGGATAAGGAGAAAAAGCAACCGCGCAACAAG
>Ga0208244_101252_pt1 | contig 14897 bp, 12 predicted proteins | sample SubbioCR12Aug_5A_FD_184828 | JGI IMG/M metagenome (GOLD analysis project Ga0208244, IMG submission 184828) | Serpentinite rock and fluid subsurface biosphere microbial communities from McLaughlin Reserve, California, USA - CR12Aug_5A (SPAdes) | ecosystem: Environmental > Terrestrial > Deep... | reverse complement strand
CAAACTTTCAACCGCTGAGAACGCTGAGAATCGCAGGGAAAAAGGAAAGGACGATGTCATTGCCCCGACACGAAGTGTTTCCTTGGGAATGGGTCACTCCGTGATGAGTCCCGATGATTTAAATCGGGACGAGAGACAATCTGCTTCACCGAGGAAGCCAAGCCCTGTGGAACCCTTTGCCCGCCCAAGGAGCTGTCATTCCCATGAAAATGGGAATCTGATCTATTGAGGAAACCCAGCCAATAAGCGCCCCAAAGCCCGGAAATCCCCGCCAAAAGGGCGCCCCCAAGGCCGGCCCTACCATTGAATCCACCCCATCTTGACAACAGCATCCTTCTTACGTACAATTACCCATAGTTTTCTGCGAAGGGAAGCAGAATGCTATCGGGGGCCAAAAAAACAGAACCGACCTACCGCTTAACCTTTCACGTCTCCTGCCCGATCGACATTCTCGTGGTGGGGAAGACAACCAAACAAGAACGCTCGACCGCCAGAGGCGGGCCCGCCTGCGGCGGGCGGGAAATGCGGCGTAGTTACCTCCCTCCGCGGGAAAAAACGCAATACTGCGGAATCGCGGTACGTTAAGCGGCATTGGCGTCACGGTAATATCATCTCAATGATAGATGACGACACAAATCCGAAAGACGACAATAACACTTCACGAAGGTGAGAATATGCCTCAACACTTTTCACGCTGGACATTTCCATACATCGCCGGTGCAATAACAACTGTCGTCGGACTTCTCGTGCTCATCGGCTGGCAGTTTGATATTGCTGTACTCAAGAACCCACTTCCCGGCGCAGTATCAATGAAAGCAAATACAGCCGCAGCATTTCTCCTTGCCGGACTTGCGCTCATCCTCCTGCAACGCTCGCGTCCCACAACAAATTTGCTCGCCCGTGTTTGTGCTTTAATGATTGTCTTTATCGGATTCATTTCACTGTGCGAATATCTCTTCGCCTGGAACGCAGGTATTGATGAGATTCTCTTCGGTGAATCGAAAGACACCATTGGGACAATTCATCCCGGACGGATGGCGCCCAATACAGCGTTGAATTTCGCGCTGTTAGGATTTGCTTTTTTCGTTCTCACCTTTCAAAGAATCCGCAGCAGCTTTCTCATTGAGTTTTCTCTTGTCTTTGCAATCTCTATTAGTGTCATCGGGTTTGTGGGTTATCTGACTGGGCTCGTGGAGTTGGCTGGACCCGCCGCACACACAAAAATGGCAATTCACACAGCAGCCGCTTTTATCGTCCTGTGTATCGGGATGATCTTCACCGCCCTTGAGCGGCAGGGTGCGTCGTTCACCATTGAACAAAAACTTTTTGCCGGACTTACTGTCGCCGCCGCCATCATCATCTTCATCTCGATTCTTTCTCTTTCGAGTATCCAGTCTCTTCTTCAAGCAGGCAATTGGGTGAAGGATACACAACAAGTAAAGAATCAGTTCGGCCTCGTTTTCTCACACGTTCTGGAAGTTCAATCGATTGAGCGCGGCTTCATTCTCACTGGCGACGACGAATACCTGATAGCGCGCGAAAAGGTTTCTCGCGAACTCTCGACCCTCATGAACAACCTCCATTTCCAAATAGCCGATAACCCACGACAACAGAAGTCGTTTGCATCGCTCGAAAAGTTAGTTGAAGCGCGCGTTGCATTCTCCGACCGGTTGGTTTCCACGAGAAGGACGAAGGGAGAAGCAGAAGCGCGTTTGTTGTTTGCAACAAATAGAGGAAAAAGGATCACCGATAGCATCCGCGTTCTCGTTGCCCAGATGTTGGCAGAGGAAGACCGGCTTCTGCAAATGCGCCAAAAGACTGAAGAAGACCATGTGTCACAAACTCAGCTAATAATCTTCGCAAGTCTTGCTCTTCAGGTTTTATTACTTGCATTTATCTTTGTTGTTATGAATAGAGATGTTACAGGACGGCGGAAGGCAGAAGAAGCACTTCAACAATTAAACAAAGAACTTGATGAGCGTATTAAAGAACGAACAGTATCCTTAGCTAAAAGCGAGGAACGCTATCGCAGCACTTTAGAAAATTTGATGGAAGGATGCCAGATTATTGATTTTGATTACCGCTATTTATACCTCAACGATGTTGCTGCTAACCAAGGTCGATCCACTAAAGAAGAATTGCTCGGACATAGGATGACGGAGAAGTATCCCGGCATTGAAACAACTGATATGTTTGTCAAACTAATGAAATGTATGGAAGAACGGATTTCTCAACAAATGGAAAATGTATTCGAATATGCAGATGGTTCAAAAGCTTGGTTTGATCTCCATATAGAGCCCGTGCCTGAAGGAGTTTTTATTTTGTCTATTGACATCACCGAACGGAAGCAAGCCGAAGAACAAATTCTCAAAGCAAATCGAGTTTATGCCGTCATCAGTCAAATAAACCAGATGATTGTCCGAACGCGCAGCAAGGACGAGCTTTTCCGGGAAGCATGCCGCATTGCAATTGACATCGGACAATTCCAAATGGCATGGATTGGTTTAGTAGATGAACAGACAAAACTTGTAAATCCGGTTGTTCATTCTGGAGTTGAAGACGGCTACCTCTCAGCGATAACAAAGATTTCTATCGGCGATGTGCCCGAAGGACGCGGACCAACCGGAACAGCAATTCGCGAAGGCAGGCATTTCATCTGCAACGATATTGGAAGTGATGAAGTAATGTGCCCATGGAGGGACGAGGCTTTAAAGCGCGGCTACCGTTCATCGATTGCGCTCCCGATAAAATTGTCTGGAAAGGTAATTGGCGCTTTCAGTCTTTATGCTCGTGTTTCTCATTTCTTTGATCAGGAAGAAATCGTTTTACTCGATGAAGTAACAAATGATATTTCATTTGCATTAGAAACAATCGAAACAGAAAAGAAGCGGCAGGAAGCAGAACGGGCGCTGTGCAAGAGCGAGGAACAATTCCGCCTCATATCAGAAAACGTTGCCGACCTCATCGCAGTGCTCGACCTTGAAGGACGGCGTTTGTACAACAGCCCATCGTACAAGGATATCCTCGGTGACCCGAATAAGTTACGCGGGACCGATTCTTTCCAGGAGATTCATCCGGATGACAGAGAAAAGATTCAAAACATTTTTAGAGAAACGGTGAAAACCGAAATCGGACAACGAGCCGAGTTTCGCCTCCTCTGCAAGGATGGAAGTATTCGCCACATTGAATCCCAGGGAAGCGTAGTACGTGATAAGGATGGGAAAATTACCAGCGTGGTTGTTGTGAGCCGTGATGTTACAGAGAAGAAACTGCTCGAGCAGCAATTCATGCGTATGCAGCGTATGCAAAGTATAGGAACTCTCGCCGGCGGCGTAGCGCATGACTTAAATAACGTCCTAGCCCCTATCCTACTTTCTCTGGAAATGCTTAAAAGATCAATTTCAGATGAGCGTAGTCAAAAAATGATTCAAACGCTGGAGGAGAGTGCACGTCGAGGCTGCGACATTGTGAAGCAGATTTTAGGGTTTGCAAGAGGGTTGGAGGAAGAGCGAAGTCTATTACAGATTCGGGATATCATTGAAGACACATACTCGATTATCAAAGAGACTTTCCCGAAGTCTATTTCGATTAACCAAGAGATTCCAAAAAATAGTTGGACAATTCTTGGCGACGCCACACAACTCCACCAGGTGGTAATGAACCTTTGTGTTAATGCACGCGATGCAATGCCAGATGGAGGTACTATAAGAATCTCTGCTGAGAATAAAATCATTGATGAGCAATATGCACATATGCACATTGAAGCAAAACCGGGCAACTACCTGATGATAAGCATTGAAGATACGGGCACCGGTATGCCGCCCGATGTAGTGAACCGTATTTTTGAGCCGTTCTTCACGACAAAAGAAAGGGGTAAAGGAACCGGTCTTGGCTTATCGACTGTCTATACCATCGTAAAAAGCCATGAGGGATTCATAAATGTTTACAGTGAGGTTGGAAAAGGAACTACCCTTAAAGTATATCTACCGGCTGCAGAAATGGGGCAAACGAGTGCATTGAAAAGCCAGGAGAAAGAACTTTTAGCCGGCAACGGCGAACTCATTCTCGTTGTTGACGACGAGGCCTCAATATGCGAAATCACCAAACAGACGCTGGAGACGTTCGGATACCGTGCGGTTACCGCTTCCGATGGAACTGAAGCGTTAGCCATTTATGCATCTCAAGGTAAAGACATAGCTTTGGTAGTTACAGATATGATGATGCCTATAATGGACGGATCGCTGACAATTCGTTCGCTGCGGAAGATGAATCCATCTGTGAAGATCATAGCGTCCAGTGGACTCACGACAAATGATCACGCTACCAGAGAGAGCGACCTTGCTGTCAACGCTTTTATTGCAAAGCCATACACCGCTGAAAAACTGTTGAAGGCGATTCATCAAGTGTTGCATGTGCAGAGCAAATGAGTAGTACGCCAACGCCGCCTCACAAACGTAGCCACGATACTCACTTCATTTGGTAAGGCAAGGTTGAAGCCCACCTACGCTTCCGCTTTCACTTCCGCTTTCACCTCCGCCTTCACCTCGTTCCGGCGGACAAGTCGCTCCGGCGCCTGCCAGCCGAAACGGCAGTGCAGGCAGGGACAGGCGCTCGGTTTGACCATTTCAGTCTCATCGGTCAATTCGGTCCCTCTCTCGCCGCGATCTTCCTCATCGCTTCTACCGAAGGAAGCGAAGGACTTCGCTGCATCGTAAAAAGCACCTTCAATTGGCGTGTCGGGACGGGGTGGATTCTTCTTGCACTGACATTCGAGTTTTTCCTCTTTCTCGCCTTCACGTTGTTGCACTGGATCACATACAACGAATTTCCCATCACAAACGGATTTATTCCTGTTGCAGGTATCACCGCTTTGATCGGAACGTTTCTTATCGGATTGTTCCGGTGGGGACTCACCGAGAAAATCGGATGACGGGGTTGGATGTTTCCAAAATCGCAGAGCAGGATGTCACCGTTCAAGGCATCGTTGATTCTGGAAGTCGTGACCACGCTCTGGCATATCCATCCAAACTCTCTTCCAGAGATCGCATCGAGCAGGGCTGGCGCCTGCATCGCCGGCTATTTTCCCGAAGTCGTCGAGCGGTTGATCATTACCATTCCCATTACGCTCGTGATTACCTATATTTACAACAACACAAAGGGTAGCTTGCTGGTGATGATGATCTTCTACTCGGCAAGCAACACATTGTACTTCTGGGTCGCCGAAACCTTCGGAGTTGTGCAGACAGGCTGAAGGAAAAGAGAATTACGAAACTCATTCTGTTTACATGTGCTGTACTGGTAATCTTTGCTCGGCTGGCCTTATTCCGGCGATACTCCCTTTACTGGGGGAAACGCGATACGTGACCTCAACGTTTCAGTGTGACACGTGGCCGCTCTCTCCGAATGTGCGCGCCTTTGCAGGAGCATGAAAAACAAAGAAAACAAACAGGACATCACCAAAATGGAAACTTACGATCATTCATCAAGAAACGGTGCGCACCTTTTTTATTGGATTGCACTTTCCACATTGCTTCTCGTTGCTATTTCTCGGGACCCTTTATCCAATTCCCAATCACGTACCTGGTTCCTGTCGCACTTGTCTCTTGGTACAACGGCCGGTGGTGGGGAATCGCCTTCGCGATCCTCTTGCCCCTCGTTCGCTTCTATTACAACATCGCTCTCTGGGAAGTGCCATGGACAATCACCGAGGCAAGCATCAACGCCGTCATACGAATCGTCGTCTTGTCTTCTTTCGGACTGATTATCCATCGCGTTGCGATTCAAACACGTACGCTCTCCAGGGAAGTTGAGCTGTTGCAGGGCTTGCTTCCCATCTGCAGCTACTGCAAGAAGATCCGCGACCAACACGACCACTGGCAACCGATGGAGAAGTACATAATGGAACGAAGTGCTGCCAGTTTCACCCATGGTATTTGCCCCGACTGTCTTCAGAAACATTGGAATGTCAGCCAGACGGGCAAGCGGTGATCTCTCGTTGGTAGACGATCGTGAGGTGTCTGGATGCGTAATCCACGCCGGAAGATTATTGTCTACATCGCCACCAGTGTAGACGGATACATTGCCCGTCCGGATGGGAATGTCGACTGGTTGAACCGTCCGCGCATCGCAGGTGACTACGGCGTGCCGGCTTTCAATCGTTCAATCGACACCATTCTCTTCGGACGAAAGACGTATGAGATGGCGCTCGGGTTTCAGAAAGATGGAGTGGAGGATCCGGGCTTCGATCCAAAGGTGAAGAACTACATTTTCTCCCGCAAGCCGAAGAAACGATCTTCTCCGGGTGTGGAGTTCGTGAACGAGCCGATTACGGCGTTCGCCAAACGACTCCGCGCCGCACCCGGGAAGAATATCTGGATGATGGGGGGTGCCGGGATCATTGCCTCATTCCTCGACGCGGGAGAAATCGTGGAGGGGTGGATGCCCGCGATGGCCACTGCCTCGCGCACTGCCTCCCCCGTCCGGGCCCAGATGTCGGCTGAGGATTGTTCCACGAAATCCTCTTTGGGGCGCCAGATCCGGATTTCGCGGAGTGCATGTCCGAGCATGATCCCTTCCATGTCAAACACGCCGGCACGGACGCTTCCGGCGCCGACATCGACCCCGATGACATAGTCAAAGTTCATTCTTTTAACCACTCGCCTCCCCTGTCGATATTCGCGCGGGTGAAGATGCGCGAGGGCAATGTCAATTCCTTTGGTACCTTCTTTCCGTTCAGGATATCCAGGGCGGTGCTGACGGCCTCCCGGCCACCGGTGGGGTACTCAAACGATGCGGAGAGGATGCCTTGCCGGACGTACATCTGCCCCTCATGGGGCATCCCGTCGATCCCGACGAAGGCGATCTGTTGTTCCCGCCCTGCCGCCTTGGCGGCCAGGTACGCGCCATGCGCGCCCGGATCGTTGTGGGCATAGACCAGGGTGATCTTCGGGAACCGGGCCAATGCCGACTCCGTTTCCCTGCGGGCATTGGGCTCCAGCCATTTCATATCGGCCTCGAACACCACCGACACACCGCTTCCGGCGATTCCCTCGCGGAAGCCCGAGTGCCGGTCCTGCCCCGGTGTCGACGTCATCAGACCCTTTAGCTCTACGATGGTGCCTTTTCCCTTAAGTACGTCGGCAATCCACTTCCCCGCAGCGCGTCCAATCTTCTTGTTGTCGGCGCCGATGAAACAGGTGTAGGCATCGCCGAGGACGCGCCTGTCCAGCACAATGACCGGGATGCCGTTGCGGTAGGCATCAGCCACGGGGTTGGTGAGGGGAGCGGCTTCCTTCGGCGAGATGATAATCAGGTCGACCTTCTGCCGCACGAATTCCCCGACATGCGCGCTCTGGCGCAGGTTATCGTTCTGTGCGTTTTTGAAGATAACGCGGATCTCCGGATGCCCTTCTGCTGCTTTCTTGATGTCGGCGTTCATCTGGACCCGCCAGGGTTCGCCGAGGTTGCACTGGCTCATCCCGATAGTCCACCGGGGAGTCTGCGCGGGCGCCTGCGACGCCCAGAGCATCACGCCGCATGCCGTGAGGATGAATGACCGGAAAGGTAGTTGCATGAAGTTATTCCTTATGATTGTGTGCCGCGCTGGAAGAGGACGGCGGCGAGGATGATCGCGCCGGTGAGCATGAGCCGTGTTTCCTCACCCACGGCATTGATGCTCAGGATTTTCTCGAGATTTCCGATAATCAGCACGCCCAGCAGGGTCAGCCAGATGGAGCCCTTGCCTCCCTGAAGGGAGGTGCCGCCGATGACCACCATGGCTATGGCGCTCAGTTCATACGTTGCGCCGGCCTCGGGGTCGCCCTGCAGTTCCTGGGCCGCCTGACAGATGCCTGCGATCCCGCAGGTGAGACCGCTGAAGCCGTACGCGAGCAGCTTCGTCCGGCCCACGGGGATGCCTGCGTAGAATGCGGCTTCCTCGTTCCCTCCGACCGCATAGATCTGCCGCCCCCAGGGGGTGTGGGTGAGGAAGATCCACACCAGAATCAAGCAGGCGCCGAAGATGACCGTGACCACCGCCAGGTTGTCCCCGGCCATCCGCGCGCTGATGACATCGAACAGGTGAGGTGTGTCGACGTAGTGATACGTGCCATCGGGAAGTTGGACGGCTGTTGAGATCTTTGCACCGCCCGAGATGAGTTTGGCCAGACCCCGGGCGAACACCATCATTGCCAGCGTGGCAATGAAGGGTTGCACGCGGAACCTGGCGATCGCTCCGCCGGACACCAGACCGCACGCCGTTCCCAGGAGAAGCGTTCCGCCGATGGCAATGATGTCGGGCATCCCCTGGTGCATCGAGAGGAGGGAAAACGTGACCGCACAGAGTCCGAGAATGCTGCCAACGGAAAGATCGATGCCGCCTGCGATGATGACCACCGACATGCCGCAGGCCAGGATGCCGTAGACGGACACCTGCCGTAGCATGTCCCAGTGGGTGGCCCACTGGAAGAACGTGCCTTCTGCGTTGAACACCGCACCGAGGATCAGCACAAGTGCCAGCGAGAGGAACGCGCGGGCCAGAGGGTGGTTCTTAACGGACGCCACAGAAGTACACCTTCACGCCGAGGGTGCGCATGGTAGCTGCCTTTGCAAACATCGCGCGCCGTGCTCCGGCGGAGTCCGGTGCATATGCTACCTGGATATGGTTGGATTTGTGGCGCGCCATCATCTGATCGCGGCTCACACCTTGCAGCACCGCATGCATAATGGGCCATTCGGCGGTGGTCAGCTTCCACCGGTCCTGTGTCTCTTCCTCGGGGAGCGTCACCGCTTCGCCGAGTCCGATATCGCAGTGCAAGGCGTTATCTGCCACGAAGACACGGCTCCAGACGATGGGTCCCGGTTTGCTGACGCCTTTCACCGATGCCCCGCCGAGACGAAAATACATGGGCGGCTGCCGTTCTCCGACAGCGCCGCGGTATCCGTCGATCAGGTGGGCCGGAGGAACAGCGCCGGAGATCTCAAACACCCAGACGAATTTCTTGCGGCCGTCTGCCGTGAAGGAGCGTCCCCACCGGACATCGTGCAATGTCGTTTCGGGAGCGAAGCCCAGCCGGCGCCAGATGCGGTAGCCCACCAGGGCGTCCAGTCCCGCGCACTCGTCCACCTCGTTGAAATGCGGGAGTGCCTCTCCCGCATAGAGTTCCCTGCCGGTCTTTTCGTGGAGAACCGGCGGCCGGTCCACGTTATTCAGTAGACCCTCCACCAGATCCGACGCCGGCACAAGGTCTTTGAGCCCTTGCTGATACTGTATGCCGACGGCATTGCACCCGAACTCATCGGCGATGCGGAGGGCGGCAATGTACATCTTGCACTGTTGCAGGACCTGGGCTTCGGTCAGCTCGGTGGCATCATCCTTGCCGAGGGCAAAACGCATGCCGCGCTGAAGGATCCACTCGTACACCGCTTTGGCCTCCTGATCGCCGACGGTCAGCATGCGTGCGTAGAGTGTCGACTGGCTGAGCCGTTCCTTGAATACACCCGTTGCATGCAGCAGCTCATCGGGGATGATCGCATTGTACATGCCCATGCATCCCTCGTCGAAGATGCCCATGATCGCCTTATGTTTCAGAAATTCCGCGGCGACGGCGCCGCCCAGCTCCGCGGCTGCTGCAGGAATGCGCACCTTGTTGTAGGGGGTGACGTGTGATGTATCGTGACGGAGGGTGCCGGCTTTCATCCACCGGGCCAGACCCTTCACAAAGAATGGATCGGTGAAATCCTCGCTCCAGAGCGTGCTGTATTTCACACCCGCTTTGGTTAACGAGGCATTGAGGTTCAACATCCCGACAAGGCCGGGCCATGTGCCACTCCAGTTGGCGACAGTGAGAATTGGGCCGCGGTGGGTGCACAAGCCCGGGAGGACATGATGTGTATACTGCCAGACAGACTCGGCGACGATGAGGGGAGCGGCGGGCGGGATGGAGGCAAACACCTCCATGCCGTACTTCTGACTGTCGATGAACCCGTGCTTCTTCACGGGGTCATACGGATGTGCGCGGACGACGGTGCCGCCGAGTTTCTTGACCGCCGCAGTGAGCTGCACTTCCATCGCTGCCTGGGCGGGCTCGCAATTCTGATTCGCTGCGGGCCGCAAATCGCCGCTTGCAACAAGGTAGATTGTTTTCATGCTGAAGATCTCTGTGTTTGTGGAATATCGACAATCTCTGTGTTGTCTCGGGGAGATGGGAAGTTGAGGATGTACGGTCGAACGTACAGAAAAACATCTGGAAACACAACTTGAAGCTTCTTCTGATCCTCTCTACATTGGATTTTCACGAAGGAGAACAAGAGATGGAGCAGACCGGCAGAGCACCGCTCCGCGTCATCAACAGCGACGCACCGATCAGGATTGCCGACAACGGAGGATCGACCGACACCTGGTTTTCCGGTCACGGCAAGATCTTCAACATCGGGGTCTATCCGTATGCCGAGGTGCAGCTGGAGGTCTTCCGTCATGACGGCCGCCAGGACCGCGTGATGATACAGGCCGGGGATTATCAAGCTCTCGAACTCGGATATCATGTGACAGCGTTCGTTCGCAAACCGTCCAAACTCAAGACTACCCATGAACGACTCACGGTTGTCTCAGGGAATGTCCTTGATTACGATTCCCTCGCGTCCGCCGTCCTGGAAAAAGATGCCGTCGTGTGTGCATTAGGACATAATTGATGGTTTGATCCCACTATGATTCTCTCGGAAGGAACTCGGAACATCGTCAGGGGCATGGAGGAGCACGACGTCAGGCGAACGGTGGTTGAGAAGGCTCTTGGCGTTGCGGATAGCAGAGGGCGGCTCGGGCTGTACTACACGCTCTTTGTAATCCCGTTTATGCCCTTCTTCTATTTTCGCGACAAGAAGCGACAATAGAAGATTATTGCGGGGAGTGCTCTTGACTGGACCATCGTCCGGCCCGGCCAGTTGACAAACGGCAATAAGAAAGGGGCGTACCAACATGGCTCGAAACTCGGCAGTTTCATTGTTACCCGAATGATTTCCCGCGCCGATGTCGCCGACTTCATGCTGAGTCAGCTCTCGACCGATAAGTACATTCGAAAGATCGTCGCTGTAACAAACTAAGCATATCTTGCTCCGACAAACCCCGATTGGGGTTTGAATTTCCTCAAGGTCGTTGCCTTGTGCGGTAAGAACTTTGAGGTGCATTTGTCTTGGAGAATTGTTACCATAATCACAGCACTGTCCACTACGCGAGGAGGAATCGATCGATGGAAATGTCAAAAAACATGGTGGGGTGGTTCGAAATTCCGGTCATGGATATGACCCGGGCAATCGTGTTTTATGAGTCTGTGTTCAATGTGAAGCTGGTGCGCAATCAGATGGGAGCGTTGGATATGGCGTGGTTTCCCTGGAACGAGAAGGCCGTAGGAGCTCCAGGATCGCTCGTCGGCAACAAGGATCATTACAAACCTTCCTCTGATGGCGTCGTGATCTACTTCACGTCCCAGACAGACAATCTGAATGATCAGCTGAAGCATGTGCAGGCGGCAGGGGGAAAAGTCCTCCGTCCCAAGACCAAGATCAGCGATACTTATGGATATATAGCCGTCTTCGCGGATACTGAGGGAAACAAGATCGCGATTCACTCGAACAAATAGCTCTGCCCAACTCTATAACCGATGAGACGAGTTGCGGTGAAAAAGACTCGGTTCCTCCCGTCTTTTTTCGGAACGTGCCTGACGCGACCGTAGCTCATGCGGCGAAATAATCGTGAATTGGGACAGCGATGTTGATTCTGTGAGATTCTTCGGGCAGGGAAGCTTACTTCCGTAACTGTTCATAAATCCACTCGAGATACGATTCGACTTTCCCCACGAAGAAGAGGTACCCTTTCATCCATTCCTGCGGGGCAGCCGGTTGTGACTTTCCTATTCCTTCCTGAAACATCCTCGATACGGTCATTGCGATTCGTTGCTTTCCCTCCGCGATAACCGCCTCAGCATCACTGGTAAAAAATGCTTTGAGATTCTTCACGTCCCACCGGACCTGCGAAGCAGGCGCGTGGCGGGAAAAGAATTCGTGCTGAGTCGCACTTCCCCCTGATTTCTCGTAGATGAGGAGGTTCCAGCGTTCCATGACAACGCCAAATTCTCTTTCGTTTTGGCAGAAATCGAGAGGAAGCGCTCTCTTCGCTTGTTCGCTCGTCAGGCAATTGCCGAAAAGGAGCGCGCCTGTTCGGTACTGGGAGAGGAAATTGACATCCCGCAGAAGGCCGAGAACCCGGAGGACCGCGAGGTATATATAGTGTTCATCCGATGTGACATCAGAGACCGTGAGGGTGTCCCGTTTCTTTTCCATCATTTTCATCCGGAGAACAAACTCGGGATCACTCTCTCCCCCGTCGCGCTTCGACTTATCCGTGCCTCCGGTCGCAGTTTGGAGACCCGCTTCGAGCTTGAAGAGGGGTCGGCGCCTGTCCCAATCCAGCGCATCAAATCTGCGGGCTGCTGCTGCTGTCGCCGGTTCCGTATCGGAAAGCGCCTTGAGGAGAATGAGGAACCTGAGGAAAAGCCTGTCTCTATAGATTGAACGAAAATGTCCTAAGTCGGCAACGATGTACAGGTCCTCGATGACACAAGAGGCAACAGTATTGAAGAGACGGATGATTTCCGACTCGCCGCTTTTACGGTCATCCAGGTGCCGCAGCGTGTAGTCCACGCCAGCCATCAGCGTATCAAAGATAATCACCCGTTTCCGGCGGTGACGGAATGTCGCCGGAGTTCCGACTTCCACATTTGTGATTCCGTGGAGCCGAAGTTGCTGTTTGGTTTGGATGGTTGAACCCGCCATGGGAACCACAATTCCGATATCGGAGGCAACATGGTCGCCCACGACGAGAAGATGTTTCACAAGCTCAACGACCTTTTCCGTCTGGGCCTTGTTGGCGGGGATGATCTTCTCACGGCCGATGTACTGAGTACTTGAGCCTTGCAGTGACGACGAATTTATCACGAAAACTCCCCCCGCGGCACTCCCATCCTGATGTTGGGACACCTTGTTATCATAGAGTGCGGACGAAACAAACTCCGCCAGCTTTGGCGGACGATAGTACTGGACGTTCAGAAAGACCACGAAGTCCCGGTGCACCTCTGCCCAGTCAAGAAGTCGACTGAGCTCGTCGGTTCCTGCGGCAAGAGAAAAAATATCCCGCTGCAGCCACTGACGTACAATTGGCGCGTTGGAGAGAGTTGTCGGTCCGACCTGAAACGGATCGCCTACCAGAATCATCTGTTCGGCGGCAATCGACGAGAGCGAGAGGAGGAAAGGAAGCGATACCCCCTCAACATCATCAACAATCACCGCGTCAAACGATAGCTTTTGCATGCGCGGATCGACGAAGAGCTGGTCAGTTGAGGTTGCGACAAAGGCCTTGGAGGCGAGGAGGCGTTCTTCGTCCACTGCGAGCAGTCTCTCGACGGTCTGGCGCAGTTCATCCACCCCTCCCAGTTCATTGATGCGCTGCATTGTCAGCTGGAACCGTTTCCACTGAGTTGTGTCGATCGGAGAGTTCGCCTCGAGTTTCATGATCGAAGAGGTAATCGCCGTCAGATCCTCGCGTGCGATCCTCAACTGGTTGACCTTTTCGTCCAGTTTCTTCTGAATCGAATCCAGTTCTTCCCTTCCGAAGCCCTTTCGGAACATCGATTTCACGGCCCCGCCCTGCGACCGCTCGAACTGGTCTTTAAGGGAATTAACCTCCGCAGTCATCGCATCAACCTGTTGCTGGCGCTGTACGTCAATCTCCCGGAGTGATTTCACTTTCTGGAAGTGATCCCAATTGAGGAGCTGCGCAACACGGAACGAGAGGTAACTCTCCATCAGCTCGAGTTCTTCCGGTTCAATTTTCTTTTGAAATTCGCGTTCCATGTAAACAATATGCTCCAGCGAGACGCTTTGCACTTTCTCCGCAAACGCTGGACTCGGAAGCCCGACGCGACACGATACTCGCTGAAGATCAATATTATGTTTCTTCCCCAGCTCGATCGTCCGGAACAACCCTTCATCAACTTTTTCATTCCGTTCCGAGAGATAGAGCACTCGCTTCCCTTCCCGGAGCAGCGTGAGGATGGTAAACGCGATGAGTTCTGTCTTGCCCGTCTGCACCGGTCCCCACACAAACGAGACTCGGTTCTTGAGAATCGTTTTCAGGTGAGGTTGTAACTCAGGATGGATTTCCGGCGACGTGTACGGGTCGTGACCCGGGGGAAACGAATTTTCTTCCGCTGCCGGATCTAACAGAATCCGGGCCAACGGTGGAAGTGATTCATCCTTCGAGAGTTTGTCGATGATAGGATTGATTGTCGATTCAAAGGACCAGGAACACGTGATCTGAGGGATGACCGGTCCAAGATCGATTTGCAATGCGATGGTGACGTACTGATTGGGGGTAGAGATAACCTGTGCGTCGAATTGGAGAGGATCTTCCGATCCGAGCGTGCAACGGAGGAACTCACTTCGTCGGATGCGGAATCCTTCCGGAACCTCAAACCGGTAGTAATAGAACCCCGCGAACTCCCCCACAAGATTGCCCGAGGTGAGAATAACGTCCCGGCGGGTTGTGTTATGCTGTCCGAGTTCTTTTCGAAGGGCCTCAATCAGCGCGTGTGAAGGATTTTCCTTCATGTCCGCTCCGGTGTTCGATGACATACTCTGGATGGAAGATGTGAAGCGGAGGCAGAGCGGGAGGTCCCTCCTCTCGTATCAAGGTAAATCATTTCCGGAACAATTCCAGTGATCGGATTCACAGGCGCTCATTAGAAACGCAATAGAGTAGGAGGAGGCTCGGTTCGAGCCTCCGTCCCCTCATCAAACCGTACGGACGGATTTCCCGTATACGGCTTTCCTGTAAGGTTGCCCCGTCG
>Ga0208244_101251_pt1 | contig 14926 bp, 16 predicted proteins | sample SubbioCR12Aug_5A_FD_184828 | JGI IMG/M metagenome (GOLD analysis project Ga0208244, IMG submission 184828) | Serpentinite rock and fluid subsurface biosphere microbial communities from McLaughlin Reserve, California, USA - CR12Aug_5A (SPAdes) | ecosystem: Environmental > Terrestrial > Deep... | reverse complement strand
TGCAACTCGTCCGGGGACAAAGCCTCATCGACATGTCTTTGGCGCTTATGAGTGGCTCGAAGACATGGTCACCTGGACAATTGCGGAGAAGAAAAATAGTGAGACATTCATTGCCTTCCTCGAAGAATTGTTGGTGAAGAAATACCCAACTGGCAGGATCGTCCTGGTTTTGGACAATGCTTCATATCATAAAAGTGGTTCTGCGTTGGCAGCCTTGAGCTTGTTCGAACATCGTTTGATGACAATCTGGTTGCCACCTTATTGTTCAGACCTCAACCCGATCGAACGCTTTTGGCGACATCTCAAAGATTTGGCTTGTGCCAACAAGCTCGAAGACAATATTGAAAACGTGGTCAAGGCAACCGAGAAAATCTTGAACGAACAGAACAATCCAGACTCTGATTTACGCTTCCGTATCTCTAAAAACTTATGACCGATTACTTAACACAGGTACTGAAAACTCTTGACTTAACCACCCGGCGCGGCTAAAATTCAGCTGTTGAAATCAACGCCTCCCAACGGAGGCGTGTTTTTTGCCCGGAGGCTTTCATGAGCGACCTGGAACAAACCCAACAGGACGATGAGACCCCGCAAATCGTCAACCTGGCCCAAGCCAGCGTCGAGAAAATCGAAGCCGAACTGGTGCGCGCCAACCAGGCCAGCATCGGGGTGGTGCAGGCCAGCGAAGTCGACTTAAGCCTCGCGGCAGTCGGCGCGGTCGAAACCCACAAGTTCGAGGCCAGCCGCACAGCCATTGGCATGCTCAACAGCCACCAGGCTGCCTTGCATACCTCGGCAGTCGGGTTGGTTCAGGCCAATGACGTACAACTCGACGGCAAGGCAATCGCCGTCGTAGCCGACAACATCCAAATGTCCAACGATAGCGCCAGCGTCGTCACTGTTGCCCGCCAAATCAACGCCGGGAACATCCGCGCCGGGCTGGTGATTGGGCGCGAAATCAACGGCGACGTCCAAACCCTGCTCGATACGCGTACCGCCCTGCTTTCAGGCATCGTCAGCGGAATCGTAACCGGGCTTATCCTGCTGGCCGGGAAGTTGCTCTTCGGGCGCAGAAAATAGTCAAACCCAGCGCAGCCTGCGCTGAGTAAATTCAACCGGGCGAAGGTAACCCCGCAACAGGCGGAGGTGAGAGGCGCCCAAGGAGAAAAAAGATGGAAAAAGTAATTTTGAAAGCCGAAAAACGCACCGTTACCGGCAAGCAGGTCAGCGTCCTGCGCCGCCAGGGACTGCTCCCCGGCGTAATCTACGGGTACAAGGTCGAATCGACCGCCATCCAGATGGACGCCCACGATGCCGGGTTGATTATCCCCAAACTGACCTCTTCCAGCGTCGTGACCATCGACCTGGGCGGCAAGCAAATCCCGGCCCTGGTGCGCGAACGCCAGAAGAATTACATCAAAGGCACCCTGACGCATGTCGACTTCCAGGCTGTTTCGATGACCGAAAAGATTCGCGCTGAAGTCTCGATTCACCTGCACGGCGTCGCCCCGGCTGTCGAGGAATATAACGCCGTGATTGTCACCAACATGACATCCCTGACCGTTGAAGCCCTGCCGAAAGACCTGCCGGAACGTATCGAACTCGATATTTCGGTGCTCACCGATGTTGGCAGCGCTCTCTACATCCGCGACCTGAGCCTACCTAAGGAAGTCGAAGTGCTCTCCGACCCCGATGAAGTCGTGGTAATTGCCGCTGGCACAGCCATCGAGCCGGAAGAAGAGGTTACGGAAGGCGAAGAAGGGGCCGAACCCGAACTGATTGAGAAGAAGAAAGACGACGAAGAAAGCGAAGAATAAGAAACAAAGAAAAACCATCGACTTTGTTCAAAAAGCCAAAGTCGGGAAAGAGAAACGAACAAGAAAAGGGTGCTCGCGCACCCTTTTCTTGTTTAGATTCGGGTATTGAAGGTTGATTAATTGAGCAAACCAGTCAAGAAGACTTCCTTTTGATCCAGTGCATGGTAGGCAGTTATCTGAACAATTTTCCCTATTGCAAAATGTATCCACATTCGCTACAATGCAGTCACACTCTGAATGCCAAGGAGAACCTTATGCCTGAAATGCGGGTTGGCACGCGCGAACTGAAAAACAAACTGAGCGAATATATGCGCCGGGTTAAATCGGGTGAAACGATTACTGTTACCGAACATGGCAAAACCATCGGGCAGATCGTCCCGGTCAAGCCCACGGTTGAGGAGCGCATGCTGGCAATGGTCGCCGCAGGACTGGCCGAGTGGGACGGACAGAAACTTCCTCCTTACCAACCCAAAGCCGTCAACAAGGGAAACGGATTGGTTTCAGACCTGGTGGTCGAGGACCGGGAATGATCGTTTACATCGACACCAGCGCGTTTGTCAAACGCTACATCCAGGAAGCCAACTCTGGGGATGTTGCAACACTCATCGATCAGGCCGACCTGTTAGCCTCCACTCTGCTGACCCGGGTGGAAATGGCTTCGGCATTTTCGAAAGCGGTACGAATGAAATGGCTCGATCTGCAAGCGGCGGAAGAATCTTGGCAGGATTTTCTTGTCCATTGGCGCTCTTTCTCGCGTCTTAACATCACCCAACCCATGACCGAACGCGCCTCGCGCCTGGCCTGGGACTACGGCCTGCGCGCCCACGATGCCACCCACCTGGCTGCCGCCCTGCTCTGGCAGGAAACCCTCGAAACGCCCGTCACCCTGGCAACTTATGACCGAGAACTATGGCAGGCGGGCCAAAAAGCAGGCCTGCTGGTCTGGCCTGAAAATCTGGCGGCCTGAATCAATCCCACCGAAGTCAAAAATCATGCACATTCTGCACGCTCACTATTCTCCCGATAACACGGGACTAACTTTTTGGGCCGAAAACGCCGACGCGCCCCCGCCCAAGCCCCAGCGCGGGCGGGTTGCCAATAATCCCAAGTCTCAACCGCACCCCTTCTGCCTCTCAAACAAAGAACTGCGCCACCACCTGGCCGGTGAAACCCGCAAAATCGCACTGCGCCTGCCCACTGTGCGCGGCATTCCGCTGCCCTCGCCGCAACTGGTTCATAACTGGGAACTCAACACCGAAAACCCGGCCCTGGCTCCTTTTGTGGTGGATGGAATCTTTTGTCCACCACAAACAGCCCTTGCCGTTTTACTGGCTTTTGCCTCCCCGCAGCCTGATTCAAGCGCATCATTCTGCCCCTCGCCTGTTCTCCGTTACTGGAGCCTGGCTGCCAGCCTGGTGCTGGAGAGCCTCGCCGCGCAAAAATTCATCCCCACCATCGCCGAAAAGAATGCTAGCTGGCAGGCCATCCTGGACTCGCCCAAAGACGCCGCGCGCCTGACCCAGCTGGCCGAAACCATGCCGCCTGTTTGCCGCGCAGAAAACCCCGAAATTTCCCCCAAACAACTGCTCAACAATTTTATCAACACCTTCTGCGATTCGCTCATCCGCGTCTGGGGCCGGGATGCCGCGCCAAGCCATTCCCACGCCGAAACTGACCCCGCCCACCGTTGGCTCCAGGCCCTGTTTGCGCCGGACGCCGCCCTCAAACTGACCGCCAACCAGGCCTATTCGCTCACTTCCGGCTATCGGGCCTGGATGCGCAACCTGCACGTTGCCGGTGATGCCGCTTTTCGGATTGCCTTCCGCCTCGAAGCGCCCGCCTTGCAGGGCCAGGACTGGCAGCTGCACTATCTTATCCAGGCCAAAGACGACCCCAGTTTGCTCGTCCCCGCCGGGGAAGTCTGGAAAAAGACCCGTGGCGTACTGACCCATCTTGGTCATCGTTTTGAACAACCACAGGAAAAACTGCTGACCGGCCTGGGCTATGCCTCGCGGCTTTTTCCGCCCATCGGTGATAGTCTGAAAGGCAAACGCCCGACCGAATTGGCGGTCGATACCGGTGGCGCGTACACCTTCCTGCGCGAGACGGCGCCGATTTTGGAAAATGCCGGTTTTGGCATTCTCGTCCCGCCCTGGTGGAACAAGAAGGGCGCCCGGCTGGGCGTCAAGGTCAAGATGAAGTCGAAGAACGAGAAGGGCGCGCCGGGGCGAATGACTCTCGATAACCTGGTGCGTTACCAGTGGCAGTTATCGGTTGGCGAAACCGAATTGAGCGAGGCCGAGTTCCGCGCGCTGGCAAAACTCAAGTCACCGCTGGTACAGATTCGCGGCCAGTGGGTCACACTCGATGCCGAACAAATCGACGCGGCGATTAAGTTTTGGGAAAAGCAACAACTTGAAGGTGAGATGGGTTTGCTCGAAGCCATGCGCATGGGACTGGGCGGCGAAGCCCAGGTCGGCGGTTTGCCGATCGATGGGGTCGAAACCGACGACTGGCTGCGCGAATGGTTGGAGAAGTTTAACCAGTCCGCTAAACTGGAAGTTTTGCCGCCGCCCACAGGTTTGATCGCCCAGTTGCGGCCTTACCAGGAATACGGCTACTCGTGGCTGACTTTCCTGCGCCGCTGGGGCATGGGCGCCTGCCTTGCCGATGACATGGGCCTGGGCAAAACCATCCAGACGATTGCGTTGTTATTGCGCGAAAAGGAGGGGCGGACGTCGGGGCAGACCGATGTGCCCGCCGCCCCAACACCAGCCTTGTTGATTGCCCCAACTTCCGTGGTAACCAACTGGGAGCGGGAAATTGCCAGGTTCGCGCCCGGATTGCAGACGTACGTCCATCGGGGTGCGGATAGGCTCAAGGGTAGGGCGTTCCGCGAAGCGATTCAAGGCCAGGATGTGGTGCTGACCAGTTATCCGGTGGCAAGATTGGATGCCGAATCGCTCCAATCCATCCAATGGTCTGCCTTGATTTTGGACGAAGCCCAGAATATCAAAAATCCCGATACCAAGCAGACCCAGGTCATCCGCAAAATTGAGGCAGATTTTCGGATTGCGCTGACCGGCACCCCTGTGGAGAACCGCCTTTCGGAGTTGTGGTCGATTATGCACTTCCTGAACCCCGGCTACCTGGGCGCGCGCAAGGCTTTCCGCGAGAATTTTTCCCTGCCGATTGAGCGTTACCAGGACAAGGCCGCGCTGGAGCAGTTGAAAACGCTGACAACGCCCTTCATCCTGCGACGGGTCAAGACCGACCCGCGTGTGATTTCGGATTTGCCTGAAAAAGTGGAAACCAAGGTCTATGTGACGCTGACAGAGGAGCAGGCCACATTATATGAAGCGGTGGTGCAGGATGTCATGCAGGAGATTGAAAGTGAAGAGGGCGTCAAGCGGCGCGGGCTGGTCTTGAGCATGCTGATGCAGTTGAAGCAGATTTGCAACCATCCGGTGCAATACCTGCACCAAACTGGCAAGAACGCGGCGGAGGTTGCGCTCGATAATCGCAGCGGCAAGTTAGAGCGGTTGGGCGAACTTCTGGAGGAAATCCTGGCCGATGGCGACCGTGTCCTGATTTTCAGCCAGTTTGCTGAAATGGGCGCGATGCTGGCCGATTATTTGCCGCGCGCCTTTCACGTCCCGACTCAATTTTTGCATGGTGGCACCTCGACGAAAGCGCGCGATCAGATGGTCAAGCGTTTTCAGGAAGAGGACAATGCCCCGCCGGTTTTCATCCTGTCACTTAAGGCGGGTGGAACCGGCCTGAACCTGACCCGCGCCAATCATGTCTTTCACTTTGACCGTTGGTGGAATCCGGCAGTCGAAGACCAGGCCACCGACCGGGCCTTCCGCATTGGTCAGAAGCGCAACGTGCAGGTGCATAAATTTGTGACCACCGGCACACTGGAAGAGATGATTGATGACATGATTGAGTCGAAGAAGGGCCTGGCGCAGGCGGTGGTTGGCTCAGGTGAAAATTGGTTGACCGAGATGAGCACCGATGAGTTGCGCAGAGTGGTGAGTTTGCGCCGGTAACAAATCTTTAAACACAAAGGTCACAACGTAGCACAAAGGAAAACCAAAGAACTTCCGTCGTGTGACTTCGTTACTGCTGTGGTGAAAAAAGAGGCAAATATGTCGTGGCGAGATTATGATGATTACTACAAACCGTCCAAGCCCAAGGAAGCCAAAGACGGTATTAAAGCCCGCAGTCAGCGCGGGGCCTTTGCGCAAAGCTGGTGGGCCAAACGTTGGATTGCCGCCCTGGAGCGGTTGGTTGATTCGGGACGCCTGACGCGCGGGCGCAGTTATGCCCGCCAGGGTCAGGTGCTTTCAATTGACGAAACCAAAGATGGGATTGCGGCCAAGGTGCAAGGTTCGCGTTCGACGCCGTACAAAATCAAAATCCAGATGTCCCCGTTGTCGGATGCGGAATGGGAGAAAGTCTTCGACGCGCTGGCCGAGCAGGCCATTTTCACTGCGCAACTATTAGCAGGAGAAATGCCGCAGGAGATTGAATCCGCCTTTGAAACCGCCAGGGTGAGCCTGTTCCCGTCCAAGCGCGCTGATTTACAGACCGACTGCTCGTGTCCTGATTACGCCAACCCCTGCAAACACGTCGCGGCTACCCATTACATTTTGGGTGAGCGTTTTGATGAAGACCCTTTCCTGATTTTCCGCTTGCGCGGCCGCACCCAGGAACAGGTGATGGAAGCCTTGCGTCAGCGTCGGGCCGGGCAGGATGATTTTGCCGAAGAGATGGAAGAACCCGAAGTTGTGGTGCCGCTCGAAGAGCAAATTGCGCACTTCTGGGGGAGTTTTATGCCCCTGGAAGATTTCTCTGTTTCAATTCGCCCGCCTGCAATCGAAATGCCTGTGCTAAAGCGGCTGGGAAACGCCAACTTCGTCCCTGCGCCCGGTCTGGAAACCTTGCTGCGCAGGGCTTATCAGACGGTCAGTGAAAAAGCAATTGAAGTGGCTTACCAGGATGTCGAGTCGGCCTGATGATGTTTTTGTTTGAACATTAGACTTGCCCTAGCAATGGATTGACCATCAAAATCTTAATTTCTTGATACGTTTTCAAATCAAGCAGGTGACTATCTCCCGAAGCAATCACTTCGCGCGCCAAGTCAAGTACTTGACGAGGCGCGCCTTTCCAAAACAATCCAGAAACCACCGTATTGGTGTCAAGAACGACTTTCATGCGGCGGTTGGCCTGCGGGCTTTCTGAATCTCGGTTTCAATTTCGGCATCGCTCAAAGGCGGCATGTTCAGAGCGGCGAGTTTGTCGGCAACAGTGAACAGCCCGTCTACGCGGCGACGGCGAATTTCATCGCGTAACAAACGCTCCAAAGCCTTGGGCGTCAAAAGCCCGGCTTTCTCCGCTTCCTGGCGTAATTTTTCGGGTAAAGAGATTTTGAAATCAACAGTTGCCATATTTCACCTGCTTTCACTTGGTGAAATAATTATATCATTTTGTATTGGCCATTCAAAACCGGCACAGATTTGCACCTGGCCGGGTTACTGTCTCAAAATAATAGCACGGAGAAAAAACGAGTTCAAAAGAGGCTATCTTTCAGCTATCATGCCCAAAATTTTCAAAAACTCTACCGTCATGTGCGCGGTTGCGCCCCACAGCAGTTCGCCATCGTAGGGCTGGTAGGTAATCACATGCCTGCCTGTTTCGGAGCGCGTGAGCAACATGTAATTTTCGCGCCGGGCCAGCCAGGCAAGCGGCAGGGCAAAAACCCGTGCCACCTCGGGCGTATAGACCCGAAACGCATAGGGCCAGGCAATCACGCCAACCACCGGCGTCACCAGGTAATCGCTGATGGTGATGATTTGGGGAAGCCGCCCCAGGATGCGCACGTCCGCCGGTCGGATTCCAATCTCCTCGTCGGCCTCGCGCAGGGCGGTTTGTTCGGCGCTTTCCCCAGGGTCGCTTGCGCCGCCGGGGAAGGAAACCTGTCCCTTGTGATGTTCGACCCCGTCGGCACGGCGGGTGTAGAGCAGGTGCCAGGCCGAGGCGTGGCGGACGAGCGGGACGAGGACACCAGCCGGTCGCAGGGGATGGTCCGCCCGAATCTCTTTTTCGGTATAAGGCGCGTGGGCAGGAAAACGCAAGGCCTGTGCAATGGTTTCTTCGGTCAGGGAATCGGGATTCACAATTCTTCGGCGGGGTCGTCGGGCGTCGGTTCGGCCTCAGCAATAAGGTTTTGCTCGGCCAGCAAGTCGGTCAGGCGCGGGTCTTGCGAAAGGTCGATGCGGCGGGCAAAAATCAGGAAGCCGGTATGGGCAACCATGCGATCGGTCGGGCGCAGGCGGCTGGGTTCGGGCTTGTAATAGCGCAGCAAGACCTCGCATACTTCGATAAAAGCAAACTGGTGGCGGCGCAGGGCGTAGAGAAGTTTCTCAACCTGGTTAAAGGTGGGCAGGATGGACGAGAAAAACCCGCCGGGCTTGAGCGCAGCGCGCACCTGGCCGATGTAATCGTAAGGGTTGGGAACGTCGAGGAAGAAGGCGTCCACGTTGGTTTCTTCGATGCCGTCGGCAATGTTGCCGAGTTTGAGTTCGACCCGTTCCTCCATTCCCAGGCGCTGTAAATTTTTACGGGCCAGGTTTTGCATTTCGGGCCGCTGTTCGTAACTGATTACCTTGCCCGTTGGGCCAACGGAAAAGGCCAGGGCGGTGGACATCGAACCGGAGCCTGTCCCGGCTTCCAGCACGCGCTGGCCTGTGCCAATGCCCATAGTGACCAACAGGAAGCCAATATCCTTCGGGTAGAGAATCTGGGTATTACGCGGCAGTTCGTTGAGTACATCGGCCAGCGAGGGCTGCAACAGGAAGAACGGGCTGCCCATGTGGCTGAAGACCTGGCTGCCCCAGGGCTGGCCTATCAGGTCGTCGTGCTTGATGATGCCGCGATGGGTGCCAAATTCTGCGCCGGGGGTGACGTTAAAGATGAAGTGTTTGTGGCGCAGGCCGACCAGTTGCACAAGGTCGCCCGCTTCGGGGTGGGTGGTGTTTAATTTCCAGGTCATGGGTTTAACTCGGAGGCCTGGCAGGTTCAAAAAACCTGCCAGGCCCTGGAGGTCAGGTCAGGTGTTTTGCAAAGAAATCGGTAATGGCGTTATAGCAGGTCACGCGATTGTCGTATTTGAGCACATCATGGCCTTCATCCTCGAAGATGAGCAGTTCCATGTCCTTGCCTTTGGCGCGCAGGCCATTGACCAGGTCTTCCGATTCAGCCGCAACCACACGCGGGTCATTGCGCCCCTGGATGACCAACATGGGGCAGGCCAGGTTTTCGAGATAGGTTTTGGGCGAACGCTCGGCCAGGAATTCGCGGTCTTTGGGGTCAGACGGGTCGCCAATGACCAGTTTGAAGTAGGGCTTCCAGGTTTCGGGGATGCGCTCGGAAAAAGTAACCAGGTCGTACGGCCCGAACATATCGCAGGCGGCTTTCCACAATTCGGGGTGGCGACCGGCCAGGGTCAGGGTCATGTAGCCGCCATACGAACGGCCAACCACCCCTGCGCGCGAGACGTCCAGCCGTTTGTCTTTCGGCAACACCTCGGTCATCGCGTGGGCGTGGTCGAGGCGGTCATTGCCGCCCCAGTCGCGGTCGACGTGCTTGGTGTAACTCAGCCCGTAGCCGGTCGAACCGCGCACGTTGGGAACGAAAACCGCAAACCCGCGCACGGTCAGGTACTGGATGAGCGGCATCGAGAACCAGGCAAAATCGGGGCGCTCCTGTCCCTGCGGCCCACCGTGGATGTAATAGGCCAGCGGGCGCGGCCCCTCAAAGCCCAGCGATTCAGCGGGCATGTACAGGCGCGCCGAAACCCGCAATCCGTCATAGGAGGTGAACGAAGCGTCCTCACCGCGCGAAAGGTGCTCCTCGGGGATGCCCAGCACTTTCTCGTTGGTGTGCTGCACCACCAACCTGCGTTTCTTGCCCTCGACCGTGTATATCTGGGTCGGGGAAATCGCGGTCGAAAAGGAAACGGTGAAAACATCCTGTTGCTTGTTGTAATCTGCATGTTCCAGAACGCCGCCATCCAGCGGAGCATCACCCACGACGACATGCCTCAACTTCATGACGCGCTTCTCTTCATTAAAAGTGGCCTCATACAGCCAGGAGCAGCCGTCGATGTTGTAATCAACCGCATAGCGGTCATCCTTCAAATGCGAAACGCCAACCAGTTCCCCCACGCCCGAATGCACTGCGCCCTTGGTCTTTACGGGCACGACTTCGCCGGGCTTGTCAAAAGCCATGTAACCGAGCGAATAGGTATCTTCAAACAGGGCCGAGGACACGAGCAGTCCCTTGCCCGAAGGCGCAAACAATATCGAATTAATCCCACTAAGCGCGACCTTCTCGTCTGGCTGGCGCTTTTCAATCGGCTTGCCATAGATCAGGCTCTTCTTCTTGCCCTCGACCAAATAATGGACGCTGTCGCCGACCGAATAACCGTCCGAAAGAATGACCTGGCTGTGGTTGGGGTTGTTCGCAGATGGGAAAGCGCCCCACTGCGATTCGCCCAATTTTTTCAACTCGTTGGTAAACAGGTTGCCGCGATAGGCTTCGCTCAGAGGCTTGTCGCGCCGCTCGGCGCTAAAATAGACCACGCCCTTGGCGGCATCCACTTCGCCCATGTGAACACGAAACTTGGCAAAAAAGTTATCGAAGGCCGGTTCAGGAAAGCCGCCCTCGAGCGGGATAAACATCGGCAAGTAATTTTCGTCGCCGTCATTGTCGAGCATGACCAGGATTTTGCCCAGGTCACGGAAAACGTAAAAAGAATAGCCCCCAATCAGGTGCGGATTTTGGAGGGCCAGGTTGGGCGGCAGGAGCGGTTCGGGGACGCTGCCGCCGTAATCCATCGCGTACAGGCTCAGGCGTCCGCTCAGGTTGCTGATGAAATAAATGCGCTCATCCACCAGTTGCGGGGCCACAAACAGGCGTGCAGAAAGCAGGGATTCAATACGAGGGGACATGGTTCACCTTTTGTGAGAGATTTGGCTTTGTGGCGCGCGTACCACCGCCTGAAGGCGGCAGTACGTCGGAAAATTTTGAACCCTTGTATCTTACCACAGGCACTTGACATGCAATTTGCTTTTGATAAAATTAGGCCTGTAAGTGGCACGTGTTTCTTGCTGTACGGAAAGGATAGCCTGGACGCGACCCGTCTGGGCTTTTTTGTTACCGCCTGCAACCGACACCCGCCGCACATCTCATCCGTTTTTCAGTTCAAGGAGTAAGGGCAACAATGAGCGAACGCGTTACCGGCACAGTGAAGTGGTTCAATTCCAGCAAGGGCTTCGGCTTCATCGAGCGTGAAGGCGGCCCGGACGTTTTCGTCCACTTCTCGGCCATCCAGATGTCGGGCTACAAGTCCCTGACCGAAGGCCAGCAGGTCAAATTCACCATCGAGCAGGGGCCCAAAGGGTTGCAGGCTGCCGACGTACAGGCGGCCTAAAAACCTGGCGCACAACAACACCAAATCCCCTGTCGTGAACGGCAGGGGATTTTCTATTCTCAGATTGTGTTATACTTTAAACAAAATAGTATAACAAGATTGCGAGGTAAGCATGTTAAATGTCACCGTTTCGCAAAAAGGCTGGGTGGTCATCCCGGCGGAACTGCGCAAGAAGTACGGAATTAGACCCGGCTCCAAGCTACAATTTGTCGATTACGGCGGTACGCTCGAACTTGTCCCCATTCCCGATAACCCGATTGAGGCCGCTGCCGGAATGCTCAAAGGCGGCAAATCGCTGACCCAGGCCCTGCTGAACGAACATCGCCGCGAATTGGAAAATGAGCGTTAATCCGTCCCGCTTTGTGCTGGATAGCTTTGCCCTGCTGGCATTTCTGGAAGGAGAGCCGGGCATGGCGCGTGTCAAAGCAGCGCTCAAGGATGCCGAAAAAGGCAGTTGCCGGATTTTTCTTTCCTGGATAAATCTGGGCGAAGTCTTGTATATCACCGAGCGTGAACAGGGATTGCGGCAGGCGCGAGAAACCCTGGCATATATTCAGTCTTTGCCGATCCAAAGGCTCGAAGTCACATCACAAGATATTTTGGAAGCGGCGCACATCAAAGCCACCCATAGGCTTGCCTATTCCGATGCTTTTGCAGTGGCTGCCGCGCTGGCGCAAGGCGCAGCCATACTGACCAATGACCCGGAATTCAAATCTATTGAGACTTTGGTGCCGATTGTGTGGTTGAATAAGTAACCTGACCCGCATCTGAAAACTTTCGCATGAAGCAATCTTTCGGCAAAAGCCACACCTTTTACGGCTATAATTGGCGCGGAGGAAACGACCATGATTACCCAATACCATCGTCCAGAAAATCTCGACGAAGCCCTGCAACTGCTCGACCAGCCCGGCGCCCTGCCCCTCGGCGGTGGCACCGTTCTCAATAGCCCGGCCTACAAAGGGCAGGATTTTTCCGTAGTGGATTTGCAGGCCCTGGACTTGAAGCGCATCGAGACAAAAGGCAATACGCTCGAAATCGGTGCAACCGCCAGCCTGCAGGATTTACTGGAAAACGCGCACACACCCGCGGCCTTGCAACAGGCCATCCGGCAGGAGGCTGCCCTCAACATCCGCAACGCCGCCACCGTCGCCGGAAGCCTGGCAGCCTGCGGCGGACGATCGCCCTTCGCGGCTATGATGCTGGCCCTTGACGCCAAACTGACAGTTCTCTCCAACACAGCTTCGACAACCGTTGGGCTGGGTGAATATATTTCCCTGCGCCCACGCGGATTAATCACCCGGATTGACATTCCGCTCAACGTCAAATGCGCCTACGAGCAGGTCGCCCGCACCCCCGCAGACCTGCCAATTGTGGCCGCCGCCCTCGTCCAATGGGCGGGCGGGCGCACACGCCTGGCCCTGGCTGGATACGGCAAAGCGCCGCTGCTGGCAATGGACGGCACCGAATCGGACGGGCTGGAAAGCGCCGCGAAGAACGCTTTCCACGAATCCGCAGACCAGTGGGCCAGCGCCGAATACCGCGTGGACGCCGCCGCCACCCTGGCAAAACGCTGTCTCGCCGCCGTGAGAGATTAGGGCCTGCCGATGATTCCTGCAAACATCAAAGCCCTCATCCTGGATATGGACGGCGTCCTGTGGCGCGGCGACCAGCCGATTGGCGACCTGGCTGTCATCTTTACCCGCATTGCCGAGCACGGACTGAAGGTCGTTTTTGCCACCAACAACTCCATCCGCACGCCCGAACAATATGTCGAACGCCTGCGTGGCTTCGGCGTAAACTGCGAACCCCGGCAGGTGATCACCTCCTCGCTGGCCGCCGCCGACCTGATTTCGCGCCGCTTCGCGCCTGGCACGCCCATCTACGCGATTGGCGAAACCGGCCTGAAACAGGGCCTGCGCGACAAAGGCTTCGAGGTGCTCGGGGCCGAGGATGCCGAAAAAGCCCGGGCAGTGCTGATGGGCATCGACCGCGACATCAACTTCCAAAAACTGGCCGAAGCCGCCCTGCTGGTGCGGCGCGGAATCCCATTTTACGCCAGCAACCCCGACAAAACCTTCCCCACCCCGCGCGGGGAAATTCCCGGTGCGGGGTCGTGGTACTCGATTGTCGTCACCGCCAGCGGCATCGAGCCGATTGTGGCGGGCAAGCCCGGCCCGGCCATGATGGAACTCGCCCTGCAACGACTGGGCCTGCCTGCGGCGGAGACCCTGGTGGTTGGTGACCGCCTCGAAACCGACATTGCCGCCGGGCAGGCTGTCGGCTGTCCATGCGCGCTGGTGCTTTCGGGCATCTCGCAAAAAGAAGAAGCCGAAGCCTGGCATCCTAAAATCGACATCATCGCCCCCGACCTGGCCAGCCTGGTCGCCTGAATTCCTGCCCCGTGACCGATTCCACATCCCCCCCGCTGGTATACGACCTTGACCTGCCCACCCTGGCCAACCTGGTTCAGGGCTGGGGCGAACCGGCTTTTCGCGCCCGCCAAATCTGGCAGGGATTGTATAAAAATTTCTGGAATCATCCCGACGAATTCAGCAACCTGCCCAAATCGCTGCGCGAAAAAATGGCCGCATCGCTGCGCTTTGATGCCCTCGACCCCAGCCTCAAACTGGATTCCAGCGACGGACAGACCCGCAAGACTCTCTTCCGGCTCGAGGACGGACGCCAAATCGAAGCCGTACTGATGCGCTACGACCGCCGCCGGACATTGTGCATCAGCACCCAGGTCGGCTGCGCCATGGGCTGCACCTTCTGCGCCACCGGTCAGATGGGATTTTCGCGCCACCTTTCGAGCGGTGAAATCGTAGCCCAGGTGCTGTATTATGCCCGCCTGCTGCACGCCGAGGAACAAACCGTCACCAACGTCGTCCTGATGGGCATGGGCGAACCCTTCCATAATTACGACAACACCATGCAGGCCATCGACCGTCTCAACGACCCGCAGGGCTACAACTTCGGCGCGCGGCGCTTTACCATTTCGACCTCCGGCCTGGTTCCGGCCATCCGCCAGTTTGCCGATGAAAAACGGCAGGTCAACCTGGCCGTCTCGCTGCACGCCACCGAGGATGAAAAGCGCGTTGCGATGATGCCGGTCAACAAACGCTACAATATCAAAGAGTTGATTGCCGCCTGTCGCGACTACGTCCAAAAAACCGGGCGGCGAATTACCTTCGAGTGGGCGCTGATTCACGAAGTCAACGACACCCCCGAAGATGCCCGCCGATTGGCATCCCTGCTCAAAGGCCTTCTGTGTCACGTCAACGCCATTCCGCTCAACCCGACCACCGGCTACGACGGGCAGGCCACCAGCAAGGAACGCGCTCTCCTCTTTAAAGAAGTGCTCGAACAGCACGGCATTCCCTGCACCGTCCGTATGCGGCGCGGAATCGACATCCAGGCCGGTTGCGGACAACTGGCCTCGCGCGCCGCTTGAAACCCGCTTGCATGAATAACAAATTTAATGTATAAAACGCCTTTATACCAATGGACAAACTCAAGAACGGGAAAAGATTATCATGACTGAAGCCCTCAAGGAAACTACCCCCAATACCGAAGAAAACCAGCCGATCCGCTGGCTCGACGAGCCGCTCTC
>Ga0208244_101250_pt1 | contig 14943 bp, 10 predicted proteins | sample SubbioCR12Aug_5A_FD_184828 | JGI IMG/M metagenome (GOLD analysis project Ga0208244, IMG submission 184828) | Serpentinite rock and fluid subsurface biosphere microbial communities from McLaughlin Reserve, California, USA - CR12Aug_5A (SPAdes) | ecosystem: Environmental > Terrestrial > Deep... | reverse complement strand
AGGTTGTCATACCGGGCACGGATCCGGCATCTGCTTTTCACCCTCACGTCATGCCGGACTCCGCTTGCCCCGTGATGCTGTCACACGGGGATCCGGCATCTGCACCTTGACGGAGCAGATTCCGATTTACATCGGAATGACGAGAAGGTTGTCATGCCGGGCACCGACCCGGCATTTGCACCTTGACGGAGCAGATTCCGATTTACATCGGAATGACGACAAGGTTGTCATGCCGGGCATGGATCCGGCATCTGCTTTTCACCCTCACGTCATGCCGGACTCCGCCCCGTGTGGAAGCGTCGCGGGGCGAGCAAGTCCCGAAGGTGTCCGGAATGACATTGGGTTACTAGGGTGGGTTTTCGGCCGCATCTCTAGGCCCGACGATCAGGTTTTTCATCGAGAGCAAACCTTATCGGCAAGCCTGCTAAAAAAATACCAGGCCTCTTACTTTCGTACACTGACCGCAACCAACACGGCGCTCACCGTCTTGAGCATAAGCGCTATTATGACTGTCTGCGTTGCCCCAAGCAGAGGCATCAGCGCAACGCCTGTGAGTATTGCTCCAAAGAATGCCCCGATCTGATCAAGACTGTACAGCGTACCTGCGTTGACGCCAAACTCGTTGGCAATCATGCTTCTCCTTCTAACCGCAAGCGGAAACTCCATTCCCGTAACGAAACCAGTGCACCACATCAAACAGAAAACGAGCGCCTGCTGCACAACTCCATCTCCTTCCAAACGCCAAAAGAGAAGAAGAGCGCCGGCTAACGCTACAACGAGCAGTTCCACCGACAGGAGTTTGGTATGCGGCTTTTTCTCGGCAAACCACACCCCAAGCGCCGAACCTAACATGAACAGCGCTGTCAGAAGCCCAATGTATTGATAGACATACCCAAAATGAATCTGGAACGAAAGAATGAGCACGATCGCACACAGCATGCTCACGAACCCGGTCGAGGCGACGGCGATATCGACAACAAGAGAGCCGCCCTTCCAGCTGCGTATGATCCACACAACGGCTCCGGCCAAAAAAATCGCAAGGAGATAGACTGGAAGTCGAATGTATTCTGCATGCCGCAACCATGACACGAAGAATGGTGACGAAAGTCGACCCAAGAGAGCAATGCTTCTCACGGTAGCAACTGGAGCATCGTCCTTGTTCACCGACGACGGGAGAAATACCATTAACGAGCGTTCCAGTGCGCCAAATCGTTCCGTGTTGGTTTTATAATCGAGATACCAATCGTTGACGAGCGAACTCTGCACTCTCCGCTTCAACAACCGCAGGCTGAGACGCTCGGCATTGAGGTTGAGAATGACTGAATCGGTCGAAGCCAGGTAAATGTTGCGCTCGCCGACAATGATTCTTACTGCAGGAAAGACAGTTGAGAGAGTCGAGTAGATCGTTCGATTCAATGCCGTTATTTCGGGTGTAAGGAAGGTTTCCGATCCGGGCAAATGAAGCGAAAAAACGCCCGATGGAGTGAGACGGTTTCGGACAAGGATGAAGAATTCTTTCGTGTAGTATCGGTTCAACTGGAGCGTGGAGGGAATGGGGAGATTGACAATGATTACCTCGTACAACGATGGTGTTAGACGGAGAAACTGTCTCCCATCGACGGCATGAGTCTGGACGACTGGATGATTGAGTTCATAGTCTGTGAGCGGGGTTGGGTAGCGGCGGAAGAGATCGAAAACTGCGGGATCATGTTCGGCGACATCGATTCGTTCGACGGGATGCTTGAGCGCTTCGTTCAGCAGTCCGCCAACTCCGCCGCCTAGGATGAGCGCTCGCTGTGGTTCGGGATGGGACAGCATCGGGAAATGCGCGATCTCCTCGACAAAGGGATCTGGCTCCGGCATTGTCGCATACGGAACGCCGTTAGAAAAGAATGTCAACTGGTTCTTTTCTTGAAGAACGGCAATGTTGGCATACGGCGAATTTGTTGACTCGACGACTGTGTGATCATCCCATAACATTCGCGTGGTCAGTGTGTCGAAGGTCTTCGCATTGAAGCCGAGAAGCGAGAACACGATCAATGCCGACAATAGTAGAATCAGCATGCGGCGGTGTTCGACGAGATACAGCGAACCGAGATACACAAATGCCGCAGTGGTATTGACGATGAGTAGCGCCGTTGCCAACTGAAGGGAGGTGAGATAGTGAATCAAGAAGAGTGTCACGATAACCCCACCTAAGAACGAACCGATGGCTTCGTATAGATATGTTCGCGACGCTGCTATCTCTTGATGCCGATAGCGCGCAAAGTTACGACAGCCGAGCGGATAGAGCGCCCCATCGGTGAGCGCAACCGGAGCTAATGCAACGAGCGACACAGCGATCACGTACTCGAGTCCAAGAAGCTCGCCGATGGGAATACCGAAGAGAGCGCGAAACGATCGGATAACAAAAAGACTTAAGAGGGGGGCAAAACCGAGGAAAAGTTGCAGCGTAATGAATCGCGAAGGACTTGTGTGAATGGGAGCGCGGCGTGCTGAATAACTCCCAGTCGCCTCCAACATGAGCCATACCCCAAAGATCACACCGAAGAACAGCTCGTTACCATGAAAGACGATAAGCAGCTCACGGATGATGAGAATCTGCGCTGCCGTTGTCGTTGCCCCCATGGCAAGGAGGGCGGCGCGCAATGCACCATGCGGCTCGAATCTCACGAATCCCATAGTCCGGGAATTGGCATACCGCACTCACGGCATTTGCCGTTCCGGAGGTTGATCCCGCTCACCGCAAAATGGGTTCGAGTAATTAGCTTGGCATCGCAGCGGGGGCAAAACGTGCTATTGTATTTGTGCCCGGGGACATTGCCGATATACACATATCGAAGTCCTTCCCTGACGGCAATAGCGTGCGCCTCTTCGAGAGTCTTCACCGGCGTTGGCGAGAGGTGGGTCATCTTGTACGCCGGGAAGAATCGAGTGAAATGAAGGGGAACATCTGGGCTGAGGTTCTCTTTGATCCACACACACATTTCTCGAATCTGTTTCATGCTGTCATTGAGCGTCGGCACAATGAGGTTGACAATCTCTAACCACTTCCGTTCTGCTTTGATGAGCCGGAGTGTGTCGAGTACCGGCTCCATGTTGGCAAAACTGGTATCACGATAGTAGTCGGCGGTAAATCCTTTGAGATCAACCGTCACTCCCCTCATGTGAGGCAGGAGAGCCTTCATCGGTTCTGAACGCATACCGCCGTTGGTGTGGAAAATCGTATTGAGTCCACGCTCTCGCCCGATGCGCGCGATGTCAAACATATATTCATAGAACACAGTCGGCTCGTTGTATGTGAACGAAAGCCCGGCCTTCCGCCTCGATGCCATCTCGACGATGTCTTTCGGTTCGTGTTCATCCACGCGGCGCTCAAGTTCTTCGGGGGAGTGTTGAGAGAGATGCCAGTTTTGGCAAAACTTGCAGCGAAAATTGCAGCTCGCCGTACCAGTGCAGAGAATGTCCGAGCCGGGGAGGTTGTGAAACATGGGCTCTTTTTCGATCGGGTCGAGTTGGATGGCAGCCGCTTTTCCGTACACCAGCGAGTAGAGGGATCCTTTTCGGTTTTCGCGATTGCGGCAAAAGCCTCGTTTGCCTTCGGCAATGGTACATCGTCGAAAACAAAGTTGACATCGGAGTGTGCTGCCGGACAGTTTTTCGTAGAAGCGCGCTTCGATGCCGGGCGATTCTGCCATCGCATAGAATTGTGTGTCTCGTGCGGCAAAACACATCGCCGTCGATGCGGCGAGACTTCGATGGAGAAATGAGCGGCGATCCATAGTGTCCCCTCCCCATATTACTGTCTCGGAATGAAATCGGAACAGACCGAGAGGCGCTCGAGGCCTACTACAGGCGGTAAAGCTTGTTTACCCTTTGACTGCAAAGTAGCAAAGAAGGAGATTGCAATCAATAACTTCTGACGCACGCCGCATCGTTTGATTCGAACTCATTTTATCGCTATTTTGGCGCGCAAGCAGATAATCTTGTCGCACTGAGGAAGACGTGCAGGCGAAACTCGTACTCGAAAACGGAACTGTCTTTATGGGAGAGGCGTTCGGAGCTGCCGGCGAATCGACCGGTGAAGTGGTATTCAACACGAGCCTCACAGGGTACCAGGAAATCCTCACCGATCCGTCGTACGCCGGTCAAATTGTGACGATGACCTATCCGCTGATCGGGAATTATGGGATCAATCTTGAGGATCTGGAATCCGCAAAACCGCAGGTCGCCGGGTTCCTTGTGAAGGAATACTTTAACTATTACAGCAATTTCCGGGCTACGGGGAGTCTTGGCGATTGGCTGAAATCGCACGGCATCATGGGTATGCAGGGTATCGATACCCGGATGCTCACAAGGATGATCCGGACAGTGGGTGCGATGAGGGGGATTATTTCGGTGGTCGATCTCGATGATGAGAGTCTGCTCCGAAAAGCGCGGAATTCACCCGAGATGAGGGGACTCGATCTCACGAAGCAGGTGACGACCACGGCTCCTTACTCGTGGGACGATGTTGATCGAACGCCTTTTGCACTCGAGCCACCTACGGGAAACGGAAGAAGCGATCATCGCTGGCATGTCGTTGTGTTCGATTACGGGGTAAAGCACAACATCCTCCGGCGGTTGGTCTCTTACGGCTGCCGGCTGACCGTTGTGCCTTCATCGCATAGTGCAGAACAGGTTTTAGAGATGAACCCGGACGGAATATTTTTCTCGAACGGCCCAGGCGATCCTGCCGCAGTTCGCTATGCAATCGACAATATCAAGAAGCTTGTCGGTAGAAAGCCGCTCTTTGGCATATGCCTGGGGCATCAGCTGCTTGCCCTCTCGCTCGGTGCGAAGACTTTCAAGCTGAAATTCGGTCATCGAGGGGCAAACCATCCGGTCAAGAATCTCATGACAGGGGCCGTCGAGATCACCTCGCAGAACCATGGTTTTGCGGTCGATCCCGAGTCTCTCGACAAGAGCACAATTGAAGTAACCCATGTCAATCTCAATGACGGGACGAACGAGGGCTTTCGACATCGTTCGCTGCCCATCTTCAGTGTCCAGTACCACCCCGAAGCATCTCCCGGTCCTCACGATAGCGATTACCTTTTCCTGCAGTTCACCGAAATGATGGCACGCGACCGCGCAGTCATGACCGGTGGCTCGTCCCGCTAACGGATCTTCCCATATTTTCTCAAGAGACGGACTACCGCGTCTGTCGGAATAGCTTCGACCACCCGCCCCTGAATTCCCTTCACACTCGTCGCCCGCAACAGCGAATTGTAGATTGCCTCTTCAGTAGCCTCAACAACGGCCTGAAAAATGGCCGACAAATTCTCTTCTCGCAGTCGCGGAACGGAGGAAGTCATTTCTTGCTCTGTCGAGTATCGGAGTTCCATTGCCGTAGAAAAAGCGATGACGTAGTCTCCGCTCCCGTGGCTCATCGGCGAGCCTGTGCGGCCAAGCGAGAGGAGGGCTCGCCGTGCGACTCTTGTGAGTTGACGGCTATCGAGAGGAGCGTCCGTGGCCACGATGATCATGCACGATCCGTCAGGACTCGATTCAACGTGCTCGCGGAACGAATATCTTCCAAGTTCGCGCCCCACCGGCACGCCTGCAATTTCCAGAATACCCCCGTAATTTGTTTGGACGAGAACCCCGATCGTGAATCCTCCCAGAGTTCCGGGAAGAACCCTGGAGCTGTTGCCAATCCCTCCTTTCCATCCAAACGCGATCGTCCCCGTTCCAGCTCCGACGCTTCCTTCCTCCACACGACCGGTTGTGGCATTCTGAAGAGCCTGGAGAACATGCTCGCGCATGACGTGTCGTCCCCGGATATCGTTCAATCCTCCATCATTCGTCTCTCCGACAACCGGATTGATAGACCGGACATCCGCGTTTCCAGGAAGGGAGATCATATAATCGACGAGACCATTGGCAGCATCCCACACGCTCAGTGTATTCGTGAGAACAATTGGTGTTTCGATCTGGCCGAGCTCCTGAACCTGTGAATATCCGACGAGTTTTCCAAAACCGTTTCCAATAGCGATCGCTGCCGGTACCTTCTCTCTGAACAAATTCCCCCGATGTGGTTGCACGACCGTCAATCCTGTCCGCACGGATTCTCCATGCGAGAGGGTGACGTGTCCAACGGCAACTCCCTCCACGTCGGTAATGGCATTGAATGTTCCCGTCTTGAAAATCCCAATTTCCATGCCCAGGTCGCGCAGCCTCGGGGGTTCCTGTGAAACGGCGAAAGCGGATGAGAAGATTAGCCCCGCGATGATGAAACGAATGTTCATGATGTTCTCCTTCCGGAATTAGAGTTGAATCAATTGCAAGTTGTCAAAAACGTCCCAATATTGGAATAGAAATCGTCAGATACTCCTGAAAGACAATCCATGGCACCATCACAAACCTGCACACGGCTCTTTGCGCTTGCTCTGATATTCATCGGAGCCGGTTGCGGTTTTCCCACCTCCCCCGGCGAGGACCTTGTTGAGCGAAGCTACGAGCACATCCGTCCGAGTTGGTCTCCTGACGGCAAGACCATTGCATTCACGGCACGAATCGGTGGAACGTTGGGAATTTACCTGGTCGATTCGACTGGTGCAAATGTGAGGTTATTGAGGGGAGATGATGGGGTGGGGATCACATGGTCCCCCGATTCACGATGGGTTGCCTATGCATCCCTCGGAAAAATCTGGAAGGTACGCGTCAATGGAGACAGCCTGATGCGACTCACAGAAGGACCGAATGACATTCGTCCTGCATGGTCTCCTGACGGTACAAGGATCGTGTTCATAAGGTCTGAACTCCTGATGCTGGAGCTCGCGACCGGAGCAGTACGAACGGTGGGCATCATCGGTGGCTATCCGCAGTGGCACCCGAACGGGAGGGAACTTCTGTACCTGGCGGCAACCTCAATAGGATTCGCCGGCGAGCTGCTGTACCGATTCGAGGCTATCGATCTGGGAACTGGCGCGATCCGCACGATTGTGTACTTCAATTCGTTCGATGAATGGGGTTTCAGTTCGCTGAACTCAACGACAACCGATATTGTCATGAGTCGCCGGAATATCCGAGGTGAGGCTCAGGTTTGGAAAGTGGATCTCGTGAAGCAATCCTTTGCGCAGCTCACCACGGACGGGGGAGACTATCCGGCATGGAGTCCCGACGGCGCGCGAATCGTTTACACCCGGACGACAAAGGGGGATGGGGCGCTGTGGATCATAAATTCCGATGGAGCCGGCAAGCGACGATTGACTTCGCCGTGAGACCCCCCCGCCGAGCGCTTCTAACAGGTTGTTGAAAAACCAAGTAAAATGTCATTCTGAATCCCGTCCCGATCCCGACAGCGGTCGGGACGGGACGGGGTGAAGAATCTGATTCAAAAAGCGAGATTCTTCAGTCGCTGCGCCTGCTTGCCGAATGAATTCGTTCAGCAGGCAAGCTCCTTCAGAATGACAGAAAAAGACTTTTTCAACAGCCTGCTGACTCAGGGTTCCAGCGCGATGTTGTAGTTCGTCAGAAATACCATGAAGTCGGAAATCTCAAGCATGCTCTTTGCCACGTAGCGGATGGCATGCGTACCAGTTCTTTCGATTGATTTTAGATAGGCAAGCGCTTCGGCCGGCCGGTAATGCTTAAATGTTATATCGAGCGTAACCGGCGTGCTGAGCGCATAGGGTCTGAATTCCTTCAGCCTGCCCAGCGCCGTGCGCACTTTTTGACCAATGAGTTCTACGGCGGCCTCGCCTGTGAGCGTGTTTGCCGAAAGATAGCCAAGACTCTTCTTCACCTCAGCCCCCTCGATGTTTCCCAACACCTGCCTCAGTTCTCCGATCGCGAACTCATCCCCTGACGCCATTACTACCGGCACTCCAAAATACCCGGCGATTGCCGCATTCCATGCCCCTTCTGACACCTCCAGCCCATTGAGCGCGATCCGGGCAAGTCGTGCGCTGGAAAAGGTATGAGCTCGCACGCCCTTCTGGCTGTGGATCGATGCGTGGTAGCCGATGAAGATGACTGCGTCGAACGTCGAGTCGATTCCTGCCATCATGGAAAGTCGGCGGGGCCACGATCGGATGATCCGAACGTCTTTCGGGAACATATCGACAAGAAGGTTTTCGCCGTTTCCGTGCGAGTCACTCACGAGAATTTCTGTTGCTCCCATTTCTTTGGCTGCCCGGACGGCGGCAAGCGCTTCGCGGGTCATCACCTCCCTGTAGCGGGCATATTCGAATCCAGCGGGACCCAATTGATCATCGGTCACGACGCCCGAAATCCCCTCCATGTCGACCGAGATATACACTTTGAGTTTCTTGGTTTGGCCACCCAGAGGAGGGAGGAGGATCAAGAGTAAGAGTGCGATAAAACCGAATCGAGTAGACATGGTGATTACCGCCGATAATGTTAGCGTTGAGATTGGAGTTGGCGAGCGACCCGATCGATGGACGACCAGGCCCTAAAGAAATTTTCGCTCAAGATCTTTTTAATATCGGGTTCCGAGTATCCGGCTTTCAGCAGCTCGTAGATGAGGTTTGGATACTGGGATACGTCTTTGAGACCGGTAGGAAGGCTATCGCCCAATCCGTCGAAATCGGAACCCAATCCGACGTGGTCAATCCCAACAAGGTTGACGACGTGATTGATATGCGTGACGACATCTTTGACATCGGCATAGGTTACCGGATTCTTCTTCCGGTATTCGGCGATGAACGCCCGGGCTTTCGGATCGTCGGAGCGCAACTTGTTTGTTCGCAGGTGTTCCCGGATCACCAGTTGTTCGTGCTCTTCTTTCACCAGGATCTCCTTTCGCAAGAATGAAGATCCGAAGTTCATCATGAGAATTCCCCCGTTTTGGGCCATCTTCTTGATCATGTCGTCCGACATGTTCCGTTCCCATCCGGGGGTGAAGTGTCGGCAGGCAGAATGAGAGGCAATGACGGGAGCTTTGGAGAGATCGATAATCTGGTAGAAGGCATCGTCCGTTACATGGGAGACGTCGATCATCATGCCGACGCGATTCATCTGACCGATCAGTGTCTTTCCAAAAGGAGAAAGACCTTTCCATGTCCGTGTGGTATCGTAGGATGAATCGCCGATGTGGTTATCGCGTGAGTGGGCCAGCGTGATATATCGAACTCCCCGGTCATAGAAGTATTGCACGTTCTCAAGCTTTCCCTCAAGTCCAGCTCCGTTTTCCATCCCCATTGCAAGGGACATCTTCCCATCCTTGAACTGGCTTTGAATATCGGAGATCGTTCGCGCGAGGGCAAACTTGTCTGGCCAACGCTTTGCGAATCCCTCTACCATATTGATCAGACTGTCAGCCATCGATTTTGGATTCTGATTCTCGCGGTTCGCCGGCACATAGATGGCCATGAATGGCGCATTGAGCCCCCCTTCCTTCGCGCGGGGGTAATCGAAGTCACCTCTCGCAGTCCGCTTCGAGATATCTTCCCAGCGCGTTTGGAGCCGATAGGGTACGTCGATGTGAGTGTCGATAATGATCGTCTCCTGCGCGATCTTGCGCGCCCGAAGCCGGAGTTCCTCGTCCGAGGTTGCCCCGAGAAGCAATGGAATCAGTATCGATGCAAGAAGAAATTGGATTCTCCTGTTGGCCTTCACTCGCATGCATTCTCCTCAAGAGGTGATGGATGGTTCTTGTAACTGCACACAATAGGTCTATTCACAGAAAAATGCAAGGGGAGATACTTGAAGAACTCGCAACTTCGATAAGCTGATGGTGGGCTGACGCCGAGAGATCGGGAGGTGGAAAGTGCTGCAGTGTACACGTGGAAGAGGGGGACTATCGACTCATTTCTTCGTGATCACTATGAAGTTCATCCCGCGTTGCCTGCACCACGTGCGAGCGCGTTCATGTTTCCGAATGGTATCGGGATTGTCTAGAAATTGGGTGCCCTTGACCTCATGGAGTTCCTTGGTTCGATCGAGAAGCTCCACAAGAAAGTCGGGCCGATAACCCCGTTTGTTTCCGGCTTGTGTGATGTATTCGATTACAATTCCATGGTTCTTGGTCCACTTGGTGATCGTTTTATCACGTTCGAGCCTTTTCATATACTCGAGTTCCCACTTCGATTCGTACCTTTCAACTGAGTAGGCAGACTTCTTGGGATTTTCGAAATCACCATGCTCACTGGCTGGCATTCGGTCCTCGCTTCTTGTACTTGACAATGCTCGCCACTAGTCCTGGCATATCTTTGAAATTGCGAGCGACTGTGTGTCGGTGTCGCAGTGCATGCTTGAGCACATCCACAGAGACAAAACCGGCGCTTTTGCCGTCAAGCAGCTTGTCTCTCACGTGATCCATGAGAATGTTATAGAAGTATCCAAGTTCGTGAGATCCAATTCCATCTTCAGCTAACAACGCGGCAGCGACATCCCGGACATTATGCTTGAGAGATTCCACCAATTCGTCAAGGTCCGGCTCTCCGTCTTTCTTCGAAGCCCGAACCTCTGTGGGTGGCTCCATGATCTCAGTGAAACCTTCTTTCGTGAGTCGTTTCCCCCTTACGCTTTCAATCTCAACTTTGGATATCTCAACTACTTCTCCATATTGAAAGGCTGCAAGGATTCTTTCCCAATTGGGATAGTCGCCTTCGATAACTGTAAGTTGTTCGAGATCACTGAAATCGGCCTCTTCCTCCTCCTCCGGTTCAGGGATGTCAATGAGGTTTTCAGGTGTGTCCAGCAATTGCGGCTTGCGCTTTGGTGGGAGATCATCATCACCGAACAGATTTCCCTGGTCAACTTCTTTTCTAATGCGAGCTCCGACGATGTCCCAGAGCCACTGGTGCTGCAATTTCTCGTGGTCCACGACCGCACAGAACTCTTGTGTGTCTTCGTCTCGAACATTCAACCGTAGTCCTCTTCCGACGACCTGTTGCCCATAGACTCTTGATGAAAACTTCCTGAGCAAGAGTATTGCGGAAACAGCAGGAACGTCCCAGCCCTCCCTGAGCATCAAGACGCTGACCACGGCCTGAAGTCCGCTGCCTCGCTCGATGAGCTCTTTTGCCTTGCTCAGTCCGATTTTTCGCTCCAGGTTCTTTCTAGTCTCTTCTAGAGCCTTTCCTCGTTTGCCTATGATTCCTGCGAGCAGGCGCTCATCCTCACTCGATTCTTCGGTGACAAGCAAGGTGTCCACATGGAATTCATCGTTGAGCATGTCTGCCGCAGCTCTCGCGTCCTTTATGCAGATTGCCACGACGAACAAGATGGGCTTGTACAAGCCATGCCCAATGCTGTCTGCTCGACGTTTCTGTTCCTCCAACCGGTCAAATGCAATGCCGATTTGTTTCCGCATCGGATCGGGATCGGTTACCCACTGCGTTGCACTTAGGCCCTTTTCTATCTTATCAAACTCTTCATCCATCTCGTCAACCGTGCGACGCTCTCCAGTCTCTGGATTTGTGTAGGTCAACTGCACAGAGGCCAGTTTGGGTTGATACACCACGACACTTTTGATGATAGGTGGAACTTCCGATTGCGCGTCAGCTATCACGTACTCATAGATCATTTTTGTGTCTGGTGTTTTTCCGTCCGCGCGATCGGGGGTGGCAGTCGTATCAAGTCGGAATTTGCATTTTGGAGAGAGTGCAAAGAGAGTATTGTCATATTCCTCGGCGGGTGTGTTGTGGGCTTCATCGTTGAAGATCGCCAATTGTTCCACATAGTTCATGACGAACGCGAGGTTGCGCCTGCCGCTGATATTTGACTGGTACATCTGATGGATATTGCCGAGCACGATGCCATTCTCAAGAATCCCCTGGGGACTCGAACCGGCTTCGAGAATATGCAGGCCAAGTTCGTTTGTGTAGTGCTCGGTGCCTTGCGGGAAGAACTCAAACTCTCGAAACACCTTCGCGTCTGCGAAATCGTCGTCGAGACGATCGCGCACAATGGTGTTGGGGCAAAGGATCAAGTACTTATGGATGTCATGACATAGCTTCAACCAGGCAATGATGGCCCCGATTATTGCGGTCTTGCCTCCGCCCGTGACAATATTAAGGAGTGGGTCCTTGATCTGCAGCATCTCATACGAATAGACGGCTCGATAGACTGCCTCACGCTGATGGCGCCACAGATGCCGCGGGGCATCATCGCGCCGCAGATGTTCAAGGTAATCCCTCGAGAGCGGGCTGATTTCGGGAAAGCCAGCATCCACCCACTGCCTGAAGTCTTGTTCGTATCGGAGGAAGGCGTTGTACATTAATGCTCTGTTTTGAAATACTGTTAACTTCCTGCCTCTGAAGGCCTTCTAACGAAAACGCGGCTCCATCCAATCATAAATACGCATACTTAAGTTGCTTCTGAGCGATGGTGCCGTCCCGACAACGTCGGGATGCAAACTATGGGCGCTATGACATCGATAATTTGCAGACAGCGCCTAACTTATGACCAAACAAAAGGTTACCTTTGCTGTACGACGGTCATTTAATTCGATTAAGTGTCCATCCTTCAAAACAGCGTGTATTCAACAGTTTCATTTAGTTTTCATTTAATTGCTTCCGACGGTAGATTTTGGCACCAGAGCTTTGGAATCCCGACAGATGTCGGGACTGCTCAGCCCTTACATTTTTGCTTGCAAATAGCCAACCAACTGATTTGCAACAACTTATAGGGTTTTCCACACCGCCAAGGGCTTTGCTTGCAAATAAGTTATGCCCAAAAAGGAACGTATCTGGCATAGCGTTTTGAAGGACTTTCAGGGTTTTCCAAACGCACAAGTTTAGCCTCCATTGTTTCTCGGATAATCCTGGAAGCCGCATCGGCTCTTTCTTCAGGGAGCTTAAACCTCTCCCTGAGAGATTGGTTCGTCATCTTTTCATTCATAACATAGCGAAGGCAACAATGCTGGTAGCATGCTCTTACCTTGTCCCTCATTTCCATCTCGTCAAACTCTTTGTGGGAAAACATCACGGCGTACGTATGCTTCTCTCCAACGCGGAAATCCGGTGCCGGAAGTTGGAACACCTCCACGCTCTCGACGACCTTGTCGATGCCGCTTCCCTTCTCCTCACAGATCCCGAATCTCCTCATCAGGTCGGCAAGTCGCTCATTGCGAGACTGGTATTCATCAATGAATCGTTCCGGCAGTATGAATGGCTTCCCCGGATTTGAAATCTCGATACGATCGGTGAATATCTCTATTACGACAGATGTACCCAGTTCATTGAAATCCTGATGAATCAATGCGTTTGCCACAAGCTCACGTATGGCAATCTCCGGATACATTTGAATCGTCTCACGAAGAGCCTTACCTATGACCTCATTCGACGGCAGTTGACTGTCGATGTAGTCTATAAGCCCCTGAAATCCTACAGCGTACCCTTTTGCCCCGGGCTTATCCGATTTTGTTTTGGTTTTCCCTTTTCCTTCATAAACAATGACACGAGCAGCCTTTCGCTGCAATCCTTCAAATGTTCTTAGGTCCTTGGCAAAAAGAATTGCCGCAAGATTTGTGATGTCGTAGCCGCCGTGCCTTCCAATGATAAGCTTTTCGCCTTCAAATCGCTCAAGTACATTCTCTCGTCTTGCGGGGTAAGGCAACTTCAGCAAATCAAAATAGCTTTGAGTGTCTAACAACCTCACAACGTCATCTGAGGTGACTCCGCGAACAGCAACCTCCGACAGCCATGATGGTTTTCCCTCATTGAATATCGCGCGCAGCCGATCCTCTGACATCGGAACAAGTTCCTCGGTTGAGCGCATCAGATAGGCTCCATCAAAGTGATACGCTGTACCGGTCGGCCTTGATGGGATGTGGAAAACTACAACTCGTCCATTGGGATGCTGAAGCTCTTCAGCTTCAACTCGAAACCGCAACTTCTCCAAAATCTTGCTTTGTATGTCTTCAAGGTTCTGAAATGCCTGACTCCCAACAACAGTACGTGGTTTCTTGTCTGTCACCCCGAGGATGAGTTTGCCACCACCTTCATTGGCAATGGCAACACAGTATCTCATCAGTTTGGTGGTGTCAAACTGATTCTTCGCTTCCTTGAACTCAAGATTCCCTTCGTGCTTCTCTTGGAGCCATTGCTCAAGCTCCAACAACGTAACCTTCATGGTTATTTTACCTCCACTTCCATCACCTGCGTTCTTTCACCCCCCTGATCATCCTGCACCGAACAGGCAATCGTTTTCTTACCCGCACTCGGAAATTCGTATTCAACAATAAGCAAAGGCCTGCCGCTCTTTTTGTCACGGAGAAACGCAAAGCCTTCCGAAGAGCTGAAACGCCCCAGGTAATCAAAATCCCACTGCACGTTGGCGATGAGGCCGTCTTTGTTCAGGCTCACGGACTCGGAGACATCGAAGCGGTATTTGAGCTTGCCAACCCTCTCAGATGTGATGCGCACTTCCGGCGGTTGGATGAAGCTCAACAGCTCGCCGTAGTCTTTGTGTTTCGTTACCACATGCTCGCGGTATGCCTCGTCTTCGAGACGGACAAGGTTCAGGCGCACAAAGTCGATCCGCTTATTTTCCCGGGCGGCTAGGATCTCGGCGGCCTTGCGGGCGTCTGGACCGAAATTCCATGCGAGGATCGCCCCAAAGTTCGTGTGGCGTTCTTTGAAGATGGCCTTTGCGAACTTTGCTACATCGTCTTTGGTGATTCGGGAAGCACGGGACGGCTCACCCACATACAACGGTACCCCGTGCCGTATCCCGTGAATGCTCGGCGAGACGCTTTCAGGCTTCCCGCCAAACGCCTTGACCACGAATTCCCGAAACTCGCTCTTCGAGAGCTTCTCTAATCTTGGAGACTCGTAAATGCCCCAGTGCTCGACTGTAAAATCCGGGACGGGGAAGAGCTTGCCAATCTTGCTCTCGACTACTCGTGCAATGCGGTCTGCCGTGACCGCAACCGCGATGCGCGACTGATCGCAGGCAATCCAGCGACGATTGAGACGCTGCGCTACTGCG
>Ga0208244_101249_pt1 | contig 14947 bp, 9 predicted proteins | sample SubbioCR12Aug_5A_FD_184828 | JGI IMG/M metagenome (GOLD analysis project Ga0208244, IMG submission 184828) | Serpentinite rock and fluid subsurface biosphere microbial communities from McLaughlin Reserve, California, USA - CR12Aug_5A (SPAdes) | ecosystem: Environmental > Terrestrial > Deep... | reverse complement strand
TAGACCTCGGCGCCGGAGCTGACGAACTCCACCGCCTTCTGCTCCATGCCCTTCTTCAGCGCCTCCTCCTCGGCGATGCCCTGCGCCGCGGCGTAGTCGCGCACGTCCTGGGTGATCTTCATCGAGCAGAAGTGCGGCCCGCACATCGAGCAGAAGTGCGCCAGCTTGGCGCCTTCCTGCGGCAGCGTCTCGTCGTGGAATTCGCGCGCCTTGTCCGGGTCGAGGCCGAGGTTGAACTGGTCGTCCCAGCGGAACTCGAAGCGCGCCTTCGACAGCGCGTTGTCGCGGATCTGCGCGCCGGGGTGGCCCTTGGCGAGGTCGGCGGCGTGGGCGGCAATCTTGTAGGCGATGATGCCGTCCTTGACATCGTCCTTGTCCGGCAGGCCGAGGTGCTCCTTCGGCGTGACGTAGCAGAGCATGGCGGTGCCGTACCAGCCGATCATGGCGGCGCCGATGGCGCTGGTGATGTGGTCGTAGCCGGGCGCGATGTCGGTGACGAGCGGGCCCAGCGTGTAGAACGGCGCCTCGCCGCAGTATTTCAGCTGCAGGTCCATGTTCTCCTTGATGAGGTGCATGGGCACGTGGCCGGGGCCCTCGATGATGGTCTGCACCTCGTGCTTCCAGGCGACCTGCGTGAGTTCGCCCAGCGTCTTCAGTTCGCCGATCTGCGCCTCGTCGTTGGCGTCGTGGATCGAGCCGGGGCGCAGGCCGTCGCCGAGGCTGAACGAGACGTCGTAGGCCTTCATGATCTCGCAGATGTCCTCGAAGTGCGTGGTGAGGAAATTCTCCTTGTGGTGGGCGAGGCACCACTTGGCGAGGATCGAGCCGCCGCGCGAGACGATGCCGGTCATGCGCTTCGCCGTCATGGGGATGTAGCGCAGCAGCACGCCGGCGTGGATGGTGAAGTAGTCGACGCCCTGCTCGGCCTGCTCGATGAGCGTGTCGCGGAAGATTTCCCAGGTGAGGTCCTCCGCCTTGCCGTCCACTTTCTCCAGCGCCTGGTAGATGGGCACGGTGCCGATCGGCACCGGGGAATTGCGAACAATCCACTCGCGCGTCTCGTGGATGTTCCTGCCGGTGGAGAGATCCATCACCGTGTCGCCGCCCCAGCGGATCGACCAGGTCATCTTCTCGACTTCCTCCTGGATGCTGGAGCCGAGCGCCGAGTTGCCGATGTTGGCGTTGATCTTGACGAGGAAGTTGCGGCCGATGATCATCGGCTCGGCTTCCGGGTGGTTGATGTTGGCCGGGATGACGGCGCGGCCGCGCGCCACTTCGTTGCGGACGAACTCGGGCGTGATGACCTGCGGGATCGACGCGCCGAAGGATTCGCCGGGATGCTGGCGCTGCAGCAGTTCGGAGAGGCCCTCGCGCTTCTGGTTTTCGCGGATGGCGATGAATTCCATCTCCGGCGTGATGATGCCGAGACGGGCGTAGTGCATCTGCGAGACATTCATGCCCGCCTTGGCGCGGCGCGGCCGGCGCTTCAGGTCGAAGCGCATGTCCGCGAGTTGCGGATCGGCTTCGCGCTCGCGGCCGTAGGCGGAGGTCAGCCCCGCCAGTTCCTCGCTGTCGCCGCGCTCCTCGATCCATTGCTGGCGCAGCGGGGCGAGTCCCTTGCGGATGTCGATCGTAGCCTGAGGGTCGGTGTAGGGGCCGGAACAGTCGTAGACGCAGATCGGCGGGTTCGTTTCCGCGCCGCTTTTGTCACCATTTGCGGCGGGGGTGTCGGACTGGCTGATCTCGCGCATCGGCACGCGCAGGTCGGGGCGGCTGCCCGTGATGTAGACCTTGCGCGAATGCGGCAGGGGATTGACGGCCGCTTCATCCACATGGGCGGAGGAAGCGACGAATTTCTCGTTGGCGTTCATGGTGGTTCCTTCCAGGGGCAATGCGGGAAGGAAGTCGGTTGGCTTCCCTACGACGGCATTACCCGTACAGGTTCAAAGGGTATGTTCTCAGCCGGGCAAAGCACGGCACCCCCAGTGCTGCTCAAGCTACTGCAAACCGCGCTGCGGCGCAAGGTTCGATTGGGCTGGCGCCGATTTCTCCAATGTGGCAGCACCCCGACGGCTGTGGTAGGTTTGCCGGGGAGTCGCACAGAGGGGAAGGGCCATGTCTCTCGCATTGATCCTGTTGCTCGGCGCGCAGGCCGCGCTGCTGTTGTGGGGCATCATCCTCTTCAACCGCCTGGTGGCGCGGCGCAACCATGCGCGCGAGGCCTGGAGCGGCATCGACGTGCAGCTGAAGCGCCGCCACGACCTCCTGCCCAAGCTGGTCGAAGCGGTGAAGGCCTACGCCGGCTTCGAGCGCCAGGTGCTCGCTGAATCGGTCGAGTCGCGCAGCGGCAGGCCGCCCGCCGAGCGCGCCGCCGCCGAGAATGCACTGACCGGACGGCTGCGCGAATTGCTGGCGGTGGTCGAGGCCTACCCGGACCTGAAGGCCAGCAACAGTTACCTCGACCTGCAGCAGCAGATCACCGAGGCCGAGGAGCAGATCCAGTACGCGCGGCGCTATTACAACGGCACGGTGCGCGAACTGAACATCCTGGTCGATTCCTTTCCGAGCAATCTGGTGGCGCGCCTGTTCGGCTACGCGCACATGGAGTATTTCGAGATCGATCTGGCCACGCAGCGCGACAGTCCCGCGCTGCCGTTTTCCTGAGGGCGCCTTCATGACAAGACTGTTCTTGCTCGCCGTCCTCTGGGGGCTGACTTTCGCGCCGATCGCCGCAGTCGGCAGCGAAGTCATCCGCCACTTCCATTCCGACGTCGAGGTGAAGGCCAGCGGCGCGATGGAAGTGACCGAGACCATCCGCGTCAATGCCGAGGGCAGCGCCATCAAACGCGGCATCTATCGCGACTTCCCGACCATTTACCGCGCCTGGTACGGCCGCCGCATCGTGCCCTTCGAGGTGCTATCGGTGAAGCGCAACGGCCAGCCGGAGCCCTCGCACCAGGAATGGCGCGAGAACGGCACGCGCCTCTACATCGGCCGCAGCGACCGCAACATTCCCCGCGGCGAGCATGTCTACGAAATCCGCTACCGTACGGACTGGCAGATCGGTTTTTTCGCCGATCACGACGAGCTCTACTGGAATGTCACCGGCAATGGCTGGAACTTCATGATCGAGCGCGCCAGCGCAACCGTCGCGCTGCCGCAGCGCCTGCCCGATTCGGCGCTGTCCCTGGAAGCCTACACCGGGCCCCAGGGCGAGCAGGGGCGCGACTGGCGCGCCGGAATCGACGAGTCAAGCCGCGCCCGCTTCGAGACGACGGCGCCGCTGGGACACCGGGAGGGGCTGACTATCGTCGTCGGCTGGCCGAAAGGACTCGTCGCCGAGCCGACACGCGAACAGAAGCTGGCGCGCTGGTCGCAGGACAATGCCGAATGGCGGGGCGGCCTCGTTGGCGCGGCCCTCCTGCTCGTCTATTACCTGCTGGTCTGGCATCGCTACGGGCGCGATCCGGCGGGCCGCACGATCATTCCGCGCTTCGCTCCGCCCGATGACGTCTCGCCGGCGGACGCGCGTTTTCTCATGCGCAGCGGCTACGACGACCGCGTCTTCGCCGCCGCGCTGGTCGGCCTGGCCGTCAAGGGACACCTGAAAATCCGCGAGGATGCCGACCACGATTTTTCCCTCGAGCGGCCGCGCGAATCCGGCCAGCCGCTCCTCAACGACGAGCAGGCATTGCTCGGGGCCCTCGGCCTCGCGCCAGGCAGCGAACTCACCTTGCGCGCGAGCGCGGCGCAGGCGGTCGAGGCGGCGCGCAAGGCGTTGAAGGCCGAACTGCGCAAGGAGCACCTCAAGCGCCATTTCGTCACCAACGGCATCTACCTCGTGCCGGGGCTGATCGGCAGCGCCGTTGCGCTGGCCTACGCCGGCTTTCGCGCCGCGCAGCCCGAGCCGGTCTTCTTCTTCATGATCGTCTGGCTCACCGGCTGGACCTTCGGCGTCTATGCCCTGCTGGCGCAGGCCGGCAGCATCTGGCGCAGGGTGCGGCAGGGCAAGTGGCTGATGATCGTGCCGGCGCTGTTCATGAGCGCCTTCGCCATTCCTTTCATCGCCGGCGAGATCTTCGGCCTTTACATCCTGGCCTCGCAAAGCTCGATCGTCATGGTGGCGCTGCTGTTCCTGATCGTCGGCATCAATTACGCCTTCTATCACTGGCTGAAGGCGCCGACCCTGGCCGGGCGCCGGCTGATGGAGGAAATCGCAGGCTTCCGCATGTACCTCGAGGTGGCGGAGAAGGATGAGCTGCGCGTGCGGCGGGGACCCGAACGCACGCTGGCGCTGTTCGAGCAATACCTGCCCTACGCGCTGGCCCTCGGCGTCGAGAACGCCTGGGCCGAACAGTTCTCCGACCTTGTTGCCGGCGTGAAGGCAGAGACCAACGCGGCAGCGCCGCTGCGCTGGTACAACGGCCCCTCGCTGCACGGCATCGGCACGGGCGGTTTCGCTGCAGGCCTCGCTGGCGGGCTGGCCGGCGCCATATCCTCCGCGACCGCGCCGTCGGGCGGCAGTTCGGGCGGCGGCGGGGGCGGTTCGTCGGGCGGCGGGGGCGGTGGGGGCGGCGGTGGCGGCTGGTAGCATCAATGGGTAGTTGACCAGGATCGATAGTCCGAATTACATTACTGACCAGTCAGTTATCTAATTCAAGCCATGGTCTGCCCGGTCACACGCTGGAAGCGCCGCAAAGAGGCGCGACCGCAGGAACTTACTGCCGCCGCTCTGGCGCTCTTCGTCGAGAAGGGCTATGCCGCCACGCGCCTGGACGAGATCGCGGCGCAGGCCGGTGTGTCGAAGGGCACGCTTTACCTGTATTTCACCAGCAAGGAAGAGCTGTTCAAGGCGGTGGTGCGCGAAGGCCTGCTGCCGCTGCTGGCCGAGGGTGAAACATTGGTCGCGAATGCCCCGGGTTCGGCAAGCGACCTGTTTCGGGCCATCGTCATGCGCTGGTGGGAGGTGGTCGGCGACAATCCCATCGGCGGCATCTCCAAGCTGATCTTTGCCGAGGCGCGCAACTTTCCCGAGATCGCCCGCTTCTATGCCGAGGAAGTCATCGATCGCGGCAAGCGCCTGCTGGCCGCCGCCCTGCAGCGCGGCATCGACTCGGGGGAGTTCCGCCCGCTCAACCCGGACGACCTCGTCCATATCGTGTTTTCGCCGTTGATGATGCGCCTGATCTGGAAGCATTCGCTCGATTGCTGCGGCATCCACACCGTGCCGATCGACGTTTATCTGCGCGAATACATCGAATTGACGCTGCGCGGCCTGCGCCGCGAGCCCGCCTGAAAGGAGTGTCTGCCGTGCGCGTGCCGATCCTGGTCCTTGCCCTTGCTGCGATGCCGCTTGCCGCCCAGCAGCCGGCGCCGCCCGCAGTCACCGCCCAGTCCTTCGGGCAACTGGCCATCCATCCCATGCGCGAGGCGCCGGCCACGGCCATCAGCCTCAACGAAAGCCGCATTGCCGCCGAGGTGACGGCAAGCATCGAGTCCATGGCCGCCGAAGCGGGCCAGGTGGTGGGCAAGGGCGCCGTGCTGGCGCGGCTGGATGCGCGCGACTATGAGCTGGCCGTGGCGCGCGCACGCGCGGCGAGGGAGTCGGCGCAGGCGCGCCAGTCGCTGGCGGAAGCGCAACTCAGGCGCGCACGCGAGCTGAAGGCGCAAGGCTTCATATCGCAGGAGGCGCTCAACCAGCGCGAGACGGAATTTGTTGTCGTCGCCGCAGAAACGAAATCGGCGCGCGCGGCACTCGACACGGCGCGGCGCAACCTGGAGAAATGCGTGATCCGCGCGCCCTTCAAGGCCATCGTGCGCTCGCGCTCCGGACAGGTCGGCGAGCTGGCGGTGGCCGGGTCGCCGCTCTATGTCCTGGTCGATGCCGAGCGCATCGAGGTTTCAGCCCAGGTGCCGGCGCGGGCCGCCGACACGCTGGCCAGGGCCGAAGCGATCGAGTTCGTCGGCCAGAGTGGCCGGCACGCCGTCCGGCTCGAGCGAATATCCCCGGCCGTCGAGCGCGCGGCGCGTACGCGCGAGGCGCGACTTGTCTTCGTCAAGGACAAGGCGCTGTCGGGGACGGAGGGGCGCATCGTCTGGCGCGATCCGGCCGCGCATGTGCCGGCCGAGCTGCTCGTGCGCCGCGGCAAGGATCTCGGCGTCTTTGTCGCCGAGGGCGGCAAGGCGCGCTTCCATGTCCTGCCCGAAGCACAGGAGGGCAGGCCGGCAGTCCTCGATTTGCCCGACGCTACGCAGATCGTCGTGAGCGGTCGCCATGGCCTCGGCGATGGCCAGGCCATCCCGGCGCCGCTGCGCTGAACGGAGTCAACCGTGCGACTGATCGCGGCCCTGATCCGCAACCATCCGCTGGCCAACATCACCTTTGCCGTGGTGCTCATCATGGGGCTGCTCGCCTACCTGGCGATGCCGCGCGAGCAGGACCCGGAGATCAATTTCAACTGGGTCATCATCACCACCGCCGTGCCCGGCGCCTCTGCCGAAGATGTCGAGAAGCGTGTCACCAAGCCGCTCGAGGACGGCATCAAGCAGGTGGCCGACATCAAGTTCGTCGCTTCGAATTCGCGCGAGAACATCTCGTCCATCCTGGTGCGCTTCGACGACATATCCGAGCGCGTCTTCGACAAGCGCATGAACGACCTGCGCCGCGAGGTGCAGAACAAGCAGAACACCGAGCTGCCGTCCGAGGCGAAGGACCCGCGCGTGCTCGAGATCACCACCTCGAACGGCTTCGCCACGGCCATGGTGCTGGTCACCGGGGCGGCGGACGACGAGGAGCTGCGCGTGGCCGCGCGCGCCATGCGCGACGACATCGAGCGCATCCCGGGCGTGGACCGCGTCTACGCCATCGGCCTGCAGGAACCGGAATTGCGCGTCGAATTCGATCCGCACGCCCTGCAGGCGCGCGGCCTGGCGCCGACCGATGTGTCGGATGCGGTTGCCGGCTGGTTCCGTGACGTTTTCGCCGGAAAGGCGCGTGCGGGAGAGACCGACTGGCTGGTGCGCGTGGTCGGCTCGGATGCCGATCCCGGCCACCTGGCGCGCCTGAACCTCAGCCCGGCCGGCAATGCGCGGGTGCAGGTGCCGCTGGGCGCGGTGGCCGAGGTGTCGCGCGGCCGCGTCCGTGCCGAGCGCCTGGCCTCGCACGCCGGCCAGCCGGCGGTCGTGCTGTCGGTGACCAAGAAAAGCGCGGTCAACACCCTCCATCTGGTCGAGAAGATCAGCGGCTATATCGAGCAGCGCAATCCGCTGGTGGCCGAGCGCGGCGTCAAGGCCTCGCTGCTCGATGACCAGACGGTTCCGACGCGCGTGGCGATCGGCATCATGGAGACCAATGCCCTGTTCGGCCTGGGCACGGTGCTGCTGATCTCCTGGCTCTTTCTCGGTTCGCGCATTGCAATCTTCGTCGGCCTCGGCGTTCCCTTTGCGCTGGCCGGCACCTTCGCCGTGCTGCATGCGCTGGGCTTCACGCTGAACATTTCCGTGCTGCTCGGCGTGGTCATCGCCCTGGGCATGCTGGTCGACGACGCCGTCGTCGTGGTCGAAGCCATTTATTACCGCGTGAGCCGCGGCCAGGAAGTGCTGGCGGCCGCGCTTGACGCGCTGCGCGAGGTGGCGGCGCCGGTGACGGCCGCCGTGACCACCACCATGGCCGCCTTCCTGCCGCTGATGCTGCTGCCGGGCATCGTCGGCAAGTTCATGTTCGTCATTCCGGCCGTGGTGACGCTGGCGCTTGCCATCAGCCTGATCGAGGCGTACTGGATGCTGCCGGCGCATGTCACCGTCGCGCGCCTGTCCTTCCACCGGCCCTCGCGCTTCCATGCGAAGCGCGTGGCATTCACCCACTGGGTGCGCATCAAGTACTCGCGACTGCTGATCGCCGTGATGCGCCGGCCGAAGCTGTCCTCCCTCGTCATTGCCGGCACGCTGGCCGGCGCCCTCTTCGTCGTAGCCGTCGGCCTGGTGCGCGTGCAGTTCTTCGCCTTCGATCCGATCCGGCTGTTCTACGTCAACGTCGACATGCCGCCCGGCGCGCCCATCGCGGCGACGCTGAAGGCGGTCGAGCGCGTCGAGCAGGAAGTGGTCAAGCGCCTGCGGCCGGAGGAACTGCGCTCGACCGCTTCGGTGGCCGGCTTCAAGTACACCGACACCGAGCCGCTCTACGGCGACACCTATGGCCAGGTCATCGTCTCCCTCCAGGCGCGCACGGGGGAGATGCGCGACACCGAGCAGGCGGTCGAAGCCATGCGTGCCGAGATCGAGGCGCAGTCGGGGCCGGGCAGGGTCAGCTTCACCATGATTTCGGGCGGACCGCCCCTGTCCAAGCCGATTCGCGTGCGCGTGCGCAACGACGATTCGGCCGAGCTGCGCGCCGCCGCGGACGCCCTGCTCGACATCGTGCGCAAGGTGAAGGGGCTGAAGGATGTGGTCGACGATGATGTGCCGGGCCGGCCCGAGCTGGTCCTCAAGCTCGACCCCGTGGCGGTGCGCAACGCCGGCCTCAATCCGGGACAGGTGGCGCGGCATTTCCGCCTGGCGGTGGACGGGGAGGTCGTCGCCGACATGCGCGACCGCGGCGAGAAGCTCGAAGTGCGCGTGCGCGCCCGCCAGATGGAGGGCGACGACATCGTGCGCCTGCTCGACATGCCCATTGCCCTGTCCGGCGGCGGCGCCACGACGCTGGGCGCCCTGGCGAGCCACGAGACCACCACCGGCAAGGGCATCATCAAGCACCACAACCTGCGCCGCGCCATCACCGTCGAGGCGGACATGGACCGCCTCGCCAACGACACGATCTCGGCCAATGCCGAGATCCGGCGCGAGTGGGAGAAGGCGCATGCCCGCTTCCCCAATACCGACATCGATTTCTCGGGCGAGCTGGACGATATCCAGGAAAGCCTCGACGCCATGAAAGTGCTGTTCCTCTTCGGCGTCGGCCTGATCTACCTGATTCTCGCTGCCCAGTTCCGCAGCTACTGGCAGCCGCTGATGATCCTGGTCACCGTGCCGCTGGCCTTCACCGGCGTTGCCTACGGCCTGCTGCTGTCGGGCAACCCGCTGTCGCTGTACACGCTGTACGGCGTCATCGCGCTGACCGGCATCGCCGTGAACGCCGCCATCGTGATGATCGATGCCGCCAATTCGCGCATGCAGGCCGGCATGAGCGTGCTGCATGCCGCGGTCTATGCGGCGCGCCGCCGTGTCGTGCCGATCATCATCACTTCGGTCACCACCATCGGCGGCCTCTTCTCGCTGGCCATCGGGCTGGGCGGCAAGTCGCTGATCTGGGGGCCGATGGCAGCCTCCATCGTCTGGGGGCTGGGCTTCGCCACGGTGCTGACGCTGTTCGTCATCCCGCTTCTGTTCTGGTACTTCATGCGGCCGTGGAAAAAGCGGCGCTGGTTCGGCCTGCGCCCGGTCCTGAAAGGCAACTCATGAAAAAAACTTTCGCCGGCGTGGCCTGTGCCGCGCTGCTGATTGCCGGCTGCGACAAGCCGCCGGTTGCCGAGCAGCCCGTGCGCATGGTGCGTGTCATCGAGGTCAATGGCGCCGCCGTCTCCGGCAGACTGACTTTCCCCGGCGAGGTGCGCGCCCGCCACGAGAGCCGCCTCGGCTTTCGCATTGGCGGCAAGATCGTCGAGCGGCGCGTCGATGTCGGTGCGGCGGTGAGGCGCGGCCAGGTGCTGGCGCGCCTCGATGCACAGGACGTGTCCCTGCAGGCGGCGCAGGCCGAAGCCAGCCGCGCGCTCGCCGAAGCCGAAGCGAAACGCTACCGTGACCTGCGGGCGAGGAATTTCGTCAGCCAGGCCGTGCTGGATGCCAGGGAGACGGCGCTGAAGACGGCCGAAGCGCAGGCCGGCGTGGCACGCAACCAGGCCGCCTATGCCACGCTGCTGGCCGATCGCGACGGCGTGGTGACGGCGGTCGAAGCCGAGGCCGGTCAGGTGGTGTCCGCCGGGCAGACGGTGGTGCGCGTGGCCGGGGACAGCGAAAAGGAAATCGTCATCGCCGTGCCGGAGAGCGAGGTGGAGAAGGTGCGCGCCGCCGACGGGTTCACCGTCAGCCTGAACAGCCTGCCCGGGCGCGACTGGCAGGGCAAGCTGCGCGAGCTGTCGCCCGGCGCCGACGCGGCGACGCGCACGTTTGCGGCACGCATCGCCGTGGTCAATGAAAACGACGCCATGCGCCTGGGCATGAGCGCCAGCGTGCAGGCAAAAGTCAGTCTCCGCGATACGGCGCTGCGGTTGCCCCTCTCCGCCTTCTTCACGCGCAACGACCAGCCCAATGTGTGGGTCCTCGATCCGGCGACGCGCACCGTGAGCCTGGTCAAGGTGGAAACCGACGGCATCGTCGGCAACGACATGCGCGTGAAGGGCGGCTTGCAGACGGGCATGCTGGTGGTCACGGCCGGCGCCAGCCTGCTGGAACCGGGGCAGAAGGTGCGCCTGCCGGAGCAGGCGAAATGAGGTACGAAACCTCCCTCGACACAGAGCACACAGAGACACAGAGGGCACAGAGGAGAACCAAAGAAACATTCGCAGTTCTCCTTGTTCTCTGTGTCTCTGTGCTCTCTGTGTTGAATGCGTTTGGTTTTTAACCATGAACCCCGAAGGCCGCTTCAACCTCACCGCGGCGGCGCTGCGCCATCGCGAGCTGACGCTGTTCTTCATCCTCGTCATCGCCATTTCCGGCTTCGCGTCCTATTTCAAGCTGGGCCAGCGCGAGGACCCGGATTTCACCTTCCGCGCCATGGTCATCCGCACGATGTGGCCGGGCGCCACGGCGGAACAGGTCGACAAGCAGGTGACCGACCGCATCGAGAAGAAACTGCAGGAGATTCCTTACTTCCGCCACACGCGCAGCTACTCCAAGCCGGGCGAGTCGCTCATCATCCTGGAACTGCACGACACGGCGCGCGGTCAGGCGGTGGCCGATACCTGGTACCAGGTGCGCAAGAAGATCGGCGACATCCGCGGCACCCTGCCCGAGGGCGTCGCCGGCCCCTTCTACAACGACGAGTTCGGCGACGTCTTCGGCTCCATCTATGCCTTCACCGCCGACGGCTTCACGCATTCCGAGTTGCGCAACCATGTCGAGGCGGCGCGCCAGCGCATCCTCAAGCTGAAGAACGTCGCCAAGGTCGACCTGATCGGCATCCAGGACGACCGCATTTTCATCGAGCTGTCGCAGCACAAGCTGGCGGCGCTGGGCCTGGACGCGCAGCAGATCGGCCAGGCGCTGGCGACGCAGAATGCCGTGGCGCCGGCCGGGGCGGTGAATTCCGCGACCCATGCGATTCCCCTGCGCGTCACCGGCGAGCTCAGCTCGGTGGCGGCCGTCGCCGAGACGCGCGTGGCGGTGGCCGGGCGCAGCCTGCGCATCGGCGACATCGCGCGGGTCTGGCGCGATTACGTCGATCCGCCTGTCTCCAAGATGTATTACCGCGGCCAGCAGGCCATCGGCCTGGCGGTGTCCATGACCAGGAATGGGGACGTGCTCAAGCTGGGCGAGGACCTCGACCGCGAAATGGCGGCGATCCACGTCGACCTGCCGATCGGCATCGAGTTTGCCCAGGTATCCAACCAGCCGCGCATCGTCAAGACGGCGGTGGGCGACTTCATGCGCGTGTTCCTCGAGGCCCTGGCCATCGTGCTGGTGGTGAGCTTCCTCAGCCTGGGCCTGCGCACCGGCCTGGTGGTGGCCATCACCATCCCCTGGGTGGTGGCGGCGACCTTCCTCGGCATGCGCTATTTCGGCATCGACCTGCACCGCATTTCCACCGGGGCGCTGATCATCGCACTCGGACTGCTGGTCGATGACGCCATGATTGCCGTCGAGATGATGTCGCGCAAGATCGAGCAGGGCCTGGGCAAGCTGGCCGCCGCCGCCTTCGCCTGGCGCAGCACGGCCTTTCCCATGCTCACCGGCACGCTGATCACGGCGGCCGGCTTCCTGCCCATCGGCACCGCCCAGTCGGCCACCGGCGAGTACACCTTTGCCATCTTCGCCGTGGTGACGCTGGCCCTGCTGATTTCCTGGGTGGCGGCCGTCACCGTCACGCCGTTTCTGGGCAACTGGATACTGAAGGGGCCGCTGCACGAGCACGCCATCGCCGGGCACGACGTTTTCAACACGCGTTTCTACAATCGGCTGCGCAGCGTCATCGAGTGGTGCCTCGCGCACCGCAAGCTGACCATGCTGGCCACCCTCGGCCTGTTCGTGCTCGGCGTCGTCGGCATGGGCTTCACGGAGAAGCAGTTCTTCCCCAATTCCAACCGACAGGAGGTGCTGGTCGAGCTGTGGCTGCCCGAAGGGTCCAGCTTTGCCGCCACCGAGAAGGAGGCCAAGCGGCTGGAGGCGGCCATCGCCGGAGACGAGGACGTGGCCTCCTGGGTGACCTACGTCGGCAACGGTTCGCCGCGCTACTTCCTGTCGCTCGACCAGCAGTTGTTCCGCAGCAACTTCGCGCAGACGGTGATCCTCAGCAAGGATCTGGAAGGGCGCGAGCGCATCGTCGCGCGCCTGCGCACCCTCCTGACGGAGCAGTTTCCCGGCGTGCGCGCGCGCGCCAACCGCGTCGCGCTCGGCCCGCCCGTGTCCTACCCGGTGCAATTTCGCGTCGTCGGCACGGACATCCCGCAGATCAAGGAAGTCGCCAACGAGGTGGCCGAGGCGATGCGCGCCTCGAAGCACACCATGGACGTCAACCAGGAGTGGGGCGCGCGTTCGCCGATGCTGCGCGTGGATGTGGACCAGGACACGGCGCGGGCGCTCGGCGTGAGCACCGCCAGCATCTCGCGCGCCCTGCAGGGCGCCATCAGCGGCGCCACGGTGGCGCAATTCCGCGAGAACGACCGCCTCATCGACATCATGCTGCGCGCGCCGGAGCACGAGCGCGACGCCATGGAGCGCGTGTTGAGCGTGCAGGTGCCGACGGCCTCCGGCCGCACTGTGCCGGTGACCCAGGTGGCCACGGTGCGCGAAGCCTTCGAGGAGCCCATCCTCTGGCGCCGCAGCCGCGAACTGACCCTGACGGTGCGCGCCGACATCGTCGACGGCGTGCAGGCGCCCGACGTGGCCCTGGCCGTCGACAGGCAACTGGCGCCGCTGCGTGCGAAGCTGCCGGCCGGCTACCGCATCGACATCGGCGGCTCGCTGGAAGAGTCCGGCCGCGCGCAGGAATCGATCAACGCCGGCATGCCGATGATGCTGGCGGTGGTGCTGGCCATCCTCATGATCCAGCTGCAGAGCTTCTCGCGCACCTTCATGGTGCTGCTGACGGCGCCGCTGGGCCTGATCGGCGTGGCGCTGGCCCTGCTCGTCTTCCGCCAGCCTTTCGGCTTTGTCGCCATGCTCGGCACCATCGCCCTGGGCGGCATGATCATGCGCAATACCGTGATTCTGGTCGACCAGATCGAGCAGGACATCCGCGCCGGCGAGCCGCCCTGGGTGGCGATCCGCGAGGCCACGGTGCGACGCTTCCGGCCGATCGTGCTGACGGCCGCCGCCGCCATCCTGGCCATGGTGCCGCTCACGCGCAACGTGCTGTGGGGGCCGATGGCCTTCGCCATCATGGGCGGCCTGCTGGTGGCCACGGTGCTGACGGTGCTGTTCGTGCCGGCCCTCTATGCAGCGTGGTTCAAGGTGAAGCCGGCCGGTGAGCCGGCCTAGGTTAAAATGCGATTCGTCATTGCTGGGGTAGCCAGCACAATTAGAATTTGCTAATATGCCATTTGGAGCAAGATCATGAATCTGGAACAAGCCCGCTACAACATGGTCGAGCAGCAGATCCGCACCTGGGAGGTGCTGGATCAGGAAGTGCTCGACCTGCTGATGACCGTCAAGCGCGAGCAGTTCGTGCCGCCGGCCTGCCTGAAACTGGCCTTCGCCGACACGGCCATTCCGCTCGGCCACGGCGCGGCGATGCTGCCGCCCGCCATCGAGGCGAAGATCCTGCAGGCGCTGCAGTTGCACAAGTCCGGCAAGGTGCTGGAGGTCGGCACGGGTTCGGGCTACATGGCGGCCTTGCTGGGCGCGCGCAGCGGCCATGTCCATACCATCGAGATCGAGCCGGCGCTGGCGGCGCAGGCGCGCGCGAACCTGGCGCGCCAGGGCGCCGGCAATGTCACGGTGATCGAGGGCGACGGCGCGCTGGGCTGGCCAGCGCAGGCGCCCTACGACGCCATCGTCCTGTCCGGCTCGGTGGCGGGCATCCCGGATGCGCTGCTCGCGCAGCTCAAGGTCGGCGGCCGCCTGCTGGCCGTGGTGGGCGAAGCGCCGCTGATGCAGGTGCGGCTCGTCACCTGCGTGGGCGAGGGCCGCTTCCAGAGCGTCAATCTGTTCGAGACCAGCATCCCGCGCCTGCGCAATGTGCCCGAGCGGGGGAGATTTGTTTTTTAAGGAACCGGCATGGTACAGATCACGGCAGTTGAATTGAGCGAATGGCTGCAGGACGAGGCGCGTCCCGCCCCGCTGCTGCTCGACGTGCGCGAGCCCGACGAGTTTGCCGCCTACCGCATCGAGGGCTCGACGCTGATTCCCGTGCGCGCCATCCCGGCGCGCCTGCACGAGCTGGATCGGCGGGCCGACACGGTGATGATCTGCCGTTCCGGCGCGCGCAGCCACCACGCCGGCCTGTTTCTCATGCAGAGCGGCTTCGAGCGCGTCTACAACCTGGCCGGCGGCGTCATTTCCTGGGCGCGCGACGTCGAGCGCGCGGCAGCATAATCGGCCCCGGAGGCCCATCCATGAAGAAGAATCTGTTGCTGCTCTCCCTTGCCCTCGCGGCCGCACCGGTCCTTGCCGCCGACCTGCTGCAGGTCTATCGCGACGCGATCGAATACGACGCCCAGTACGCCTCGGCCCGCGCTGCGCGCGATGCCGGACAGGAAAAGCTGCCGCAGGGCCGCGCCGGCCTGCTGCCGGTGAT
>Ga0208244_101248_pt1 | contig 14970 bp, 17 predicted proteins | sample SubbioCR12Aug_5A_FD_184828 | JGI IMG/M metagenome (GOLD analysis project Ga0208244, IMG submission 184828) | Serpentinite rock and fluid subsurface biosphere microbial communities from McLaughlin Reserve, California, USA - CR12Aug_5A (SPAdes) | ecosystem: Environmental > Terrestrial > Deep... | reverse complement strand
AAATCCAGTCCTATCGTCGTAAGCTTCATCTCGGTCGCTCCTTTCGTTCAAGTGGTCTGACTACTATCGCCACTTTGGCACATCGATGCCGTTTCAGATTGGGGCGACCATCCCATTAGCGCTGGCGGGACGGCGGCTTTGACGGCGAAGGAACGTAATACCTACGACAAAGGCCTCGTCGCCGTCCTCGCCAACGCCCTCTCGCAAAACCCGCAATCCGCAACCGACCTTGCCGCAAGATTCACCGGCAAAGGCAAATGGCCAGCCAAACTCCCCGAACTGCTCGCCACCCTCGCCGCCCTTGGCCGGGCCAGGCAGTTGGAGGATGGGCGGTGGATGGAGTAGCATCGGCCGCTGATAGATTGAGATTCAGGAGCCGATCATGGGTGCCACGGAACGCATTGCCGAATTGCTGAAAGCCCTGCCCGAGCGCGAAGTCGCCGAGGTGCTCGATTTTGCGGAATATCTCGCCACGCGATGCGCACGCCAGGGGTGTGACAAAAGCGCGGCGGGATTTCTTTCGGCTGTCGACGGCCTGCAAATCGACGCCCCGGCCGATTACTCGAAACGTTTCGCCGAAGGGCTTTACGAAAACCGGCCATGAATTCAAGGGCGGCAGGCGCACCGCTATTCCTCGATACCGGGTTCGTCATCGCACTGCTTTCTCCGCGCGATCATTTTCATCCGCAAGCACAAGCCTTGGCGGCGGAACTCAAAGCGTCGCCGCGAAATATTGTCACTACCGATGCGGTGATTTTTGAAATCGGCGCGGCATTGGCGAAAGCGGCATGGCGCTCGACCGCGTCGAGATTTATCGATGCCCTGCGAGAAGACTCGAACGTTGAGATCGTCTCCGCCGAACCGCCTCTCGTACGGGACGCGCTCGACCTCTTTCGATCCCGGAGCGACAAGGATTGGAGTTTGGCGGACTGCCTGTCGTTTGTAATCATGTCCCGGCGCGGCATCACCCGAGCCCTGGCGGCCGACGATCACTTTCGTCAGGCTGGGTTTATCCCTTTGTTGCTGGTCGAGTGAGTCCCGCTTCATCACTGCCCGTGAGAATTGACGCAACCGGCGAAAGTCGGCGCTGTCAAGACGGCGCCTTACAGCAGCTTCAGCAGTTCCTCGCGCCCGGAGCCGTGCGGGTCCAGTTCGCGCACTTCGACTTTTACCGGCGTGCCTTGCAGCGGCGACAGGGCCTTGAGTTGGTCGCCGTCGATGCGCAGGGGCTTCGCTGACAGCAGCACGAAATCGTCGCCCATCACGCGGAACGCCAGCGCTTCCGGGTAGAGGTCGATCAAGGCGGCCGAGAAGCCGGCCAGGGCCTGGTTGCCGGCCAGCCAGCCGCTGTCCTGGTTGATGCTGGAAAAATTCCACAGCAGCACGACGTAGGCATGGGTGAGCTGGGCGGGCAGGCCGTTCCGCAGCATGATCTGCAGGTAATTCGCGCTGTGCGTGCCGGTCAGCGGGTCGTCGAAAAAATAGGCGAAGCGCTGATGCTCCAGCGGCGTGCTCGGCATCTGGTCGACAATGGCGGGCGGCACGACGTCGGCGAGCGCCGCGCAGGCCGCGGCGACGACCTCTGGGGCGAAGCGCGTGCCGCTCTGCTGGCGCAGTTCCGCCAGCGCCACCGGCACTTCCTTGCGCGCCTTGTAGATGCGGTTGCTGACCATCGCGTCGAAGCTGTCGGCCACCGCCATGATCTGCGCCAGGCGGGGAATCTGGCCGCTGACCAGCCCCTGGGGATAGCCGGAGCCGTCCTCGCGCTCATGGTGCGAGCGCATGATTTCGGCGAGTTCCTTGTACATTTCGATGCGGTGCAGCGTCTGGTAGCCTTCCTCGGCGTGCTGCTTGATGAGTTCGTATTCCAGCGGCGTCAGGATGCCCGGCTTCAGCAGCACGGCATCGGGAATCGCGATCTTGCCGATGTCATGGAGGGCGGCGGCGCGCTTGAGTTTTTCGATCTCGGCTGGAGCGTGGCCGAGCCGGGTCGCGATCAATTCGCAATAGTGGGCGACGCGGCGCGTGTGGCCGGCGGTGTAGGTGTCGCGCTTCTCGATCATGTCCACCAGCGAGAGGATGGTTTCCTCGTAGTTGGCGATGCGCTCCTGTTCGAGCCGCCGGGCCTCGGTTTGTTGTGCGTAGGCATGGATGGCAAAGCCGATATCGCCGGCCAGTTGTTCCAGCATCGCGACCTCTTCGGTGTCGAAGCCGGCCGACCGACCGCTCAGCACGCACAGGTGGCCGAATGCCGCGCCGTAGGCATCGCGCCGCAGGGGCAGGGCGATGACGGCATGCACGCCGGCCAGGGTCAGTTCGGCAGCGATTCCGGCGGGATTGGTTTCGATGACGGTGCGATTGTCGGCGAGCGCCGCGCGGCCCGGCCCCTTGTCGCGGCAGGTCGTGAAATTGCGCATGATTTCCACTGGGCCGTAGGACTTGGCCGCCACCTCGATCTGCCCGTCCTGCAGCAGACCGACCCAGGCAAAACGATAGGCCGTGTCGGCGATCAGGCGGTCGCAGCAGGCCTTGAGCATTTCATCCCGCGAGCTGGAGGTGATCAGGATCTGATTGACGTCGGCCACCACCTCGACCACGTTGCGCTGGAAACGCTCGCGCTCCAGCAGCCGCTCGACTTCGCCGGTGCGGCCGCGCACCCGTTCTTCCAGCGTGGTGTTGAGATTTTCGAGCGCGGCGTGGTTGGCGCGCAGGCGGCGGTTGATGCGAACCACATAGACGGCGGTGAAGCTGGCCAGCAAGATGAACGCCAGGGCCAGCGCCATCCAGCGGCCGTACTGGGCGACGAGTTCGGCGGGGGTCAGGCGGTGCGCGTGTTCATAAGGGCCGATGCGCAGTTCGCGCAGGGCTTCATGCACCGGCTGGTAGTTGAGCGGCAGGGTCCAGCCGCTGATGTTGCCGGCCAGGGCCGCCGGATCGCCGGCCGGCATCTGCAGCAAGGCGATGGCCACCTGGGTGGCCAGCGCGTCCGGCACATGGCGCAAGCGGGCGATCGGCCATTCCGGGTAAAGCGGCGTGGATAGCAGTGGCGAAAACCCCTCGACGCGCTGCCGGTTGAGGATGTAGAAGTCAGCGAGGCGAATCTTGCCCTCGGCGGCCATCTGCTCGAGGATTTCGGTGCGCACCGTGCCGGCGTCGGATTGGCCATCCTTCACCGCCTGCACGGCGGCGTCATGGGTGCCGGCGAAGCCGAGTTTGGCGAAATCCTTCGCGGGATTGATGCCCTGGCGCTTCAATTCGCGCCAGCCGACGTGCCAGCCGCCAAACGAACTCGGGTCGGCGGCAATAAAGGTTTTCTTGCGCAGATCGCTCAGCGTGCGGATGTCATGGCGGTCGGCGCGCGTGAAAATCACGCCGCCCAGGGTGTTGTAGCCGGTGCCGCCGATGAAACGGCTTTTCAGGGTGGCGATGGCGCTGACGCCGTAGAGCGACTCCAGCTCGACATAGTAGGAAGAGTTGGTCAGGACGAAATCGACGCGGTCCTGGCGCACCGCGCGGCGCACTTCCTCGAAGTCGAGCGGCACGATGCGAAAGGTGTTGCCGGGCAACCGGCGTTCGAGATAGGCGGCGGTGGCCGTCCAGGTTTCGAGCGTTTTTTCCGGGCCGCGCAGCGCCAGCACGCCAATGCTGACTTCCGCCGCCAGTGCGGAAGCAGCCCAACCGGTCATCAGGAAAAGCAGAGCAAGCAGCTTTTTCATACCACCTCCGGCGACCATTATCGCAAAAGCCGCCGGGGTGGGAGCGATTACTCCGGCACGCAGATTTCGCCGCGCAGCACGGCCTGCACCGTGCGCCCGGTCAGCAGCAGCAGGATGATGCTCAAAATGGCCAGCAGCAGCCAGCCCAGCGCGATGAAGATGCCGCCCGTATGCTCGGCCATGAGCAGTGTGGCGATGGTGATGGCGGCGAGCGGGAAGGAGTAGGCCCAGGTCGACAAGAAAAAGCGCAGGCGGAAAAAGCGCAGGGCATTGGCGGCCAATAGCAGGGTGAGGAACAGCGCGACGTTGTAGAGAATCTGCGCGAAGGCGTCGATCGCGCCGCCGTTGAGCTTGAGCCAGGCGACAAAGGCGACGGCGGGCGGAGCGATGAGAATGAACAGCGTCGGCGTCAGGCGCTCGGGCAGTGGCTCGTGGAAGAACAGGCGGTTCATCACGATGGTCATCAACACGATCCAGAAGAGCAGGCCGATGCTGAAGAAAAACCACGAAATCTCGATCGGCGCAAACGCCACGCCAGCCACCGGCACGATGACGTTGCCGACGATGGGAATGAACCAGGACGGGTTGGCGTGCTTGATGTCGTAGCGGGTGTGATGGATCCAGCTGCTCATCACTGTCAGGGTAAACAGCAAGTGCAGCAAGGCGCCCACCGACCACAGGCCGAAGGCGAGGCCGGGCAAATTGTCGGTGAAGGCAATCGCCAGGAGCAGCAGGGCGATCGAGATCGTCGGAAAGAAGTTGAGGCGGATCGGATGAGAGAATTCCTGCTTGACGGCACCCGGGTATTGCACGAGCTTGGCGAGATAGAACAGCGCGATCACGACGAACAGCGCCAGCGCCCACCATTGCAGTGCGAGGCCGATTTCGGCCGGCAGGCCGAGTACGTGGTGCGCTTTCTTCCAGGCGATGGCCAGACCGCTGCTACCCATCGCCGTGGCAAACAGCGGAACCGGGAAATGCGCGAGGCGTGAATGTGGCGCGGGGGTGGCGGGATTCATGTGGGTGCTCCTCGGAATAATGGTCGACTGAATCGGTCGATTATATTAGAGAATGCTAATTCCTCACTAAAAAACAAAACGCCAGCAGGCGTGGGCTTGCTGGCGTCGTCAGAGGCAATCTGTGCTGGCGTGCGGGATTACTTCAGCTTGATTTCCTTGTAGAGCACGTGCTTGCGCACCTTCGGATCATATTTCATGAACTCGAGCTTTTCCGGGGTGGTGCGCTTGTTCTTGTTGGTCGTATAGAAATGCCCGGTCCCCGCAGTGGATTCGAGCTTGATTTTTTCACGTCCGCCCTTGGATGCCATGGTCGGTTATCTCCTGTTCAAACGGCTTCGCCGCGTTCGCGCAACTCAGCGAGAACGACGTCGATGCCTTTTTTGTCAATGGTGCGCAGACCGGCGTTGGAAACACGCAGGCGCACCCAGCGGTTTTCGGTTTCGACCCAGAACTTGCGGGCATGCAGGTTGGGCAGATAGCGGCGCTTGGTCCGGTTATTGGCGTGGGAAACGTGGTTTCCGACCATCGGGGCCTTGCCCGTTACTTGGCATACGCGGGACATAGTAGTTTTGCTCCAGAACTTCGGGTGAAGAAAGCCGGGCATTCTAGCCGAGAGCAGGCGGCGGCGGCAAGTGCATTTGAGGATTTATTTATAGCAGCCCGCGCTCGGCGAAAGACAGCGGCGGCGCGCTGCCGGCGACAATGAAATGGTCGACGAGTCGCACATCGACGAGCGCCAGCGCCTGTTTGAGAGTGCGGGTGAGCAGTTCGTCGGCGTGCGAGGGTTCGGCGACGCCGGACGGGTGGTTGTGGGCGAGGATGACGGCGGCGGCGTTGTGCGCCAGGGCTTTCTTCACGACTTCACGGGGATAAACGCTCGCCTGCGTGAGCGTGCCGCGAAATAGTTCTTCGTCGGCGATCAGGCGGTTTTGCGCGTCCAGCCAGAGGGCGACGAACACCTCGTGCGGCAGCGGCGCCAGGCGGAGCCGCAGCCAGTCGCGCACCGCGCCGGGCGCGGCAAAGGTGGCGCGCTCCCGCAGTTCCTCGCACAGGCAGCGCCGGGCGAGTTCCAGCGTGGCGACGAGTTGCGCCGCCTTGGCCGGGCCGATGCCTTTCACGACGGTGAGTTCCTGGGGCGTCGCCGCCGCGAGGCGGGCGAGACTGTGGTCGAAATGGGCGAGCAGGGCGCGGGCCAGATCCACCGCGCTCATGCCCGTGACGCCGACCCGCAGGAAAATCGCCAGCAGTTCGGCGTCGGCCAACGCCGCCGGGCCGAGCGCCAAAAGCCGCTCGCGCGGGCGTTGATCGTCTGGCCAGTCGGTGATTGCCATGGGTTAGAATCGTTCGCCTGTAAAGCGCCATATTAACTGACGCCCGGTTTGCGCGGCGCGGGCGGGGATTGAAACTATCTGTCATGAGCGACGAACTTTCAGGCAAACGCATCGTGCTGGGCATCACTGGCGGCGTGGCGGCTTACAAAGCCGCCGAGTTGGCGCGCTTGCTCGGCAAGGCGGGAGCGCGGGTCGATGTCGTGATGACGGCGGCGGCCACCCGCTTCGTCGCGCCGCTGACCTTTCAGGCGCTGACCGGACGGCCGGTATTCACTTCGCCGTGGGATGCGCCGCAAGAAAATGGCATGGCGCATATCGATCTCACCCGTGGCGCCGATGCCGTGATCATTGCCCCGGCAACCGCTGATTTCATCGCCAAGCTGAGCCATGGCCTGGCCGACGATCTGTTGGCGTCGCTGTGCCTGGCCCGCGACTGTCCGCTCCTGGTCGCCCCGGCGATGAACCGCCAGATGTGGGAACGCCCGGCGACGGCGCGCAACATCGCGCAGTTGCGCGCCGATGGCGTCAGCGTGCTCGGTCCCGCCAGCGGGGCGCAGGCCTGCGGTGAAGTCGGGGCAGGGCGCATGCTTGAAGCCGCCGAGATTTTTGACGCCCTGGTTGCCGCGTTCCAGCCGAAATTGTTGGCCGGCAAGCGCGTTCTCCTGACGGTCGGGCCGACCTTCGAGGCGCTCGATCCAGTGCGCGGCCTGACCAACAGCAGCTCCGGCAGGATGGGCTTCGCCCTGGCAGCAGCCTGCGCGGAAGTCGGCGCTGGCGTGATGGCGATCTGCGGCCCGATTGCCTTGCCAACGCCCGCGGGCGTGACGCGCATCGATGTGCAGGGTGCGCTGGCCATGCAGGACGCAGTCAACGCCCAGTTGCCCACGGATATTTTTATCGCCGTGGCGGCGGTGGCCGATTACCGGCCCGCCGCGCCCGCCACGCACAAGATCAAGAAGGGCGCGCCAACCCTGACGCTGGAGCTGGTCGCCAACCCCGATATTCTGGCCGAGGTGGCGGCACGCCCCGATGCGCCGTTTTGCGTCGGTTTCGCCGCCGAGAGTCAAAATCTGGCGGAATACGCCGAGGGTAAGCGGCGCGCTAAAAATCTGCCGCTGGTGGTGGGCAACCTCGTGCAGGATGGTCTGGGCGGCGCAACCAATGTTGTTACGCTGTTCGACGCGGCGGGCGCCCACCCGCTGCCGCCCGGCGACAAGCTTGCCATTGCTCGCGCCATCGTGCGCCATATCGCGGAGATGATAAATGAACAAAATTGACGTGCGCATTCTGGATCGGCGTCTGCAAGACAATCAGGGCGCCGCCGCGCCGCATTACGCTTCGCCCGGCGCCGCCGGCATGGACCTGCGCGCCTGCATCGAGGCGCCGGTGCGCGTGCATCCGGGCGAGTCGATGCTGATTCCGGCGGGGATCGCCATCCACCTCGCCGATCCCGGCCTCGCGGCGATGATCTTGCCGCGTTCGGGGCTGGGCCACAAGCATGGCATCGTGCTCGGCAACCTGGTCGGGCTGATCGACTCGGACTACCAGGGCGAAATCTTCGTCTCGCTGTGGAATCGGGGCCGCGAGGTGTTCCTGCTCAATCCCCTCGACCGTATCGCGCAACTGGTGGTGGTGCCCGTGTTGCAGGTCGCCTTTAACGTGGTCCATAGCTTCGAGGAAAGCGAGCGCGGGGTCGGCGGTTTCGGCAGCACCGGACACGGATAGTCCAGCGGCGCCGTCCCGCCAGCGCCGACTTTTATTCATAGTCTTGTTGCGTTACTAAGCTATTATCTAATTTCAACAGACTGTATATAAACGATTATCTAAAGATTATTCGTTGCATTGTTTGTTGCGATATATACTGTGCGTATGAAAGTCGCCGAGAACGACCTGCGCAGTGCACTGATGAAGCATCCCCGCGCCAGCGGGGCTGATCTGTGCCGCTTGCTCAAAGATATCAACCGTTCGACTCTGGCGCGACTCATGGCGCGGATGGATCGCGAACTCGTCCGGCGCGGCGGTTCGCGGCGCATCCGCTATGCCCTGCGGCGCGCCTTGCGTGGTCGCAAGGATGCGTTGCCGCTGTACCGGGTTGACGCCAAGGGCGCTGGTCACATCGTCGGCAGCCTTGATCTTACCTACCCATCAGGCAGTGCTTTGGCATTTGCCGCGCCATTCGCTTGGCCGCTGGATGATGGGCCGATGAGCGATGGTTGGTTCGACGGCCTGCCTTATCCGCTCTTCGACATGCGGCATCAGGGATTCCTGGGGCGAAACTTCGCCCGCCTGCATGGGCGGAATCTGGAGGTCGCCGAAAATCCGGACGACTGGTCGGATGACGACGTGGTCCATGTCCTGGCGACTCACGGCCATGACCAGAGCGGCGACCTGATTCTTGGCGACCGGGCCTACCAGCATCATCTGGACGCGCGGCTGGACTGGGAGGTGCGTCTGGTCAGCACCGGCCGGATTGCCACGACCTATCCCGAGCAGGCGCGGTTGGCCCTGGCCCAGGGCCTTGCCGGGTCATCGGCGGCGGGGGAATTTCCCAAGTTCACCGCATTGCGCGAGGCGCAGGGCGAACCGGTGGCGGTCATCGTCAAATTTTCTGGCGCTGATGACTCGGCCGCCGTGCGTCGCTGGGCGGACCTGCTGGTTTGCGAGCACCTGGCGCTGGAAACCCTGGCGGCGGAATTGGGCGTTGCCGCCGCCAGAAGCATGCTGCATCGGCATGCGGGCAGGACATTTCTTGAAGTGGCGCGCTTCGACCGCCACGGCGCGCACGGCCGTGTGCCGCTGTGTTCGCTGGCAAGCATCAACGGCGCCCTCCTGGGCAAGTCCAGCGTTGCCTGGCCCGTCGTCGCCAGGCTGCTGCACCACAAAGGCTGGCTCTCCAGCGCGGACGTCGGCCAGGTCGAGCGGCTGTGGTGGTTCGGCAGGCTGATCGCCAATACCGACATGCACGAGGGTAATCTGTCGTTTCATCCTGGGCTCCGCCTGGCCCCGGCCTACGACATGCTGCCGATGCTGTATGCGCCGTTGCGGGGCGGCGAGGTTCCGCCGCAAAGCTTCGCAGCCGCGCATTCGCTTCCCGCCGAAGCCGGGGCGTGGCAGGTTGCCGCCCGCGCCGCCATCGCCTATTGGACGCGGTGCGCCGCCGACAGCCGCATCAGTCCGCCATTTCGCGCGATCTGCGCGGAAAATGCCGACAGCGTTGCGCGGGCGGCGGCGGGCGTGTGACCAAAAAACAAAACCCGCCGCGGCGGGTTTTGTTTTTCAAGTGAGACAGCTCAGGTCGACATCTCGGTTAACACGTTTTTCAACCAGCTTTCGCCGTAGGCCTTTTCGATCTTGCCGAGCGAAAAGTCGAGCGGGGAGACCGCCGAGGCGGTGATCTTGATCCTGCCGCCCACCACCTTGAAGACATGCGAGACGCTGACCGACTCGGTTTCGCTGACACCGCTGTAGCAGGCATTGATGGCGGTCATTTGCGTAGTCTGCTGGTTGTTCATCAGCGCCACGATGTTGATCGCGCAGACTTTGGCTTGCGAGTTGGCCGAATAGCCGGACTTCGGCATCGCCCCGCCGTCGGAAGGCAGCAAGGTGGCGTCGCCGAGGACGTGGATGTTCTTGTGCCGGGTCGACTCGAAAGAAATCGCATCGACCGGACACCAGCGCTTCTTGTCGTCCGTGAGGTCCGAGACGACGGCGATGTTGCCGGCGCGCTGGGGCGGGATCAGGTTGATCACGTCGACCTTGTAATCGTCGAAGTTGTCGATGACGAGTGTTTTGGTCTTGTTGTCGACCTTGGTGGCCTGGCCGCCGATGTACTGGAAGTTGTCCTTGTAGTAGTCCTTCCAGGCTTTGGTGAACAGCGGCTTCTTGGAAACCACGTCGGGGTTGGCGTCGAGCAGGATCAGCTTGGACTTTGGCTTGTGTTTCTTGAGGTAGCTGGCGATCAGGCTGGCGCGCTCGTAGGGCCCGGGCGGACAGCGGAAAGGCATCAGCGGCATGCTGATGGCCATCGTGCCGCCATCCTTCATCGCCTGCAACTGCTTGCGCAGCAGGGCCGATTGCGGGCCGGCCTTCCAGGCGTGCGGGAAAATCTCGGCCGAGCTCGCGTTGTAACCCTCGATATCGTCGGTCATGAAATCGATGCCGGGCGAGACGATCAGGCGGTCGTAGGCGAGCCGACCCTGGCTGGTGGCGACCATTTTCGCGGCCGGATCGATGGCGGTGACTTCGGCGTGCAGCATCTTGATGCCGTGGTTGCTCGCCAGTTTGTCGTACTTGATGGTCAGCGCCTTCATGTCCGGCATCATGCCGGCGATGTAGAAGTTCGAAAACGGACAGGAAACGAATTCCTTGTTGCGCTCGATCAAAACCACCTCGATGGATTTGTCGAGCATGCGCAGGTATTTGGCGGCAATCGTGCCGCCATAGCCGCCGCCGATAACGATAACGCGCCGCGCGCTGCCCTTGGGCATGATCTCGGCGGCGGAACCGGCGGATACCGCCGGAGCTTTGCCCTGTGCGGCGGCCTGACCGGCCAGTGCCAGCCCGGAGGCACCACCCAGCAGCTTGATGAAGTTTCTGCGATCTAATGTCATATTGTTCCCCTTATTTCACGCTGGCGTAGAAGTGCAGCAGGGCATCCAGCTCGGCCTTGGACAGCGGCTTGACCTTCTCGGCCATCTGCTCGGGCATCTTGCGGGCACCGGAGAGATACATGTCCATCTGGATCTTCAAATACGGCAGCCACTGGCTGGCCATCACCGGCGTGTCGTCCTTGCCGTCCTTGCCATCGTCGAGGTGGCAGCGCGAGCAGTTCGCTTCCTGCAGCGCGGCGCCTTTTTTGACCAGGGCCTTGTCGAGTTTCTGGTTGGTGGCGTGGAATTTCTGTTTCGAGAAAAACTCTCCCATCAGTTCGAAGTCGGCTGCGGTGTAGCCTTTCGCAATGCGCCCCATGATGGTTGAAGTGCGCTCGCCGCTCTGGAACTTCTTCATGGCGTCGACGATCGATGCCTTGGACTGACTGGCCAAGCTGGGCATCATATCCCCGGCACTGCCGCCACTGGTGCCGTGGCAACCGGCGCACGCCAAAGAAAGCATGGCGGCCGATGGCGGGAACTGCGGTGGCATGGGCAGCGGCGGTAACGGTGCCGGTGCCGCCGCTGCGGGTGCCGCCGCTTTAGGTGCCGCTGCGGGTGTTGCCGCTGCCGGTGCTGCTGCCGGTGCTGCTGCTATTGGAGGTGCCGCCGCTGTTGCCGGCGCCGCTGTTGGTGGTACCGGTGCCGTAGTGCAAGCCGATAATGCCAGCGCGCCCGCCGCCAGGCTCCATCTACTCAATTTCCTCTTCATTGTTATCTCCTCCTGTGGGTGAAATATTCAACGCTTGCTAACGTTGTAGTGGGACTTCACGCCTTCCACGTTCTTGTCGAGGCCGAACTGATAGCCCAGCGAGACATAGTGGTAACGCGCCTCGGTGTAGTCCTCGTGAATCGCGAAGCCGAAGTTGTAAATCTTGTCGGGCGTGATGGCGTGGTCGCCCTTGCCGCCGCCAGCCAGCGTGCGTTCGAAGGTGACCACCCACTTGTTGCCTTCCTTGACGCCGGTTGCCTTGACCAGACCCTTGCCGCCTTCCATGACGCGCTGCTCGGCCACATAGCCATCGACCGGCTTTTCGCCCTTGCCGCTCTTGTATTGCAAGAGGTCGTAAAACTTGCCGCTGGCCAGGTCGGCGCCCTTGACGTATTTGGTCTTTTTATCGTCCTTGCCGTCCTTCATCGAGCGCAGGTCGTTGTGGCAGGTCGCCCAGCAGCCGTTGAGTTCGGCGCCCTCGACCGTGCCGCCGCCGTCGAACAGCATGGTCAGCTTGACCTCGTTTTTGGCGTCCATCTTGACCGTGCCGGTCTTCGGTGGCACCCACTCGAAACGGAAATAAATTTTATCGCCGTCATGCGCGGCCTTGAAGGTCACCGGAATCCAGCCTACCTTGCCGGCGGGCGGTTTGGGTTCGAGCACGACCTTGGACTGGCCGACCGGCTTGCCGGCGACGATCTTGTCGCCGATCTCGTTGGCATCGCCCTCGTGGCACTTGGCGCAGGTGCGCTTCTTGTCGACGATGTCCGGCACGGCCGAGTGATCGGCCTTGTTCATCACCCATTCCAGACTCGCCTGGCCGGGGTAGAACAGCTTGATCTTGCGTTCGGTGACTTTGCTCCAGTCGGGGGCGGCGGCCATGGCGGCGCCCGCGACAAAAACGCTGCTGGCGATGCATGCGCTCATGAGAGTCTGGGTTGTTATTTTCATGCTTGTTTTCTCCTCTTGTTCGGTAAAAAAATGGCTCAACTCGTCTTCTTCGCGGCTTCTTCCTGTTCAAGCAGATGATGCAGGGGCTTGTGGGAGATGCCCTTGTGGCAGTCGATGCAGGTCTGGCCGTCCTCGATGGCGCTTTCGTGCTTGACCACGGAACGGTCTTTCTGCTTGTCGGTATCCATCGTCTTGAAGTCGTGGCAGTTGCGGCATTCCTTTGAGTCCGATGCCTTCATCTTTTCCCAGACGCGCTTTTTCATGGTGAGACGATGCGCCTCGTATTTTTCCGGCGTATCGACGGTGCCCAAAATGTGACCGACGATGTCGCGCGCCGCCATCAGTTTGGCGGTGGATTGGCGCGCGTAGTCATTGGGGCTCTTGCTGCTGGCGACGTGGCAATCGGCGCAGTGCACGGTGGTGCCGCTGCGGTTCTTGTAGTGCGCGGTCTGCTTAAGTTCCTCGTAGGGAATGGTCATCTCGTGGCACGAGATGCAAAACTCGGTGCGATTGGTCCAGGCCATGCCGGTATTCAGGCCGCCCCAGATGATGATGCCGCCGACGATGCCGACGAGGATCACGCGCAACACCGGAAACCGGCACAGCGGCCGCGGTTGTTCGGCCGGAGTTTTTTCCTGGCTGGGCGAAGGGTTGTTGGGTGCGTCGGCCATGGTTCAGCATTCCTCCTTGATTGATTGATTGATTTATTTGTTGTATGTCACTTGCCGCGACATGATTTACCAAAATTGTCACAGAATCTTTGATCAAGATCAACAAAATTAATTGGGCAATCTGGCGCATCTATTAGCAGGTGCTAATGCGCCACTATTTTGAGCGGGTAATCCGCGGTTCGCTACGCGCGCCGCCGTACCGCCAGCGCCGACTTTTTAGAAGTTTCCGCAAGAATATTCCGCGGTTAGGGTTTATTCTCTCCCCCGATGAAACCCGGTCGATAAGCCCGCATGATTGCCGAACCGCAAACGACCCTCCTGATTGTTGACGACGCGCCCGAAAACCTGAGTGTGCTGAGCGAATTGCTCAGGCCGCAATACCGGGTGCTGGTGGCCAACTCGGGCGCAGTCGGCCTGCGCGTGGCCGGCGGCGTGCCGCGGCCCGACCTGATCCTGCTTGATGTCATGATGCCGGGCCTGGACGGTTACGCCGTGCTGGCGCGCCTCCGCGAAAACCCCGCCACCCGCAACATTCCCGTCATTTTTCTCACCGCGCTGGCCGGGGCGGGCGACGAGGAACGCGGCCTGCAACTGGGCGCCGCCGACTACATCACCAAGCCGATCAAGCCCGCCGTGGTGCTGGCGCGGGTGCGCACCCAGCTCGACGTCAAGCAGGCGCGCGATTGCCTGACCCATCACAACGCCATCCTTGAAGCCGAAGTGGCCCGGCGCATGGCCGAAAACGACCTCACCCAGCGGGTCAGCATCCGGGCGCTGGCCCACCTGGCCGAAACGCGCGACCCGGAAACCGGCAACCACATCGCGCGCACCCAGGAGTATGTGCAGCGCATGGCCAGCGGGCTGCGCCGACATCCGCGCCATGCCGCCACCCTGAGCGATCATTACATCGACCTGCTCGCCCGCTCGGCGCCGTTGCACGACATCGGCAAGGTCGGCATTCCCGATCACATTCTGCTGAAGCCCGGCCCGCTGACGCCGGAGGAATGGGTCGTCATGCGCACCCATGCGCGCCTCGGCAGCGACGCCATCGAACAGGCCGAACGCGATATCGCCATGCCGCTGGATTTTCTGGTGCTGGCCAAGGAAATCGCCCACTGGCATCACGAAAAATGGGACGACAGCGGCTATCCCGATGGCCTGGCGGGCGAAGCCATCCCGCTGTCGGCGCGCCTGATGGCGCTGGCCGATGTTTTCGATGCACTGATCAACCAGCGCGTTTATAAATCCGCGCTGTCCCACGCGGCAGCCCGCGACATCATCGCCGCCGGGCGCGGCCAGCACTTCGATCCCGACGTGGTCGATGTCTTTCTGGCTGGCTTTGATGACTTTGTCGCCATCGCCGAGCGTTATCAGGAGGGCGGCGGATCGTGAAAGCCTGGCTGGCGTTGCTGCTCGCCCTGCTGGCGCTGGCCGGTTGCAGCGAGCCGTCGGCGCTGCCGCTACGCGTCGGGCTCAATCCCTGGGTGGGTTATGACCCGCTGGTGCTGGCGCGCGAGCGGCGCCTGCTCGATCCTGCCCAGGTGCGGGTGGTCGAGCTTCTTTCCAACACCGAAACTCAGCGCGCCTTGCGCAACGGACAGATCGATGGCGCCGCGATGACCCTTGACGAGGCGCTGCGCCTGGCGGATGAAGGGGTGGCCCTGAAGATCGTCGCCGTGCTCGACATTTCCTCTGGCGCCGGTGCCGTGCTGGTGGTTAGCGCGGACGCTTGGGTCAAGCGCAGGGATCCGGTGCTGGAGCTGCTGGTCGGCTGGGAGCGCGGCCGCCGCGCTCTGCTGGCCGATCCCCCGTCCGCCGCCGCGCTGCTCGCCTCCGGCGTCGATCTGACCCCCGCGCAGTATCTCGCCACTCTGGAGGGTTTGCAGCTCCAGACCCTGGCCGACAGCGTTCACTGGCTCCC